>Ga0256843_1001844_pt1 | contig 16131 bp, 15 predicted proteins | sample AlvinellametaG_FD_191572 | JGI IMG/M metagenome (GOLD analysis project Ga0256843, IMG submission 191572) | Pompeii worm associated microbial communities from hydrothermal vent at the East Pacific Rise, Pacific Ocean - Alvinella | ecosystem: Host-associated > Annelida > Integument > Unclassified ... | reverse complement strand
TTGATATATATATTAGATATCTTGGTGCTTGTAGTGGGTGTGCTAGTGCTTCAACTGGAACACTTTATGCAATTGAGAATATTTTAAGAGAAAAATTAGATGAGAATATTAGAGTAATTCCAGTTTAAGTAAAATTCCTTAATAGGGTTTTATATATCAATTGACTGGTTCATTTATAAAAACACCATTAGTTTTTTCATTTAAATCATATAGTCTAGCCCATGGAACATCTTTTGGTTCTATCTCATCAGGATTTGATGGAGGAATATATATTGTTCCTTCATCTATAACATGTTTTTTAATGGCAAATGGCTCTTCTTTCTCTACAAATTTAACATCTGGTAAATTTATAATATCACTATTTTTTAAATCAACTCTTCTCTTATCTACTTTTATATTTTTATTATATTTAAAGTGTTTTTTTGATTCTATTATTCTCTTTTTTTGTGTTATTTTAGGTTTTGAGATTTTATGTTTTCTTTTTATAACTCTTTTTTTATGTGAGTGATAATTATTTTTTTTAATCTCATCTATAGAAGAGTCTTCTTTTGATAGTTCTTTTAGAGGTAAAAGAATATCTTCTACTATAGTATCTTTTTTTAGTCCATTTTCATTTTGATTTTTTGGAATAATCTCTTTTAGAGTCTTTATAACTTCGAGTTCTCTATCTTCTATAGATTTTATATTATTAAAATAGTTAATGTTTGAGAGTAAAAGAGTAGTATCAATAGCCTTTTTAACACTCCTATCAAAACTTTTCCCCTCAATTAATAGTTTTTTATCTCTATATACAATTGACCACTCTAATAGGTTTTTATCTATTAGTTTTCTAATAATCTTTTTTACATAAAATAGAACCTCTCTGTTATCCTTTAGAGATTTATCTATTACTATTTTAGATATTACCTTAAAGTCTGAAAGAAGATTAGCTATCTCTTTAGCACTGCTTGTGCTATTAAACTCTCCATTAAATATTATATCCTTATATCTATTTTGAGAGATTAAAAAGTTAAACTCTTTTACAATCTCTACTTTTGGTATAGAGTTTTGCACTCTGCTACTGCTGTTTAAATTAATAATATCTCTATTAAAGAGTAGAAAACTTATTGATAAAACTATTAGTAAAATTACTATTAATATATATCTCATCTTAACTATTTGTAATTGCTAATATTGCTATATTTTTAAATTTATATTCACCTATATAATCTTCTATACTCTCTATAAAAGATTTTTTTGTAAACTCTTGTTGGACTACAATTAAATTTACATCTGAATATTTCATAATATATAATACATCTGCCTCTAGTGTAAGAGGAATAGCGTTTATAAATATATAGTTATATCTCTTTTTTAATATTCCAAGTAAGAAATACAACCTTTTTGATAGTATAAGTTCAGATGCATCTTCTCTTATAGAACCAGCTGTAATAATATCTAACTTATCATATTTTGTATGCTGGATTAGATTATCTAAATTATCCTCTTTTCCAGCTAAGAAATCACTAACTCCACTATTTAAGTTTATATTAAAGAGTTTATGTAACATAGGAGAGTATAGATCAAAATCTACAATAAGTGTTTTATAATTAGCCTTTTGAAAAATATAACCTAAATTTGCCACAATATTCGATTTTGCATCTCTCTCCTCTTGACTAGAAGTAATAGTTATAACATTTCCTTTCATTTTTGGATGGCTAAAATTTATTTTTGTCCTTAAATTTCTAAAACTCTTTAGAAGTTGCTCTGAATCTGTAGTTAGAAATTTTGAGTTTTCTAAAATTGGTAATTCTCCATATAGAGGAAGAGGCGTTAGAGTCTCTAAATCTTTTATATGTTGTAATCTATCTACAAGAGTGCTTCTCCAATAAGCAAAAAGAGATGCTAATATTAGACTAAATATTGCGGATATGGCAAGTCCCATTGCTCTTTTTGGTTTAATTGGTCTCTTACTAGCATAAGCACTATCTATTATCTCATAATCTGGAATTGTTGCTACTTTTTTCATGCTATTTTCTGCCTGTTTTTCAAGCAGATATGAATACATTTTAGAGTTTACCTCATGATTTCTTTGGAGATCAACTAATTCTTTCTCTTTTGTTGGAAGACTCTTCAATCTTTTTTCATACTTTCTTTTGAGTTTTAAAAGTGCACTCTCTCTTTGATATATATTTCTCTTTAGTTTTCTAATATCTTCTAAGACGCTCTTTTCTAATAGAGATATATTCTTTTTTATAGTTTTAATCTCTGGATGTTTTGGTGTAAACTCTTGACTTAGTTCATTTAATCTCTGTCTTAAATTTTGAATATTTTCTAATGTTCTTATTGCACTATCTGCTCTTAACTCTCTTAGGGTAGGAGCAATTCCTATATAATTTCTACCATTTCTAATATAATTTAATGCACTATCTACTAATTCCTTTTCTATTTTAATTTGTGAAAGCTGAAGTTCTATATCACTTAGTTTATCTAATAGGATTCTAGATTGATTAGTTGGTTCTATTATATTATTTTTAATTCTAAATCTTTCTAATCTAGTCTCTGAAAGCTTTAACTCTCTTCCAGTCTCTTCTAATTGTTTGTTTATAAAATCTAATATCTTATCATTTTGTCTGCTCTTATTTTTAATACTCTGTTCGATAATAAATTTCATCAAATTATTTAAATAGTCTATAGCTCTCTTTATAGAGGTATCCTGATATGATATTCTAATTAAAGAGGCATTCTCATTAACTCTTGTAGCCTTGAAATTCTTTTTTATAATATTCTCATATATATTTCTACTATCTCCATTTAATTTGATATATATTGGTCTATCAAAATTTGAATTTTTTATAACTATAAATTTAAACCATTTTGTTTTTACCTCTTTCCCATATTCAAAAAAATTTTTATATTTTTTACTTGGAACCTCTAAATAGAATCCATATTTTTGAGGTGAAATGGTGATATATTTACCAACCATATCATCAGAGATATATATCTCTTTTAGAGTTATTGGAGAGTTTGAAAATAGCTCTATTTTTTTATATTTCTCCTTTATAAAGTATTGAACATATAAGTTCAACTTCTCTATAGCATTTTTATGAATATAGTATGTCTGTAGTATTGCTAAATCTTGATCAATATTATCAGAACCAGCCGTTGTATATAGATTATCTAATGAGTTAAATTCTCTTAGAAGCTGGTTATCTTGAGTTTTTACTTTTAATACAGCTTTTGCTTCATAAACTGAAGGTTGTAAATATAAATTTATAGCAGATATAGTTATTCCAATTAGTGTAATAAAAAATATTGAAAATCTATATGGATAAATTCTATCTAAAAATTCTAATAAAAAATTGCTACTTTTTCTTCTAATCATAAAATTTTCTCTATCTAATCTCTTTTTGTTCTATCTCTATTGGAATTTTAGAATCTCTTTTTATAGATATAGGTCCTAAGAATATATCTTTTGAGCCTATAATTATATTTATAGCTACTGTTGCAAAAAAAGTGCCAGTAAGAGTTACAACAGGTCCCCAATTTGTCCCTTGCACTAAATACTCCCTCTCTTTTTCGTATCTATTAAAAAAATCTTCTGATGGCTCATTTTCACTCAATAGTAACTTATTGGAGTATTTAGATCTAAATATATCTTTATATATCCTATTAAACTCTTCATGAACCATTTTATCCTTCTCTCTAAAGTCACTCTCTTTTATATCCTCAAGATTCATAGATACAGTCTTAGAGTTTTCCTCCTCCTCTCTTGTTTTTATATTATCTTTCCTATAGTCCCAAAGATTGGCCTTTGCTCCAAAGGTAAACTCTGGAACACTATGAGACCTAGATATTATTGGGACTTTAAACTTTTTTGCAAATCTATGTAGAGGATAGTGAGCTGACTTGTTATCTGATGCATCAATTATAACATCTAAATCTTTTACTATCTCTTTTGCATTATTTTTACTTATACCTTCTGGGTATGTTTTAATGTTTAAAAAGGGATTTACATCAAGTAGTCTCCTCTTTCCCGCTTCTGTTTTTTTCATTCCAATTGTAGAAATTGTGCAAAAGTGTTGTCTATTTATATTTGATAGCTCAAAAATATCTGGATCAACTAGTGTAATATTCCCAACTCCACTTCTAACTAGCTGTTCAGATGCGATTCCGCCAGTTCCACCAACCCCAATAATTCCAACTTTTGCCTCCTTTAGAAGTTTTCTCTCTTTTGGAGTAAAGACCATACTAGAACGAAACCATAAACTCTCATAAAACTCATCTTCTGTAATATTTACAGACATAATCTATCCTTATATATATATTGCATCAATATATTATACTTAAAGTTTTTTTAAATGTTTAGGATTCCATTTTTATAATCTAAAACAATGAAAAATAACAGTTTATAATATATTATTTTCTATTAAAAAACAATAAATTTTAATATATATTTGGTTATCATTTCAGAGATGAAGTCAATTTGACTTCATATTTTAATATATTTTTAAATATACTAATTAATATTTATCAATTATTTTATATTAAAGGTATGATATGAAAATAGCAATTCATTACCAATCTGGAGATGATTCATATTCAGAAAAGTGGATAGAGTATTGTAAAAAGGAGAATGTAGATTATGAGATAGTAAATTGTTATGATAACAATATCATCTCAAAATTAAAAAAATTTGATGGACTCATGTGGCATTGGCAACATATAGACTACAGAGCAAAACTCTTTGCAAATAGTCTAATACACTCATTAGATACAATAGATTTTCCAGTTTATCCCAATCTTAAAACCTCTTGGCATTTTGATGATAAATTGGCACAAAAATACCTATTAGAAGCAATTGATGCACCATTTGTAAAGAGCTATGCTTTCTTTACTAAAGATGAAGCTATGGAGTGGATTGAAAAGACTACATTCCCAAAAGTTTTTAAATTGAGAGCTGGAGCTGGAGCTTTTAATGTATCTCTAATTAAAACAAAAAAAGAGGCCATAAAATATGTAAATAGAGCTTTTGGAAAAGGCTTTTTAGCCACCTATAGAGGTGCTATGTTAAAAGAGAAGATTTGGCACTTTAGAAGAGATAAGTCTATTAAAAGTTTTTTTGATATCTCAAAGGGACTTTTTAGATACTTCTTTCCAAATAGAGTATATACAAAACTTCCAATCGAGAGAAACTATCTATATGCTCAAGACTTTATTCCAAATTGTGATCACGATATTAGAGTTTTTGTAATTGGAAAGAGAGCAGTAGCAAAGAGAAGAATTGTAAGAGATGGAGATTTTAGAGCTAGTGGAAGTGGAAAGATGAGTTGGGATATTGGAGAAGAGGGGCTAGAGTGCTTAAAAATGGCATTTGAAATTGTAGAAAAACTAAAAGTTCAATCATTAGCATTTGATTTTATAAGAGATATAGATGGATATAAAATTGTAGAGATAAGCTATTCAGCTTCACCTAGAGGATTTATAAAAGCTAATGGATATTGGACTAGAGATTTAGAGTGGATTGAACAAAAACCTATTAGAGTAGAATATTTTATTATTGAAGATTTTATAAAAAGTATTAAGAGATGAGAAAAATAGATATTCTATTTATTATGCCATATTTAAATAGAGGGGGTGCAGAAGGGGTAGTTGTAAATATTGCAAATAGATTAGATAGAAATCAATTTAGAGTTAGTTTCTTGGTATTTCAAAAGAGAGGAGATTTAGTATCAACTTTAAGAGATGATATTAAACTATACTCCATAAATTCACCTACAGTTCTAAGGGGAGTTTTAAAAACCATTAAAATTATATATAGACTAAATCCAGATATTGTATTTAGTGGCATATCAAATCTAAATCTATATCTATCTGCATCTATTCCTATTTTAAAAAGCTTAAAAAAAGAGATTAAATTTGTAGCTAGACAACCTAGTATTCTATCTTTAAATAATAGACAAGAAAAACTTCCAAAAGTATATGAATTTTTACATAAAAGCATATATAAAAACTATGATTTAATAATTTGTCAATCTAAATTTATGAGAGAAGACTTAATTAAAAATTATAACTTTCCACCAAATAGAAGTGTAGTTATAAATAATCCAATAGATATAGATAGAATAAAAGAGCTATCTCTACAAAACATAAATTATCCATTTTCAAAAAATAAAATTAGATTAATTTCTGTTGGAAATCTTAGATACGAGAAGAGATTTGACTTACTACTTAAGACTTTTGCTCTATTAGATAATAGATATACTCTAACTATTATTGGAGATGGAGTTAAAAGAGTTGAACTAGAAGAGTTGGCAGTTAAATTAAATATTGAAAATAGAGTTGCATTTTTAGGCTACCAAAAAAATCCATATCCATACATAAAAGAAGCAGATATATATATATTGACATCTGAATATGAGGGGTTTCCAAATGCTATATTAGAAGCAAATCTTCTTGGACTATTTAGTATTGGATTTAAATCTATTGGGGGAGTTACTGAGATTATAAAAAATGGAGTAAATGGTTATTTAGTTGAGTTTGGAAATATCAAACTTTTAGCCAAAACTATAGAGGAAATAGATGTTAAAAATCTAAATAGAGAGGCTATTAGTAAAAGTGTAGAGAGATTTTCAATTTCAAAAATAATTACACACTATCAAGAGTGTTTAAAAGGATTAATATATGAAAAAAATAGTAATTTGCAGTAACACCTCATGGTATATATATAATTTTAGAAGAGGACTGCTTGAGGCTCTATCTAATATAGGATATAAAATATATATATTAGCTCCAAGAGATGACTACTCTAAACGCCTTGAGGATTTAGGATATAGCTTTTATCATATAGATATCAATAATAAGGGAACAAATCCAGCAGAGGATTTGCAATTAATATATATGTATTTTAAATTATTAAAAGAGATAAATCCAGATATACTCTTAACTTACACGATAAAGCCAAATATTTATGCAAGTTTTGCATCAAAATTGCTTAAAATTAAAACTATAAATGTAATAGCTGGGCTTGGGACTGTGTTTTTAGACAATAGCACCTCATCAAAAATTGCAAGATCTCTATATAAATTGGCATTTAAAGATAATAGTGTTATTTTTGAAAATAGAGATGATTATGAGGAGTTTATAAAAAGAGGTATTATTGAACCAAAACAGGCTACTGTAGTATTGGGTTCTGGAATAGATACAAGTAGTGCCAGACCTAAAAATATGCCAAGAGAGGATAATAGTTTAAAGTTTCTATTTATTGCAAGACTTATTAGAGATAAAGGTATTGTTGAATATATAAATGCTATAAGGGAGTTAAAACCAAAATATCCTAATGTAAAGTTTCAAGTTTTGGGTTCATTCTATTTTGACAATCCATCTGCAATATCAAAAGATGAGTTTAATAGCTGGATAGAAGAGGGATTAATTGAGTATTTAGGATATACAGATAAAGTTTTAGATGAAATAGACAAAGTAGATTGTATTGTTTTGCCATCATATAGAGAAGGACTCTCTAGAGTTCTATTAGAAGCTGGAAGTATGGCAAAACCGATTATTACAACTGATGTAACAGGTTGTAGAGAGGTTGTAGATGATGGGGTAAATGGATATTTAGTTCCAGTAAAAGATAGTAAAGCTTTGGCTGTAGCTATGGAAAAAATGATAAATCTTTCAAAGAGGGAGAGAGATTTGATGGGGCAAAGAGGAAGAGTAAAAATTATAGAGGAATTTGATGATTCTATTGTAATATCCAAATATTTAAAAGTAATTGAAAATAGAAAAACACAAGAGAATAGATATTTATTCAAAACTTAGAAATCAAATTTCAAAATGCTTAGTTCCTATTTTGTAGAACTAAGTTTTATTGATATAATTTTAAAAAAAGTAGGAGCTAGATATAAATCGTATCTATTTTATTATACTTTTAACTTTTAGTTTAATAATAGTTGATTTAGTATCAACTATATTTTTTAATAATTTTTATATATACTCTAAATATACACTCAATCAAGTTATAATAACACTTAGTTTGTCTATATTAATATCTTTTACAACTAAAAGATTTAGATATCTATTTTCACTATTTCTAGTAACTATATCTACAATAGAAGTTCTATTTTTTTCCTTTTTTAGAACAAGAGTTCAACCTTATCATTACGAGGTTATATTTAGTGAAATAGATGATATATTGGACTCTTTGGTATCAATACTTCCAACTCTTATAGTAGCAGGAATTATATATATAATAATAGCAATTTTTATATATAAAGTTTCAAATAAAATAAAAGGTGGTTATTTATCTCTTAGTATATTTGTGATTATGCTATTTAGTTCCCTATCAATATATACTACTTATAAACCTCTAAATATATCTGCTCTAAATTTTTCATATTTAAATATGATATATAGTTTTTCCAATTTTATTGGAACACTCTTTAATATAAAGAGTTATAAATTCAAGCCATATATATTAAAAAATAGTAAAATAGAAGAGCAAAATATTATATTAATAGTTGGTGAGAGTTTAAGCTCTAAGAGAATGGAGCTGTTTGGATATAATATAAGAAATACTCCTAATCTAAATAGATTAAAGAATAACTCAAAGTTTTATTATGAAGAGATATTTAGTGGAGGAGTAAATACACCCGTATCTATTGTAACCTTTTTTAATCTAAAAAGGGAACCACAAAATAGCAAACTACTATTAAAGCCAGATACAAATTTGCTATATTTAGCAAATAGAAGGGGATTTAATACATATTGGTTTAGTATGCAAAATGAAGGTATGAGTATATTATCTACTTTAGAGTATGCACAAAGGATTAAGCTAAGAAGAGATTACCCTAAAAATAGTTTTGATGAAATATTAATTGATGAATTAAAAGATATAAATTGGAGCAAAAAGAACTTCGTTGTATTGCACTTTAGAGCAAACCACTCACCTTATGAAAAATATATTCCAAAATCATTTAGAAGTTATAATTATAATAAATTAAATTACCATAAATATAAAGTGGATTCATATAATGATTCTGTTAGGTATATAGATTATTTATTAAATAAAATATTTAAATTTATAGATAAAAATAATGAAAACATAAAATTATATTATATTTCAGACCATGGCGAGAGATTGGGATATATAGATGATAACTATAAATATGGGCACTCTGAATTGAGCTTTGAGGTTGCAAAGACTCCATTACTAATATACTCAAATAGAGACCTAGATATAAAAAGGAAGTTCAAAAATCATTATATAGTAGGAAAAGAGATATTAAAAGATTTAGGATACATATTAATAAATCCAAATGAAAATAATATCTATTATATTAATGGATTAAATATAAATGGAAGAGGTGGTTTTTTAGAGTATAAATAAAAAATTATATTATACTTCAATATTAATTTAAATCAACACTTCTAATTGTTCCATATCAAGATAAGTCTATAGAATAGATGATATTATTATAAATAATTAGGAGGATACAATGCGATATATATCTATATTGGCACTTTATACTTTAATTATATCTGCTAATAGTGGAGAAGAGGTTTTTAGGAGTTACTGCTGGGGGTGTCATCATCAAACTGCTACAGCTTTTGGTCCATCTTTTAGAGAGATTGCAACCAAGAGAACAAAAGAGGAGATAAGAGCAATGGTTAGTAATCCAGAGGAGGTATCAAAGATATTGGGATATAGAAGAAATGCAATGCCAAGATTAAATTTATCAGATAATAACTTAACTGCAATTACAAACTACATTTTATCATTTAAACCAAAAGGAAAAAATTAAATGTTTAGACTCTCAAACCTTCTAAAATCAGTTTTAGAAGATAAACCATCTAGAGTATTAGATGGTTCAATTGCAATTTGGAATTTTACAAATAGATGTAACCTTTCATGTTTCCATTGTTACTCTAAAGCTAGTTTAGATGCAGTAGATAAATTGAGTAACAAAAAGATATTAGAGACTCTTCCTAAATTAAAAGAGGGTGGAGTAAAATTTATAATATTCTCAGGTGGAGAACCACTTACTAGAAGAGATATTTTTGATATTGCAAAAGAGGCTAAAGAGCTTGGGATTATTACATATCTCTCTACAAATGGATTGTATATAAAGAGTTCAAATGCTAAAAAGATTTTAGATACATTCAACTATATTGGCATTAGTATTGATGGAAATGAGGAGATACATGATAGGTTTAGAGGTTTAAAAGGAGCTTTTAGAGAATCAATAAAGGCTATTGAACTTTTAAATAGTTTTGGTTCTAAAAAGATTGGTATTCGTTTTACACTTACAAAAGAGACCTATTCTAGCTTAGAGTTTATATTTAAATTAGCTGAAAATTTAAATATCCCTAAAGTATATATCTCCCACTTAGTATATAGTGGAAGAGGGCTTGATAATCTAAATATAGATATTAAAAAGATAGAAAGATTAAAGGCTGTAAACTATATTATAGATAAAGCTTTCGAGTATTATGATACCAATAGAGATATTGAGATTGTAACTGGAAATATGGAGATGGATTCAATTCTATTTTTAAATAGATTTTCCAAAAGATATCCAGATTTAAAATCTACAATGATAAATCGTCTATTAAAATGGGGAGGAAATAGTGCAGGAAGAAAACTCTTAAATATAGATGCAGATGGAAATGTAAAACCAGATCCTTTTTTTCCATTTAGAGTAGGTAATATATTAGAAGAAGATTTTCTAGATATTTGGAAAAATAATCCAAATCAACTTTTAAAAGATTTAAGAAGGTTTCCACGAAAATTAAAAGGTAAATGTCAAAATTGTAAATATTTAGATATTTGTAATGGTGGTTCTAGAAGTAGGGCTTATGCTATCTATGGAGATATTTGGGAGTTTGACCCATCATGTTATATAGAGGAGATTAAAAATGAAAAATATACTACTAATTTTTAGTATTGTGGGTATCTCTTTTCTTTTTGCAAAAGAGAAGTTTTTTGTAGTTGAGAGAGAAAGTGGCTCTTTGGCAATTATTGAAGATGGATTGACTAGGTCTCATATTAAAAATCTGCATAATCTAAACCATGCAGTTGTAAAATTTAAAGATGGAGATGGATATCTAATTAGTAGAGATGGATATATTGTAAAATTTAATCCAGATAGTGAAAAAGTAGAAACAGAATATAAAACCTCTAAGAGTGCAATAGGTTTTGTAGTTGGCGATGATTTTGTTGCTGTTGCAAATTATGATGATAAGAGTGTAGATATTTTAAATAGAGATTTAAAACCTATTCAAAAAATTGTTACAGACTCTAAAAATGTTGGTATAAAAATATACAAAGACTATTTAATATTTGCTCAAATGGATAAAGATTTAGTATCTGTATATAAAAGAGATAAAAATGCAACAACTTTTAGTAAGGTTAAAGACTTTAAAGTTGGAAAGATGCCATTTGATGCAATGATAGAGAATGGAAAGTATATTGTAGGCTTTTTTCTTTCAAAATCATTTGGAGTTATTGATTTAGATAAGTTAGATTATAAAGAGATAAAAATAACTACAAATAAAAATAAACCGGTTCTAAAGGTGCCTCATTTTGGATTTTGGTCTATTAGTTCAGATAAAATATTTATTCCAGCTGTTGGGGATAATAAGGTTTTAGTTTATGATAAAAATTTTAAATCAATTAAAGATATTAATGTAACTGGACTTCCAGTATTTACCTCTTTGAGTCCTGATAAAAAATATTTAGCTGTTACTTTTTCAGGAAAAGATTTTCCAACTATTCAAATAATAGATACTAATAGTTTAAAAGTTATAAAAAATTTTAAATTTAATGGTAAAGTTTTACATGTAAGATGGTCAAATGAGGATCCAGCTCTTTATGTATCTGTAAATGATTCAAATCAAATAAGTGTAATTGATACTAGAGATTGGGTTTTAGAGAGAGATATTTTTCAAGTTACAAAGCCATCTGGAATATTTATATATACTAAGAGGTAATAATGGGTAGAGTCTATTTAACTGGTGCAGGCCCAGGAGATATTGAGCTTTTAACAATTAAGGCTTTAAGGGTGATAAGGAAAGCCGATGTAATTATCTATGATAGATTGGCAAATAGAGATATTTTAAAAGAGGCAAAGAGTGGATGTGAATTTATATATGTAGGAAAGGAGGATTCTCATCACACTTTGCCTCAAGAAGAGATAAATGAGATACTCTATAAGAGCGCATTAGATAATGATATTGTAGTTAGATTAAAAGGGGGTGATCCTTTAGTTTTTGGAAGAGGCGGAGAAGAGGGAATATATTTAAAAGAGAGAGGAGTTGAATTTGAATTTATACCAGGAATTACCTCTGCAGTAGCTGTGCCAGAGTATGCAGGAATTCCAGTAACTCATAGAGGAGTTAGTGTCTCTTTTAGAGTAGTGACAGGACACGAGAGCAAAGATAAGAGCAAATCTCAAATCCCATGGGAAAACTTTAAAAGTGATGATACAATAGTATTTTTAATGGGACTTCATAGATTAGATTTTATTACAAAGAAATTAATTTCTCTTGGGAAACCAAAAGATTATCCAGTAGCTGTAATTAGTAGAGGAACTACTAAAGATGAGAGGGTTGTAGTTGGAACGTTAGAGGATATATATGAGAGAGCAAAAGATTTACCAACTCCAGCATTGATTGTTGTAGGAAAAGTTGTGCTTTTGAGGGAGAAATTGAAATGGTTTAAATAGTCTAATTGTGACAAAATAATCACCTTTTATTTTAATAAATATTTTGTATAATCAGTTAAAAAGGTTTTAAAATATGGTTGATATACAAGATATCCCAATGTTTGCTAATTTGGATAAGCTCTTTCATCAAGAGTTAAAAAGAAGTATTTATATAAAGAGATTTTCCAAAAACAGCATAGTTTTTTATGAGGGAGACGAAAGTAACTATCTATATATTCTCTTAGAGGGTAGTATTAAACTCTATAAAACATCTCCAAAGGGGAATCAAATCCAAATAAAGAGAATGAATGCCCCAAATACCATTGGAGAGTATGCCTGTTTTGAGAAGGCTCCATTCCCAGCAACTTGCGAATTTATAACAGATGGAGCAATGGGACTTTTACATTTTGATAAAGTTTATAAATACTTAGAGGATAAAGAGTTTGCCCTTGGACTTATAAAATCATTAACAAATAAAGTTATGTTACTATCTTCCTTAGTTCATAAAGAAACAATTCTCTCATCTGAAGCGAAAGTTGCCGATTTAATGCTAGAAAATATTCAAATTTTTAATAGATTAAAAAATAATGAGATTGCTGGGATATTAAATCTTAGTGCAGAGACTTTTTCAAGAATTATTACAAAATTTAAAAAAGAAAATATAATTAGAGTAAAAAAGAGTAAAGTAGAAATAGTAGATAAAAAAGCCCTATCCATAATAGTAGAGACAAATAGCATAAAAGAGTGCACAGAGTGCATTGCCAATTTTAAAAATAGAATTAAAAGATAGGCAAAAATGGCACTTTTCCCAATATATATAAAGCCAAATAGAGTTCTAATTGTAGGGGGAGGCAACGTAGCTTTTAGAAAATTGATTAAAATCTTGGAATTTTCAAACGATATTAGAGTTATATCAAAAGAGTTTATTGATAAGTTTAAAAATATTACAAAAGAGTATAGTAGTGTTGAGTTAATTCAAAGGGAGTATCAAAAAGGTGATATAGATGGATTTGATATTGTTATAGTAGCTACGGATATACGACTACAAAAAGAGATTTTTTTAGAGAGTAGAGATAAAAAGGTTTTAGTAAATAGTGTAGATGATATAGATTATTGTGATTTTACATTCTCCTCATTTATAAAAAGAGGAGATTTAGTTATATCTATATCTACAGGAGGAGTATCACCAACTCTTAGTATATTACTAAAAGATTATATTCAAAATTTACTTCCAAATAATATTGAAGTTTTCTTAAGAAAAATGGATAAACTAAGAAGAGAGCTCCCAAAAGGGAAAAAGAGAATGGATATTTTTAGAAGAGTTACCAAGAAGTATTTTTTCAAAAATTTTAAATAGCAGTCGTAATTAATTTTGTAATAATAAAGCCTCCAACCACAAGCCACACAAACATTCCAAAAGCAGTATATAGAGGTGCTAGCCCAAGCCCTTTAAATTTTGCAAATCTAGTTCCCATTCCAAGTGCAGTCATTGCCATAGTAAGTAAAAAGGTATCTATCTCATTTATAATATTTACAATATTCTCAGGAATTAAGTGCAAAGAGTTAAACCCAGCAACTCCAATAAAGTAAACTGCAAACCATGGAATTACAAGTTTTACTTTATCGCTAGAGCCTTTAGTATTGCTCTTTTTTGCCTCATAGCTTAGGTATATCCCCAGCACAATTAACATTGGAGCAATCATAATAACTCTTGTCATCTTTACAATTACAGCATTATTTGCCATCTCTATTGGTGCATTTGGAATGGAGAAAGGAACAGCTACAACTTGTGCTACTTCATGGATTGTGCCACCTACATATATTCCAAACTCACTAGGGTTCATATGTAAAAATCCCTTTGCAGGTTCAATTATAGTAGAGTATAATAGAGGATATAAAAACATAGAAATGGTTCCAAATAGCACAACCATAGATACAGCAATTGCTGTCTTATACCCTTCTGCTTTTAATACTGGTTCTGTAGCTAAGACTGCTGCAGCCCCACACACAGAAGCCCCACTAGCAGTTAACATTGCAGTATCTTTTTCCATTTTAAATATCTTATGTCCTAGCCAAGTCCCAAGTATAAATGTAGATGAGAGCATAATAAGAGAGACTAAAAACCCCTCTAGTCCAACCTCTGCAATCTGTTGGAATGTAATTCTAAATCCATAAATTACAATTGCAAATCTCAAAATCTTTTTAGCTGAGAATGTAATTCCACTCTCCCAAGCCTCTGGGATATGGTTGTGTAGGGTATTTGCATAAAATATACCAATTACAATACCAATAACCAAAGGAGAAAGACCCAAAGCTTTAACTGGAGCTAGAGTTGCAATATAGGTAGCACTTGAAGCAAAAATTGCCACAAATATAATCCCACTAATTGTTCCTTTCCGATTTTCTGGAGAAAATGCCATAAAAGTCCCTTTTATATTAAAATATTTGAAAGGATTATATTATTTTTATACTTAAAGTTATTCAATAACTAATATTTATCGAAAAATATTTTTTAATTTATTTTACTTATATCTAAACTCTTTATATTCCCTTGGGATTAGATAATCTTCAATATCTATATTCTCTTTATATAAAATCTTATAGAGTCTATTTAGGGCTTTTATTTGGATTGGAGATAACTCTATTGAGTCACTAGAGGCATACATATTTAAGTATCTATCTAACATCTCATCTGATATTCTAACTAAATCTCTCTTCTCTAGCTCTTCACACAGCTCTTTTTTTTTGCTATTTGCAACTTTAACCCCTTTGGTTAAAATCTCTTCTAACTCTATTGCTCTATTTAGTGGGATTGAGCGTCTAAGTGCCATACCTCCAAGTGGAAGTGGCAACTCCTCTTCTGCTAACTCCAGCCATATATCCCACATCTCCTTTTCAACCTCTAAGCTCTCATCAAAATTTAAAATTGACTCATGTATTAAAACTCCAGCATCAACTGCTCCACTCTTTACTGCCTCTTCTATCTCTAAGAAGTTCATATAATATATTCTAGCTTTTGGGTAGTAGAGACGAAATAGCATGGCATTAGTAGTATACTCTCCAGAGAGTGCTACTTTAAAGTTTGGTTTGAGTCTCTCTTCTCTTTTTTTAATAATCTTTGGTCCATACCCATTTCCAAAACTTGTAGCAGTTCTAAGGAGTGCATAGTCATCTTTTATTAGAGGATACATTCCAAAACTAATTGCTGTAATATCATAAGTCCCCTTTAGTGCCTCTTTGTTTAGTGTTTCAATATCTAAGGCTATATTTGAGAAGTTATAATCTTTTGTATCGACCCAACCAAATTTGATTGCATAATACATAAAGATATCATCAGCATCTGGAGAGTGAGCTAAATTTATATTCATAAATATTTCCTTTTTATTGAAATTATATTGGTTTTATATATAAGTTTTCTTTGGTTTTAGTTATTTAGATTATCTAATAT
>Ga0256843_1001843_pt1 | contig 16140 bp, 17 predicted proteins | sample AlvinellametaG_FD_191572 | JGI IMG/M metagenome (GOLD analysis project Ga0256843, IMG submission 191572) | Pompeii worm associated microbial communities from hydrothermal vent at the East Pacific Rise, Pacific Ocean - Alvinella | ecosystem: Host-associated > Annelida > Integument > Unclassified ... | reverse complement strand
GGCTAGTAAATCGTTGGCTTTAGAGTTTGGACTAGGTATTGTTGATGTATCGTTTGAGCAGATAGTAGCACTTGAAGGATTTGGAGAAGAGATGGCAAACTCTTTGCTTGAGTTTATGAGAGTAAATCGTGAGTTTGTACTCAAACTTTTTGAAGTGATAAAACCAGTCGTAGAAGAGAAAAAAGAGGCTACTCAAAACCCATTTAAAGACAAAACAGTAGTACTTACAGGAACTATGAGTCAAAGTCGAGGGAAGATAAAAGAGATGTTAGAGAGCCTTGGAGCAAAAGTGAGTGGAAGTGTGAGTAAAAAAACAGACTATCTTATATATGGAGAAGATGCAGGTAGCAAACTGAGTAAAGCTCAAAGTTTGGGAGTAACTACACTTAGTGAAGAGCAGATGAGAGATTTGATAGGAAGTTATGAGGATTGAGGTTTGAGATTTGAGGCTATTTTGATATAGATATCAATATTTTTAAAATATGCTATAATACCACAAGTTTTTAAATATGAAGGATATATATGTTGTCTGTATATGATAGATATGCTATTAAAAGCTCTAAAGTATCCAAGATAAATTTATCTAAAAACCTTGAAGCATATTTCAAACAACAATGGCTACAAGAAAATGCAAAAACGATAGAACAACAAAACCAAAGAATGGAAAAATATGGTAGTTTTTCTCAAAGTGTTAGAAGATTTTAATAGTACAATTTTAATAAATGGATTTTAATGAGATTAGATAAATACTTAGTAGATGAGGGATATTTTGAGAGTCGTAATCGTGCGACTGAAGCGATAAAAAGTGGCATAGTTTTAGTAGATGGCAAAAAAGCAAAACCATCTTCCAAGATAGATGCCAACACCACTGTAGAGGTACAAGAAAGCAAATTTTATGTATCTCGTGCAGGACGAAAACTTGAGAGTTTTTTAGATAAGCATCCATTGGATTTGACTCACAAAATAGCACTTGATATAGGCTCATCCACAGGTGGATTTGCTCAGATACTTTTAGAGCAAGGTGTAGCTAGGCTAGATTGTGTAGATGTAGGTAGCAATCAGTTACATATATCTCTAAGAGATAATGCTAAGCTAAACTTATATGAAGAAACAGACATAAGAGAGTTTAAACCAAGTAGTGAGTATGACATCATCACTTGTGATGTATCTTTTATCTCTATATTACAAATCATAGATAGCATAGATACTCTCTCATCTAAAGATACAGATATCATCATACTATACAAACCACAGTTTGAAGTAGGAAAAGATGTCAAACGAGATAGTAAAGGTGTAGTAGTCGATATAGATGCTATAAATAAAACAAAAGATAGATTTGAGAATGTATGCCAAACTCTAAACTGGAAACTTATCAGTGCCAATGAGTCTAAAGTAAAAGGAAAAGAGGGAAATCAAGAATATATATATCATTTTAAGAAGCTATAAACCCCTTCAAAAAGAAGAGGTTTATATATTAGTGACTATTTGTTGGGTATTCGCTATGACACCACTCATCACCAAGTGAACAACACCCATCATCCACACCTATAGCTTTCAAACCTTTATCAAATGCCCAGTAGTGGTTGTAACTACCTGAACGGATAGCTGTAAATACTGCTTCAGCATCAGATGCATTTGACTCTTGTGCTAACTCTACATACTTATCTAAGTCATTTACATCAGTAACCTCAACCATACAACCAACTTCCAATGCATCTTGGACAGAACTTGTACCTTTTTCATATAAAGTGTTGTACAAATCTTGTATCGCTGGTATATCATACACTCCACTTGGCATATCTGATAGTGTTAGAGTATTTGTTAAGTTGTTTTCTGTAGCTATGGCATCATCTACAACATCTATATCTGAAGATGTTAAGTTATATCTTTGTACCAATGTTTGTACAGTAGCTACATGCACTTGTTCTGAGTTTTGTGCTACATTATAAAGCTGATAGATATCATCTCCATTTTCTTTATGATAATTATAAAGGTTAGTATAAACATCATAAGCCAATCTCTCTTCATTACCCATATGTGCCATAGCATCTTTAAGCTCTGGAGTTAAAGTAGATAATGGATATGTAGATAAATCTACTAGACCTGTTCCTGTAGATGAGATATTATTTTCACCTCTATATCCATATCCATTTCCTCTACCACTTGTAATACCAACACTATGACTTTGCAAAGTTTCTCTTAAGTGATTTTGTGCTGTTGTAGGCTCTACTAGAGTTACTCCTGCTTCATTTACATAATCAAGCAAATAATCGGCTCTAAATGTACCATCTTCTAAAGCCTCTTTTACATCATCTGATATAGTGATACCATTTGTTGGGTCTTGGTCACTATCTAGTGATTGAAGAAGTTGTGCTAATGCTGTTACATTATCATCTAAAAGATTGTTATCTCTTGCTACATGTAGCAAATCTTGTGGAAATACATAGTTATCTGCTGGTACACTATCTATCTCACCTAAAACCAACTCTCCAATTCTAAATCTAACTTGAGACATATTTCTACATGTAAATGCACCATCTTGTGCTGTAGTTTTGTTATAATCACCATCAGCTACACAGTCATAGTCCACATTGGCAACTGCTGAATCTATAAGATAAGCTGTTGAACTATCTACAGAATCTGTAGAAGAACTACTACCACAACCTACTAATGCTATAGAAGCTATAGCTGAACCTATAAGTATTGTTTTTTTTGATCATATTGTCTCCTTTGATGTATCAAAATATGTCCACAGTTTAAAACACATTTGTTAATTGAATGTTAAGACTTTATACAAATAGGATATAATTATGTCTCAATTTTATATACGAGGTTTAGATGCTTATACACAACCATATCAACTCTATAGCTATCGGATCTTTCGATGGTTTGCATATAGCACATCAACAACTTATATCACAAGCAAATGCCATAATAGTCATAGAAAGAAACAGTGGATATTTAACCCCTGGATATAAAAGAACACTCTTTACAACTAAGCCTATATACTTTTATCACTTTGATTCTATCAAGGAGTTATCACCAAAAGAGTTTATAGATATGTTGCAAAATGACTTTCCAAACTTACAAACCATAGTAGTAGGATATGACTTTGTATTTGGCAAAAACAAATCAGGCAATACAAAAATACTTAAAAAGCTATTTGAACACAATGTAAAAATAGTTGATGAGATAATGCTTGATGGTATATCTGTACATTCAAGAGTTATCAAAGAGTATATAAAAAATGGTGATATAGATATGACAAACAAACTCTTAGGAAGAAAGTATTTGATAGATGGAGATATCATAAAGGGACAAGGTTTAGGAAGCAAAAAACTTGTATCAACACTCAATCTAAAAGTACAAGATTATCAACTACCAAAAGAAGGAGTATATGCCACATATACTATGATAGATAACTACAGATATAATTCTGTCAGCTTCATAGGACACAGAGTTACTACTGATGGCTCGTTTGCTGTTGAGACACACCTACTTGATACAACCCTGCCACACCCTCCTATAACTGCCAAGATAGAGTTTGTAAGCTTTTTAAGAGACAATATGAAGTTTAACTCACTACAAGAGTTAAAGGCTCAGATAGAGATAGATATAGATAAAACAAAAGAGGTTTTAAAAAATGCAAAAAGATAAAGTCTTTGAGACAAAAATCACTAAAAAGTTTGAGTTTGACCAAGCAGTAGCAAGTGTATTTGATGATATGCTTTCTCGCTCTGTTCCGTTTTATGATGAGGTTCGTTCACTTATCATATCACTCATACTCAAACATCAAGCAGATGGCAAAAGAGTACTTGACCTTGGCTCATCTACTGCTAAGTTTTTGATACACCTTCACACTCAAATGCAAACAGATATGAAACTAAAAGGTATAGATAACTCTCAAGCTATGTTAGATAGAGCCATTCAAAAGTGCCAAGCTTTTGGAGTAGATATCGAGTTGGAGTTGGCTGATATGCTAGAGTATGATTATAAAGAGTTAGATATCATAGTAGCCAACTATACTCTACAGTTTATCCGTCCGATACAAAGGCTAGAACTTATCAAAAAACTACACAGTGGACTAAATGATAATGGGATATTTATCTTTTCAGAAAAAGTTGTATTTGATGATAAAAAGTTAGATAAAGATATGATAGATATATATTATGAGTACAAAAAAGCACAAGGGTATAGTGAGTATGAGATAGCACAAAAAAGAGAAGCATTAGAAAATGTACTCATACCTTTTACTATAGAGGAAAACAAGCAGATGTGTTTGGATGCTGGATTTAGTAGAGTTGATACTATATTTCAATGGGCAAATTTTGTTACATTTATAGCTATAAAATAGGAGATATTTTATCTCTTATAATCAACTCTCGGTCTGTTCGAATTGCATTAAATAATATGAGTTATTCACTATTTATTCACAGATGTGAAAATGTTATTTTCATGATATAAATGATGTTACTCAAAATGATAGTTTTTCACTTTTTTTTCACAAACTATTCACTAATAATGATTTTTTAGATATAATCTATGCAATTTTTTTATAAGGGATATATAATATGAGTTGGACACCTAGTAGTTGGAGAGATTTTCCTATAAAACAACAACCAACATACCAAGATAAAGAAGCCTTAGAAGCTGTAGAAAAAGAGTTGGCTTCATACCCACCACTTATATTTGCAGGTGAAGCTAGAAAACTCAAAGAGAAACTAGCAGCAGCAGGAAGAGGTGAGGCTTTTTTACTTCAGGGTGGAGATTGTGCTGAGAGTTTCAATGACTTCAACACTCAAAACATCAAAAACCTTTTTAAACTTATGCTTCAGATGAATATGGTGCTTATGTACACAACAGGTAAGCCTGTAGTTAAAGTAGGAAGAGTAGCTGGACAGTTTGCAAAACCAAGAAGTTCAGACTTTGAAGAAAAAGATGGCGTGAAACTTCCAAGCTATAGAGGAGACATCATCAACTCTATAGAGTTTAGCGAAGAAGCTAGGATACCTAATCCACAAAATATGCTAAAAGCTTATAATCAATCAGCAGCTACACTTAACTTGCTTCGTGCATTTAGCCGTGGTGGTTTGGCTGACCTTAACAAAGTACATCAATGGAACTTGGACTTCATCAAAGATAATCCACTAGGAAAAAGATATGATGAGCTAAGTGACAAGATAGACCATGCTATGAAGTTTATGGCTGCTTGTGGACTCACTAGCAACATCATACCTCAACTTCACCAAACTACACTATACACTTCTCATGAAGCACTTCTTCTTAACTATGAAGAGGCTCTTACTAGACAAGATAGTGAGACAGGCAAATGGTATGACTGCTCTGCTCATATGCTTTGGATTGGAGATAGAACTAGAGATTTAAATGAAGCTCATATAGAGTACTTTAGAGGTATAGACAATCCTATTGGATGTAAAGTAGGTCCTACTATGCAACCAGATGAGTTACTAGAGCTTATAGATGCACTAAATCCTAACAATGAAGAAGGCAGACTAAACCTTATAGTTAGAATGGGGGCTGATAAAATATCTGAACTATACCCACCACTACTAAAAGCTGTAAGAGATGCTGGTAAAAATGTAGTTTGGAGTATAGATCCGATGCATGGAAATGTAGAAAAAAGCTCTACAGGATTTAAAACTAGAGATTTTGCAAATATCCTTAGTGAAGTAGAACAGTTCTTTGCTATACATAAAGAGTATGGAACTATAGCAGCTGGTATCCACCTAGAGATGACAGGTAATGATGTAACAGAGTGCACAGGAAGTACATCTTGTGCTATCACAGATGAAGGACTTGCTAGTCGTTATCATACACAGTGTGACCCAAGACTAAATGCATCTCAAGCTCTTGAACTTGCATTTATGCTTTCAGATACTATAGAGAAAATATAATCTCTTAAAAGTAAAGGTATTACACCTTTACTCTACTAAAATCTATAATCTACTTGCAATGTCAAACTAAGCTCTTCATGCTTGTTATAGATAGTCAAATCACCTAGATATGTTTGTAGTAACTTTCCACTTGTGGACTCTTCTGGAGAGTAAACAAATGCCATATCTATATCTATATTGGAAGCATACTTATATGATGCACCTAAAGTATAATGTGAGGTTGAAGTAGCTGGAAATCCTAACAGATTTAGATAGTTTTGAAATGCTTGTGCATCACTAGTATCTACTGGTGCTTTGGCATAGTTATACCCTACTCTTAACTTATATCTTTCTATACCACTATACTCATATCCAAAAGCATAAACATCTTGTGCTTTCCAACCAAACTCTTTGTATCCATCTGCTTCATCCCAATCTATATGCTTATAATCAAATGCTATGAGATGAACACCGTTTTGATAACTAAAGCCTATACCATACTCTTGAGGTTGTTCTAACTTCAAGTTGGGTGCTGTATCTTCTGATGAGTCATATGTCATAGATATTGGAGTTTGATAAACTACCCCTACTTTAAAACCATTGTGCCAATCATAAACTCCACCAAGCTTAACACCAACATTGGCATCATACTGACTATCATATGGATGATGGTGAGATAGTGTATCGTACTCTATATTGAGACTACCTATCTGGATGATAGGTGCTATACCTACACTAAAATCATCAAAGCTATAAGATAGTGGTGTTGAGATATACATAATCATCAAATCAGTCTGCATACCAAAAAGTCCACTACCACTTGGTGCATCAGAAAAATCAACACCCATACCAGCAACTCCCCACATACCAATACCTATACCAATCTTATCACTGTAAGGTGTAGCATATGCCATAGATGGGATAAGATAAAAACTAGAGTCACTATCTTGATACTCTCTATCTCTTATTAGCTCTGTTTTTGTCTGTATAGTTGGGAAAAATGCTGTTGCACTTAATGAAAACTCTTGACTTTTTGTATATCTAAGCAGCGCTGGGTTATTGATAGATGCCAAAGCACTAGATGGTGTTGCGATACCAACTCCACCCATCCCCATGGATTTTGTATCATTGGCTATCATCAAGTCACCATTGGTAGCATACGATATAGATGCTATAAGTGATAATATATATAAACTTTTTTTCATAACAATCCTTCAAAATAGATTCTCTTATAATATCGTAAAACTATTAACTCCCTCTTTATGTATATAAACCAACTTCATCTCATGCATATCCAAGATATGTTTAACGATATAAATACCAAGTCCCAATCCACCTTTAGAACGGTGAAATGGTTTAAAATACTCTTCTATATCACCTTGCAAAGCTTCTCCATTATTGGAGATAGTGATATGAGATTTGTTGATACATATATGTACCTTTTTATCACTACTATATTTGATAGCATTATCTATTAAGTTTTTTAATGCCAATGCAAAAAGTTCAAAATCAACTTCAAGTATAAAATCCTCTTTGATATCCAAACATATATACCTTGTAGGATTATCTATAAGCAACATATCAATACTTGCTTCTACTATATCACTCATCTTATAGGGTTTTTTATGCAACTCATAATGTCTTGAAGTTATCTGCTCTATCTTAGCAAACTCATCTATTAGCAGATTTAGTCTCTCAAAGATATTGTGAAGTCTAGCTTTACTCTTTTCATCTTGCAACATTTCACTAACTAGCCTACCCTTACCAATAGGTGTCTTTAACTCATGCATGATAGCTCTAAGAAATAGTTGTCTTGATTGGATAAGCTCTCGTATCATCTTAACAGCATGGTCAAACTCATTGGCAACTTCTGCTATCTCATCTTTTTTATCACTTTTACACTCTATATTTAAATCACCTTTAGAAAATCTCTGTATCTTCACCTTTAGTTCAGAGAGTGGTTTTAAAGACTTTATAACCCAAAAGTACAACATAATCACAAGGATAAATACAAGGATAAATACTATAATTCTTTTTATAGGAAATCTAGCTCGATTTTTATTTGATAGTACAAGCTTAAATCTATCATTGTTGATAAGAACTATCCTTTGGAGTTTATAGTGGTCAACTGCATACTTTTTGTATTTGCCTTTATCTTTAAAGTAGTGTTCTATCTGAAGTATCTTAGCTTTATCTTTGATAATAGAAAAGTTTTGAGACTCCAAGTAAGCTTCATCTATCTTACCATATACAAGATAGTAGTTATATAGATAGTGAGTGACAAGCCTCTCATGCATGTCGTTGTTCTCTTCAAATCTAAGCTTATCATACTTGATAGAACCGATAAAAAGGAGTGCTAGTAAAACCAAAACTATACTAAAGATAAGTCTGATTTTACTCTTTAGAGATTTGAAACTATCAAACAAGCTTATACCCTACACCACGAACTGCTTGGATTCGTTTGTTATCACCTATCTTTGAGCGAATTTTAGAGATGATAACATCCAAGCTTTTACCTTGTGAATCTATACTCATAGTAGCTGAAGAGTTTATGATTTGTTCTCTTGATTGAGTCATACCTTGGTGTTTGACAAGTAGTGAAAGCACTTCAAACTCTGCTGGAGTAAGGTTGAGTGCTTTATCTTTAAAGTAGATAGTATCACCCTTTATCTCAAAATCCCCCTTGCGAGTAACATTTGGCTGATTTTGTTCTTTTTTGGTACGCGATAATATAGACATAATCCTAGCATACATCTCTTTTGGGTCATATGGTTTTGGTAAATAGTCATAAGCTCCTAGTTCAAAACTAGCAACCTTATCATTGATATCACTTCTAGCTGATGATATGATAACAGGTATATCATACTTCCTAACCAACTCTTCACAAACTTCAAGTCCATCCATACCTGGTAAGGTAAGATCTAGTATAACCAAATCATACTTCTTAACACCAGCACTAAGTCCTAAGAAAGGGTCTTCATAATTGGTTACTTTTATATCAAACTGAGATAAGTACTCACTTAAAAGTTCTGCAAACTCTGGGTCATCTTCTATCATTAGTATATTTATCATAGTAAACCCCTATTTTTTTATTATTGTAACTTCAAAAGGTTAATCTAACTCAAATGTCTTTTGCATATAAAAAAGGATATCTTCAAAACTATATCTATAGTCACAAAAATGTTCAAAAGCTATCACACCTTGATATATAAGCATATCTTGACCATCCTTAGTAGGCTTGTTATACTCTTTTGCCAATTTCAAAAAAGGAGTCTCTTTGCCATATATCACATCTACACAAGCTTTAGCTTTTGGTATCACGCTATCTAGCAACTCTTTTGGGGCAGGAAGAGAGTTATCACTCAATCCAGCTGAAGTCATATTGACTATCAAATCAAACTCTTTTGCTTCAAACTCATCATAAGTATAACACTCAAAACCTTGCTCTTTATATCTATCTAACCTAGAAGATGAACGGTTTAGTATCACCACTTCATATCCAGCACTTTTAAGTATCACAGATGTGGATTGTGCGGTACCACCTGCACCCAAAAAGAGTACCTTTTTAACCCCTTCAAACTCACCTATAGCTTTGAGAAATCCAGGTGCATCTGTATTGTAACCATAGAGTTTACCATCTCTTTTTACTATAGTATTGACACTACCAACCGTCAAAGCAAACTCATCTAAACTATCGCAAGATTTATATGCCCACTCTTTATGTGGTACAGTTATATTTGCCCCCTTTAAACCCAAAGATAGAAACTTCTCTTTGAGTTTAGCACCATCTTCTAAAAGATATCTACTATAACAAGCATCTATATCCAAACTTTTAAATGCCATATTGTGCATAAGTGGTGATTTGGAATGACTTACAGGATTACCAAAGATTATAAATAACTCTTTCAATTATAACTCTACCTCTACTCTATCTTTACCACTATTTTTCACACGGTATAGTGCTTTATCTGCTCTTGTAAGTGCTTTATCGATAGTTTCTTCTTTATCTATATAAACACTAGAAACACCTATACTTACAGTGATAGGTATCTTTTTATTTTCAAAGTCAATATATAGTTTTTTGATACTCTCATTTATACTTTTTGCCAACCTCGTAGCTTGTGATATATCCATGCTTGGTAAGACTACCACAAACTCTTCACCACCATATCTACAAGCAATCCCTATATCTTTAACCAACTTTTTTATAGCACTAGCCACATCTATCAAAACCTTGTCTCCACCCATATGACCATACTTATCATTGATAGCTTTAAAGTCATCAAGATCTAACATCAGTACAGATAACTCATGATTTTCTCGTCTTGATTGTTTTAACATTTGATTTGATATATCTATACTGTATCGTCTATTGTAAAGTCCTGTTAAAGAGTCTGTGGATGCAAGACTTCTTAATTGTTTTTTAGAACTTTTTAAATCCTCTATCAATCTTTTTAACTTCAACTGTGTAGAGACTCTCATCAAAAGCTCTTTTGGTTTAAATGGTTTACTAATAAAATCTATACCACCAGCATTATAAGCTTTTTCTAAACTATCTTCATCTGTTCTAACAGTGATAAACATCACTGGTATATCTTTGGTTGTAGGGTCTGACTTTAGCTTTTCACACAGTTCATATCCATTGCATTTTGGCATCATAATATCTAGGATTATCAAATCTGGTTTATGTTCTTCTATTAAATCCATCACTACTGTACTATCTAATGATAAGATTACATTATACTCTTTACTAAGTAATCCATTTAAAATTCTTAAATTTGTCTCTATATCATCTACTATCAAGATAGTATCTTTACTCAACTTTCTATCCTTCATCACTTCTACTTATCTTCTAAGAGTGATTCAATATCTTCTAAAACCAATCTAATCTCTCTATCCAAAACTGGTAATTTATCTCTATCTCCATCCATATCAATATCTTTGGCTATTTCATGTAGTTTTATAGCACCTATAGACATAGAGATAGTTTTTAGATTATGTATAGCTCTTTGAAAATCATCTTGAGACATAGAAGACAAGTCTATATCTTTATAACTTTTATAAAATCTATCTACCATTTTTATATATAAATTTTGATTATTACCCGAATATCTCATGCCAACTTGCATATCTATAGAGACCAATTGTGACATAGCAAACTCCTATACTTCCCTTCTATGTAAACCATAAGATATTATGAATATATTTTCAAAATACTTAAAATCACTTAACCATTATATATAAAAATAATAAAAATTTACTTTTATATCCTTACACAAACTCCATTTTTTGTACTCTTTTTTACTTCATACAATGCACTATCAGCTCTGTTGAGAGCTGCTTCTATATCATCTTCAATATCAAGATTCACTCCAGAAACACCTATACTTGCAGTTACAGAGATATAGCTATCAACTTCTACCTCTATTTTGAGTTTTGACATTTCAGACTGTATAACAAAAGCAAATTTCTCAGCATCTATCAAAGATGTGTTTTGTAGTAGTATAGCAAACTCTTCTCCACCATATCTACATAGTATATATCTATCTTCTGATATATTTTGAAGCATTTGAGAGATGGAGACTAAAACTTCATCCCCTATACTGTGTCCATAAGTATCATTGATATTTTTAAAATTATCCAAATCAAACATTACAACAGAAACAGGGCTATTATCTTTTTTTGCTGAGTTTATAATGTTATCACTATATATTCTAAAATATCTTCTATTATATAACTTTGTTAGTGGGTCTATGGCTGATAGTAGTGCTAACTGTCTTTTTGATCTTTTTAAATCTTTGAGTACTCGTTGTATATTTAACTGTATCTCTACTCTTACTAATATCTCTTTAGGTTTAAAAGGCTTACATATATAATCCACTCCACCAACACTATAAGCCTTTTCAATACTTTTTTCATCTGTTCTTGCTGTATTGAATATCACTGGTATATGACTAGTTTGTTCATTGGACTTTAACTCTTTGCAAACATCATATCCATCCATATCTGGCATCATAATATCTAAAAGTATCAAATCTGGTATATACTCATTTGCAAGCTCTAATGCACTTTTACCATCAAGTGCTATTAAGACATTATATTTAAAACTCAATATATTGTTGAGTAGAGATACATTACTTTCTATATCATCTACTATAAGAATAGTCTCTTTATTACCATTCATTTTTTAGTACCATTATTATATTGTATCATCAAACTATTTTTTCCATCTCTTTTAATGTTGCTAAAAGAGCCCCTAATTTATTTTTAACTTCCAAATATTCAAGCTCTGGCTTAGAATCAGCCACAACTCCTGCTCCTGCTTGAAGAGTGATAGAGTTATCATTGATAAGTGATGTTCTTATCGCTATGGCTGAGTCCATATTGCCATTGAAAGCAAAGTAACCTATACTACCACTATAAAAACCTCTTTTTAAGCCTTCATAGTTTGCTATAAGCTCCATAGCCTTTATCTTTGGTGCACCAGTCATTGTACCTGCTGTAAAAGTAGCCATAAACAGATCAAACATATCTTTGTTATCTTCTATCTTAGCTTCTACATCTGATACCATATGCATCACATGAGAGTATCTCTCCACTCTCATCATATCTGTTACCTTTACACTTCCAGTCTTAGCTACTCTTCCTACATCATTACGACCCAAATCTATAAGCATAAGATGCTCTGCACACTCTTTTGGGTCATTTATCATCTCAAGCTCAAGCTCTTTATCTCTAGCTGTTGTTTTACCTCTTTTTCTCGTACCTGCTATAGGACGAAGAAGTATATCATCTTCTGTCAGTCTAACCATCACTTCAGGAGATGAGCCACATATAGAAAACTCTTCATAATCCAACAAAAAGAGATAAGGAGATGGGTTTTTGCTTCTTAAAACTCTATAAAAACTAAGTGGGTCTATCTTGCCTTTTTGAGTATATCTATTTGAAAGTAGTATTTGAAATATATCGCCACTTCTTATAGCCTCTTTGGACTCTACTACAAGCTCTTTAAATCTCTCTTCATCTATACTAAAGCTTCCTTCCCCTTCTAACTCTACTCTTTGTAGTTTATGTGGAGTATATGGTTTATCTAGCATATCTTCTATGCTATTAAAAGTACTCTGCATACTATCATCATTGAGTATCAATGTAAGCTTTGAGTTTTTATGTGAATATGCTATGATAATCTTTGGTCTTACCAAATCCAAATCAGGTGTTTTTAGAGTATCTTCTAACTTATCCATACTCTCTTTGAGTACAGGTTCAAACACCTTTACCATATCGTAAGCTATAAACCCTATAAAACCATCTACAAAAGAAAATCCTACACTATTAGATATCTCTTGGTACTTTTGCTGGTCTATCTTGTCATAATACTCTTTGAGAAATTCAAAAGGATTTTGTTCTAAAACTACACTATCCCCATCTTTTGTATAAATACTCTTATCATCTTTATATACCAATCTCTCTTTAGCACCTATAGTGATAAAAGAGAAGTTTCCTTCACTAGTATTTACTACACTCTCAAAAAGCATAGTCACTTCATCTGTAACCATCTCTTTTATCCTAGCATATAAAGCTACTGGTGTCAGTTGGTCAAATAGTATCTGTTTGTACATTACTTAGCCTTGTAAACAAATGCTGATTTGTTGATACGATCTCTTACTTGTGGCAAAGCTTTATCTACTTCTGCCCTTGATTTATAAGGACCTATCAAAAGTTTTTTAACCCCTCGTGATGTAGGTAGTATCGTATAGTGAAAACCACTTTTTTTGATAACACCCAAAAACTTACCATTTGGCTCTTTACTAAATGAACCAACTTGTATATAGTATTTTGAATATTTTGCATTATCTGTTTTTACTGGGCTATGCACAACAGGTTTTGGTTTGTTTAGTGTTACAGGTTTAACTGGCTTTATAGAAACTTTAGGAGTAGTATCTACTTTTGTTTCTACTTGTTCAAACTCATCTGTGATAACTACCTTTTCTACTACTGGTTTTGGCTTTTGTTTTACGATATCTTCACTATCTGGTTTCTCAACTGCTATTGGTTTTGTTTCTGCCTCTACTATAGGTTCTGACTCTTCTTCTACTTTTGGAGTTGTATGTTTTATAACAGGCTTTTCTATCTCTGTTCTTTGTACTACTTTTGGTTTTGTATCTATATCTTGCGTATCAACGATATCTGATTTTTTATCTTTTTTTATTTTATGCTTTTGTACTTTCAAATCAGGACTTCTAAACTTAGCACTATCATTTTTGACAACAGCATCAACTTTTGGTTCTTTTAAGACTACTTTTGTAAATGCGATAGCGATAATTAATACTACAATTAAAAGTGCTACTATAGTCAATATACCTTTTGTTTTATCACTACCTTGGGATATCTCTTCTTCTATGATTAGGTCATCTAAATTATGATCATTCATCAATACTATACTCCTCGCATTATTGTATAGTTGATTATAACATAATAAAATAAAACATCATCAAAAAGATTACTCTTCTTGAACATCAACATCTACTATATTATCATCTAATTTTTCTATTTTTTGTACTTCAAGATGCGATAGATTATGTACTTGTAGCGACTCATATCTATCCTTTTCAAGCTCCAAAGACAACAGTTCATGTTCCATATTTTCAAGTATATTTTTATGTGGTTCCATCTCCGAAATAGTATTGAGTTTAGATAACTCTTTTTCAAGTAAACTTTGTTCTACCTCTTCTATCTCATCCAAAAGTATAACCATATCTTGAATTTTTCTACTATATATCTTCTCAAACTCTGATGTATCTATACTTTGTGCAAATTCTAGCTTAAACTCTTCTATCATTTCAGCTTTTTTCATAAATGAGTCATTGAGTCTTTTAAGAAGTCTTTTTTCATACTCTATATCTTGGTTGATATCATCAAGTTTATTAAGATATATCTGTATCTTCTGAGTTTGTACTTTGATATAATTTTTGGTTTTAGCTATTTTGATACCATACTCTTTAAGTCTATTGGCATAATCCAATGTAGCTTTATCTAGTGAGTTTTTTATCTTAGATACACTAGCTATAGTTTGAAGTGCTACACTATCTTGTAAGGTAGGTTGATTTTCTTGCATAACTTAACCTTTCAGTCTATCTAAAATCTTATCTCTTTTTGTTCTTTGAGACTCTATCATAGCTACTACTTGATTTTTGGAACTCTCTTTGGCTTTAGCCTCTAACTCTTTTATCCTATTTTTTAACTCAAGTATAGCTTTTTCATTTTCATGCTCTTTTTGTACCTGTTTTTGTTCATTTTGAGCCATCAACTGCTTTAGCCAAACTATCTTTTCTTCTTTTTGAGATAACTCCTCTTTAAGCTTAGTAACATCACCTTTATACTTCACACTCATCCATATAAGCGTCAAAAACACAACACCAGCCAATGTAGCTAAAGCAACTTGCAATTCATTTAGAGAATTATCCCCAGCTTCTACTAAACTACTCATACATAAAAATACAAACATAAGATTGAAAAATTTCATAAATATACCCCATAATTAAGATGATACAATTATATCATATAACTTTTTATCTATTCTAAACTATAGTAGAAATAAAACTTTTGTTAAGTTGTGCTTAGGTTTATTTGTTTGGATAAAGGAGCTTAAACCAACTAAGTATTTTTAGTTAGTTTGCAGTAGATTTGTGTGTTTGTGTAAGGGAGGCTACAACAAGTAGCTGACCGAGTCCATCACACAAAGATGTTTATTGAAAAACAAAACTAACCAAACGATTTTTAGTTAGTTTGCAGTAGATTTGTGTGCTTGTGTAAGAGAGGCTACACCAAGTAGCTGACTGACTCCATCACACAAAGATGTTTATTTGTTTGGATAAAGAAGTTTAAACTAACTAAGTATTTTTAGTTAGTTTGCAGTAGATTTGTGTGTTTGTGTAAGGGAGCTTACGATAAGTAAGTAACTGCACCCATCACACAAAGATGCTGTGAAATAACTAAAAAGCCTAGTTAGTTTCTTGGTCTACTATTTTGTTTGCCTTAATCCACGGCATCATCTCTCTAAGTCTTCTACCTGTCACTTCTACTGGGTGAGCTTGTAGGTTTTGTCTTTCTGCTGTCATTCTTGGGTATCCTGCTTGACCCTCTAGGATGAAGTCTTTTGCAAATACACCGTTTTGGATCTCTTTTAGGATCTCTTTCATAGCTTTTTTAGACTCTTCATTGATAACTCTTGGTCCACTTACCATAT
>Ga0256843_1001842_pt1 | contig 16146 bp, 10 predicted proteins | sample AlvinellametaG_FD_191572 | JGI IMG/M metagenome (GOLD analysis project Ga0256843, IMG submission 191572) | Pompeii worm associated microbial communities from hydrothermal vent at the East Pacific Rise, Pacific Ocean - Alvinella | ecosystem: Host-associated > Annelida > Integument > Unclassified ... | reverse complement strand
TTTATGTAAGAAACTCTTTAGACTTTGCAATTGATCCTTCGGTACTTGTTACTTCAGATATGCACTCATTTTTAAGTGCAAGTGATATCATTATAGATTTTTCACTCCCTGAAGCGTGTGAAGTACTTTTAGAAGAGGCTATCAAAACACCAAAACCTCTTGTTATTGGTACAACTGGATTAAATACACATCAGCTTAATCTTTTAAAACAGGCAAGTGAAGTTATGCCGGTACTCTATGCTACCAATATGTCTTTGGGTGTAGCACTGCTTAACAAACTTGTCTATCAGGCTTCAGCAGCACTCGAGGGCTTTGATATAGAGATCGTAGAGATGCACCACAGACACAAAAAAGATGCGCCAAGCGGAACAGCACTAACACTGAGCGAATCAGCAGCAGCCGGTCGCGGACTCGACATCAACAAAGTGCGTGTAAGCGGGCGTGATGGCAACATTGGTGAACGTACAAAAGATGAGATCGCGGTTATGGCACTGCGTGGTGGTGACATCGTAGGACGTCACACTGTAGGTTTTTACAATGATGGAGAGTTTATTGAACTCAACCATACGGCAACATCAAGAAACACATTCTCAAAAGGTGCTCTACGTGCCGGAAAATGGCTTGCAGACAAAGAGCCTGCCCTCTATAGCATTAGTGACTGTTTAGAACTCTAATATTTTAAATCTCTAAAGCTGATTGTGCAAGCTTTGCCCATGCAGAGTTTGGATCAGCTTCTATTGCGGCTTTATATGCCGCTTTCGCCTCTTTATCTCTCCAGAGTTTGCTCAATACTGTTCCAAGAAGATACTTCTCTCTTGCTCTCTCCTCTTTTGTTAAATCAAGTTTATCCAATGAAGCAATCACTCGAAGAGCATCTTTATAGTCATCTCTGTTCATATAAGCACTATAGAGCGCAAACTCTACATAAGGAGTCTGTAGATATGAATGGAAACGTTTTTGAAGCTCCATCACCTTTGTAGCATATTTAATAACCATGGCATCATCTTTTAAACTGCTTCCCAAAGTTACCATTGTCATATAACGTTCAATATCCTCATAGCTCAGCCCAAAAACATCCTCTATTTTGGCAATAGTTGCAACCATCTCATTCTCTTTACCAAGTCGCTTATAGAGATCAAAAATATATCTGTAGAGATCTCTGTAAGGAGATTTTTTAATATTGTCAATCAGTGCTATGAGATCCTTAGAAACAGCAAGGGCCTCTGTATAGTTACCTGTTTCAAAATCAAGTTTCATATATCGATAGAGCCATTTCTTTCTCTCTTGTATATCTTTTGATTTTAAATTTTTAGAAGCTATCGCTTTAGAGAGCTGAAAATCACCACCTTTGACTGCACAATGATAGATACCGTCATCCCAACGGTTAGAGAGTGTAATGTTATAATCATTGGCAACGACCAAAACATTTTTACAGTTGTCCTTTTGCAAAGAGGTTTCCATTAAACCAACTGCTGCCTCTTTTATAAGTGCCTCAATATCAGGAAATTTTTCCAAAGGCAATTTTTGCAACTGCTCTTTTAATTGCAATACAGAACTATAATCTCCCTCTTTCAAAAGCAGTTTTGCTTTTTCATAAAGAGCACGCTCCCCTATCTCATCTCCGGCATACTCCTCTAAAAGTTTATTGTAATGTGCAAGTTTTGCACTTGCATTTAAGTCACTGTTATCAAAAAAGAGACTATCTTTTGCAACCTGAACAGCATCCAGATAATCTCCGTCAGGAAACTTTTTCAAGTAGCTGTTAAGTGCTTCTAAAGCTGCCTTCTTATCATCTGTTTTTGCCAACCAAAGTCCCCGTTTTGCTAAAATCTCTTCATACTCGTCATAAGTAGGTCCCATCTCTTGTAATATGGCAGCAGCAATGGCAGCAGCAGTTTTATACTCTCCTGCATCAGCCAAACGATTCATAATCTTTTGTGATTTTTGCAAATCTTCCATAAAATAGTCAGGTTTTGCACTAATAATTTTCATTGCATATTGAGCTGCTTTTTTTGGTTCATGTTCCAAAAGAATCTCTGTTAAATGGTAGGCAGCAGTCGCAGCAACCTCTAAACTTTTTGTCTCATACAAAGCTTTTTTATAATATTTTATAGCCTCTTTTGCTGCACCGGAAGCTTCAAGCATCTCACCCTTATAGATATAACCCCACTCTGCATAAACATTTCCTTTATGTTCACTAAAGAGTCTGTCAAAAAAATAATCCGCATCTGTATTTTGTCCGACTTGTGCATAGGCTTTTGCCATTAAAGAGAGAACTTCGGGTATATTCTCATCAGAGGAGTACTCCCGAAGATAGGTCTTTGCATCGGCTATGAGATTATCATAATCTTTCAGTCTGTCATAGACTTTGATTTTATAATAGATCAATTCTGATTTAAAAAGAGTATTTGGATATCGTGTTAAAACTTCATCAATAAGATCAAGGGCATCTTCATACCGTTTTTGTGCAAAATATTTTTTTATTCTCAAATACTCCGTAACATCTTCAACTTTTTTAATATAGACAGGATTACCTGCCAAATCAAGACTTCCTACATAAGGAAGTTTGTCTTTTGCAAGATAAAACGGAAAGTTTATTGCCAAATCAGACTTCTCTTCCTCTTTAATCAGAGGAAACTCTTTTTTATAACCAATAACCGTCCATCGTTTTGCAAGCTTTACATCTGCAGAAAAAACCGTATCATCTTTTGTAAGATCAAAAATATCAGCATGTAACTGCATTTTATAAAAAGGTTTTACGGAGATAAAGAAAGTCCCCTTTTGAGTAAAACTGTTCACTTTGAAAAAATCATTCTGCAGATTTTTAATATTCTCAGAAGGTTTTTTTGAAAATGCACAGATAACCTCTGTTGTCTCTTGAAAATTATTTTTTATTGCCTGACAGACAAAATCATCTTTTGCTGAAATATGAAGTGTAGAGTATTTTGTAAAGTCATCCTTCGCACTCTCAATAGAGATTTCCAGTGCGAAGGCATTGAGGGTTATAAAGGCTAAGAGTATCTGTTTTAACAATTGCTCTTCTCCTTTAGAAGTAATTAATATCCGCTATTATATACAAAAGCTGTAATAAACTCTAAAAGTGGATTTATTGCAACAAAAGCAAACATAGTTCCTACTGCTGCTATACCGATAATAGTTTTAAGTGCCAAAGTCGCATTTGTTACATAAACTTCACCACCACCATCAGTAACCGGCTCTTTCATAAACATATAAACAATAAGTTTTAAATAGTAATAACCTGCGATCGCAGAGTTTAAAGCCATAATCAGTGCTAAAGCTGTATAGCCACTTGTTACCGCTGAACTAATCATATACATTTTTCCCCAGAAAAGTGCAAATGGAGGTAAACCTGCAAGACTCAACATAAACAGACCCATAATAAGTGCTGCTACAGGTGCAGTTTTAATCATACCCGCAAACTTATCATATGAGTGATCCGAACTTTGATGATCCGGTAGTGATTTTTGTCTTGACATCCAAAGCATAGAGAATGATCCAAGATTAGTAAAACTAAATAAAATCCAATACAAAAAGAGTGCTGAGTTGGCTTGTGTTGTACCGATTAAAACAGCAGCCATTACGAAACCTGCATGAGAGATTGAAGAGTATGCCAACATACGTTTCACATCTGTCTGAACAAGTGCCCACATATTTGATGCTGTCATTGTCACAACAACAACAATATAGAGTACTGTCTGTAACCATACAACATTACTGTGTACTAAAAATTCAAAGAATCTCATAGCAACAACAAAGGCCGCAATTTTTGGAACAATTGACATATATCCTGCCATTGCAGCTGATGCACCCTCATAAACATCCGGTGCCCATGTATGGAACGGAATCAAAGAGAGTTTAAATCCAAATGCTGCTAAGAAGAATGCAACACCAACAAGTACAAAACCGATATCTGCATATCCGTTTGCTGCAAGTACTAATGCAATTTTATTGATCTCGACTGAACCTGTAAGTGCATAAAAGATCATCGCACCAAAACTAAAGAAACCTGCTGCTAAAGCACCCATTGTAAAGTATTTTACAGCCGCTTCAAATGATTTGTCACGGTTGTGCATAGCAATAAGTGTATAGAGTGCAAGTGATGCCGTCTCAAGACCTACAAAGATCAAGATAAGATTATCTGTTGCCACCATAAACTGGAAACCTGCAATCATAAACAAAAAGAGTGCAAAGAATTCAGGATATGAAAATTCATGGAAACGTTTATGCGTCATAGCCAAAGGAATAAAGAGCAATGATGCACCGACAATAATAAGCTGCGCTAAAATTGCCAAACCGTCAATAAGCATAACATTAAAAAGCCCCAGTGTTGTTCCATTTGTCATAAAACTTTCACTTGAAGCCAAGATAGCTGCAAAATCCATTACTAAGAACAGAAGACTCAGTACCACATAAAGGGACTTATGCAGACCACTTTTTGCGATATCTATTACAAGAATTAACAGTGCACCAATTACCGGTATAAGCATTGGAGCAAGAGTCATTACATTTAATGACTCCATTGAAACATTGATTGGCGACAACATTAGTGCACCTCCTCTTCAACAACAGTTTTTTTAATCACAACAACTTTCTTTTGAGCCAGATCCGGGATTCTCTCTTTTGCCAATTTTGTTTGTGCTTTATTGTGCATCAACTGTACAATAGAAGTTACAGAATTATTAATAGGAGCCAAAAGTGGTTTTGGATAGACACCTAACCAAATTGTAATAACAGCAAGTGGAAGCAGTGCAACCAACTCTCTTTTGTTTACATCCGGAAGATTTTTATTCTCCTCTTTTGTAACATCACCAAAGAACATTTTTTTGTATGCTGCAAGCATATAAATTGCACCTACAATGATAGCTGTTCCAGCTAACAGTGTAAGGATGTGAGACTGTTGATAAAATCCAAGAAGTGAAAGGAATTCACCAACAAAGTTAATTGTAAGCGGGAGACCTACAGAAGCCATCAACATAATACCAAAGATAGTTGCATAACGAGGCATTACCTGTGCCAAACCACCAAATTCACTCATAAGTTTTGTATGACGTCTGTCATAAATAACACCAACAAGCAAGAAGAGTGCTCCTGAAACAACTCCGTGAGCAATCATTAAAAAGATTGAACCTGAAATCCCTTCAACATTTAATGCAAATGTACCAAGAATAATAACACCCATGTGTGAAATTGATGAGTAAGCAACAACCTGCTTCACATCTTTTTGTGCATAAGCAACCATAGCCGTATAGATAATCATAATAATTGCAAGAACTGCAATAGGTACCATAAATGCCGCTGATGCATCAGGGAAAAGTGGCAATGAAAAACGGATAAACGCATATGTACCCATTTTCAACAAAATTGCCGCAAGAATTACAGAACCGATTGTCGGTGCCTGACCGTGTGCATACGGTAACCATGTATGGAACGGAAACATCGGAACTTTAATAGCAAAACCGATAAAGAAAGCAGCAAACAACCAGAGTTGGAATGATTCAGGAAGAACCAATCTGTACCAATCAAGAATTGCAAAACTCCAAACACCTGTTGCCTGATAATAGAAATATGCCATAAAAAGCATACCAACAAGCATTACAAGTGAACCCGCAAATGTATAAAGGAAGAACTTAACCGATGCATAGATACGAAGCGGTCCACCCCAAGCACCAATGATATAAAGCATAGGTACAAGTGAAAGTTCCCAAAATACATAAAATACGATTGCATCTAATGCAACAAAAACACCTACCATTGTCATTTGTAAAAATAGTAGTGTAATAATCATATATTTAACATCAGGAGTCTTCGTTAGTGAAGCTATACCTATCATTGTAAAGAACGCTGCCAAAACAACAATAAAGAGTGATATACCATCAACACCCAGAGTATAGTTAATACCAAAAGAAGGCATTAGTGGCATACTCTCCATAAACTGCATACCGGCAACATTCCCGTCAAATGAGAACCACAACCACAATGCAAGTCCAAACTCAATAGCTGCAACACTTATACCATAAGCACGCATACTATCCTTGTGAATCATAAATCCAAATACAGCTGCAACTGCTGGAAAGAAAATTAAAATCGATAAAATATGATCTAACATTTACATAACTCCTAAACCCGGTAGTGCTGAAGCAGCCCCACCGGAATATCTTGCTGCAAGTCCAAAAACTACAGCTAATGACAATAGTACAATTAAACCGACTACCATCCATTTCAGCATAGTAGAGAGATTACCACTCTGCATCGCTCTTGTTTTCTCACCGGTACCATAAATAACACCTGCGATACCATCAACTGTAGCATCTACAACTTTCATATCTACTTTTGTCCAGAAAGCTTCTGAAAGTTCTCTATATGATTTAATAATATACTCTTCATAGAAGTATGGAATATAGTACTGATTAATCAAGAGTTTATAGATAAATGAGTTTTCCATTTTACTTGTACCATCTGGTACTTTCACACCTGGGCTCATATATTTTTTATATGCATATAAAATTGCCAAACCAACAAAAAGCTGTGTACCGACTAACATAATCCACAATGTTGTATGTGAATGGATATGATACTCATGTGCATGTAAAATCTCTTCCACCATATTAAAGAAAGGTGTTTGGAAAACTCCTGCGATAACAGCAAGGATAAGTAACGGACTCATACCGATAAGCATAAATCTATATGCTTCATGCGGATGGATACCAAAAAGTTTATAACGCTCTTCACCGTGGAAGATAAGTGCAACAAGTCTAAATGAGTAGAATGCTGTCAAACCTGCAGTAAAAAGAAGTACACCGTAAATTACCATATGGTGATCTGCAAAAGCTGCTTCTAAGATTGTATCTTTTGAGAAGAAACCTGCAAACGGAAAGATTCCTGCTAGTGCCAAAGAAGCGATCGTCATCATAATCCAAGTCCACTTCATAACCTTTTTCAATCCACCCATTTTAAACGGATCAAGTTCATCATGCATAGCATGCATAACATTACCGGCACCTAAGAATAGAAGTGCTTTAAAGAATGCGTGTGCCATAAGGTGGAAAAGTGCTACCCAGTATGCACCAAGACCAGCTGCTGCAAACATATACCCTAACTGTGAAAGTGTAGAGTAAGCAATAATACGTTTCATATCACGGTTTACAAGTGCCATTGAAGCTGCAAAAAGTGCTACAAATGTACCGAGTGATGCAATAAAGAGACCAACACTTGGAATTAAACTGTAAAGTTCATGAGAACGAATAACTAAATATACCCCTGCTGTTACCATTGTTGCTGCGTGAATAAGAGCCGATACCGGAGTAGGACCTTCCATCGCATCTGCAAGCCATGTATGGAGTGGAAACTGTGCTGATTTCCCCATTGCACCAATGAAAAGGAAAATACCAATCCAGCTTAGTGTTGCAGTATCAAGATGATGGAATGCCGCAAATGCACCATCATATTGAAGTGTACCTGTATTCCAATATACCAAGAATATACCAATAAGCATACCAAGGTCAGCAATACGGTTCATAATAAACGCTTCATTAGCTGCCCAAGATGCACTCTCTTTATGGAACCAGAACCCGATAAGTCCCCATGAACAAAGACCAACACCTTCCCAGCCGATGAAGAGACCTGCATAGTTATCACTCATAACAAGAATCATCATAGAGAAAACGAAAGCTGAAAGCCATGCAAAGAATCTGTTAAACCCTTTATCGTGATCCATATACCCAATAGAATAAACATGAACAACAGATGAAACAAGTGTAACAACCATCATCATTGTAACAGAAACCTGATCGACAACAAAACCAAATGGGATATAAAGACCACCGGTTGCCATCCATGTCATCAATTCTACATGAATTGGTTCACCACCTTTTAAAATATATACTAAAAGTATAGTACTAGAAATGAGCGACGTAATAATTAATGCCGATCCGACAATACCTGTAAAGAGTTTCTTCGGTGTGGCAGTAAAGAGTGCCGAAAAAAGAGAACTTACAAATGGTGCAAAAAGCGCAATATATAAATATTTTTCCATTCTCTTATCCTTTCATACTTGTCATAGCATCAAGATCAATATTGCCATGGCGTTTGTACCATACAATTAAAAGACCAAGTCCTACAGCAACTTCTGATGCAGCGATTGCAATAACAAAGAAAGCAAACATCTGACCAGTCAAATCACCGTAGTAGTGTGAAATCGCAGCAAAAGCAATATTTACAGCATTAAGTAAAATCTCCGTTGCGAAAAACAATAAAAGTAAGTTCTTTCTCTTCATTACACCAACAAGTCCTATTGCAAATAGGATTGTAGAGAGAACGAGGTAGTGATTTAAACCTATTTCCATCATGAAAGCACCTTTTTGTTTTTTTCTTCATTAGCTTTAATCTCTTCAGCATCCATAAGCGTAAGTGAGATATCCATTTTCTTACCGGCCAATACAATACCTGCAACCATTGCAACAAGTAACATAATTGCCGCAACCTCAAACGGAATAAGGTATTTTGTAAAGAGGACTAAACCAATTTCTTGTATATTACCAACACCATCTATTGCAGGATAAAGAGCAACAATATTATCGCTAATCATCGGTGCAGATACAATAAGAACAATTAAAACTGCTGCTAATGTAGAGAGACCTACAATAATAGCTTTATTGCCTTGTTTCTCTTTCACTTCACGTGTTGTATCAAAGAACATCATACCAAAAGCATAAAGAGCCATTACGGCACCTGTATAGACAATAATTTGCACTACACCTAAAAAATCAGCACCAAGGATAAAGAAAAATGCCGATATAAAAATCATTCCCGCTGCCAATGCAGTTAATGCATATAACGCATGCTTTGTTGTTACTGTAATGTAAAACATAGCAATTGTTAAAAATGCAAACAAGTAAAACGCTATCGCTTCAAACATAATCCAAACTCCTTAATATGCTAGAGGTGTTTTTTTAACACGCTCATCTTCATGTGGTGTAATAGAACCAAAACCTTCAAACTCTAACTGTTTACCGGCTTTCATTTTATCAAGTGGTGTTAACATATCTTCATAAAGTAAGAAATGTTCTCTTTGTTCACTTGCATTTTCATACTCACCACCATGAGTAATTGCAAGTTCAGGACAAACCTCTGCACAGTAACCACAGAAGATACAACGTCCAAGGTTAATTGTATATTCACTCACCTCTTTACGAGAGTTTTCATCAATGCGAGTATCAATACGAATACAATCTGAGATACAGATCTTTTCACAAAGACCACATCCGATACATCTCTCAGTATCTGATTCCCATAATCGTTTCATTTGATGTACGGCACGATATCTTGGTCCAATAGGCATTTTTTCTGCTGGATATTGAATTGTATGAATATCAAAACGGATCATCTCTCTCATAACAACCCAAAGACCAACAAAAAGTTCACCTTTGAAAGTTCTCTTCACTACACGCTTAAACTTACCCCAACCATCAGTAGGATAATCTTCAATATCAACAAGAAAGTAATCACCTTCTGTTACATTTCTATTATTAAATGCTTCTAAACTCATTCATATCCCCTTAAAACATCATCACAAGACCAGTGATTACAACATTAACCACTGCTATTGGCATAAGTACTTTCCAACACAACCACATAAGTTGATCCGGTCTTACATCAGGCCAAGCTGCTCTTGTCCATAAGAAAAAGAAGAAGAAAAATGCAACTTTTGCCAAAAGACCCATAGCACCTAAGAAACTACCATCACCAAAACCACCTAAAAAGATCAGAGGAATTACAAATGAGATAAAGAACATATTTGCATACTCACCGATAAAGAAAAGTCCCCATCTCATACCAGAATACTCTGTACCAAAACCATCAATAATCTCATGATCATTTGCAATCAAGTGAAAAGGTGTACGTCCAGTCTCTGCGAATGCAGCAATCCAAAAGAGGATAAATGCAACAGGTTGACTCCATACTATCCAATGGCTGATACCACCCGCTTGATAATTATTAAAATCAATCAAAGAGAGTGAACCAACCATCATAATAGGTGCAAGTAACGAAAGACCCGTAACAACCTCATATGAGATAAAAACAGCCGCTGTACGAGCAGCTGAAAGTAAAGAAAACTTATTTGCAGATGCCATACCACCAAGAAGTGGACCATAGAGCCCAACTGCCATAACACCCAAGATATAAAGAAGTGCTACATTGATATCAGAAACAATTGGATGCACTTCATAACCAAAAATTTCAAAAGATGGCATAAATGGAATAGCTGCTGCTGCCATAAATGCTGTTGCAGCTGTAATAACAGGTGCAATTTTGAAGATTGGTCCAACAACATTTGTCGGAATTATATCCTCTTTTGTAAAAAGTTTAATTGCATCTGCACCAAACTGTAACAGACCATATGGACCAACATTCATTGGCCCGAGTCTGCGTTGCATAAATGCAAGCACTTTACGCTCAAAATATGTACCAATCCCAGCCAAAGCTGAAAATATAAGTAGAATTACAACGACTTTAATAATCGTTTCAATTAAATATGCACTGTCCATATACTACACCTTTTCTATCGAAGCTGAACTAAAGCGGTAACCGCTAAAGAGAGCCTCTGAATTTAGATTTTTATCAAAAGTAGGAAGAACTACGATTGAACCTTTGATTTTATTATCACTGACAACTTTTGCCGTAAGCTCACCATTTTGCGTTGTAACTTTTACACTGTCACCTGCATTAAAATCAGAGTTTGACAAGTACTCTTCACTCATATAAACACCACTCTCTTCACGGAGCTGTGTTGCTTTATGCGTAAATGCACTAAATTGTCGTACCGGATTAGCTAAATAGATTATACTACCTTCAAGCTTAGCATCGCTGAATTTATCGACAGATTCATCATCTGATGCTTTAACTGCTACATTTTCTAACACATACCCGCGCATTTCTGTACCATCATTTTCATAATGATTTGGAAGATTATCAAACTCTTCTGCCTTAAATCCAACAGCAGCAGGCAATTCAACAGTATAATCAATAACATTCTCAGCATCAAATCCTAAAGCATTTGCTATATCGTTTAACTCATAACCATTATAACCAATAGCCGCATTTGTTGGGTTTACTCGTTTATTAACAGATGTTAATGTGCCCTCTTGTTGATTAATAGCTGGCATATCTAAATCACCATCACCCAATGCTGAGAGTACAAAATCACCATCTGTATTATAAGCAACTGTATAGTCACCCTTCTCATCATCAAGTTCACAAATTAAACTCACACCGAGTGTATTTGTAAGCGATGGAATAATAACAGTCTCAAATTGAGTATATTTTTCAACAAGAGCCACCAAACGAGCAAGATTTTTTGCATTTGGGTGATTATAGAGATCTGGTCCAACCATAAGTGCAAATGTCTCTTTTTTCTTCAAGTTTTTCTCTAAGCTTTCCATAAAATTATCATCAGCACCTAAAAGTTCAAGAAGTTTATTATGATCAACAAGAACTTCTTTTTCAACTTTTTTAGGAACCATTTTTGTTTTTTCTACTTCAACTTCTTCCTCTTCACCCGTCTCTTCATTTACTTTTTTCTCAATAACTTTTTCAATGACTTTCTCTTTAATTGTCTCTGTTACAGTCACTTTCTTTTGAGAGTGAAATGATGCAAGATATTTTTTAATAGTTTTTGGAAGTTTCTCTTTATCTCCAAAAAGGTCAAGTAATAAGTAGAGTGCAATCTCCTCTTGAAGTGGAGCATGCGTTACTGTCATAATCGATTTTGCCAAACCTTCAATAATTGGATCTGCCACAGGATGGAAATAGATTCCTGCACCTTTGTTTACAGTCAGTGAATTATTCAGTGCATAGCGAGCATTTGGATTGTCTGTTTTTAAAGCAGAGCCAATAGAGACAATAAAATTTGTCGTATGTACACGCTCAAGATCAGAACTGTAAAGTTTTTTACCGCTAAGTGCAGAATATTCATTTAAGAATGTTTGATACGCTTTTGCTTCAGGATTAACGAGTTTGTAACCAAACTTCTCTTTCATTTTTTGTAAAAGAAGTGCCTCTTCATTGGTAATAGTAGAAGTAAATGCTATTGTATCTGCCTTTTTAAAAGCTTCAACAGCCGCATTAAATGCAGCCTCATCTTTTAGAGCTTGTGCATTTTGGTAATCAAATCCATAACGTCCCGCACCACACAATGATACATAGTTCCACTCATTCATAACACGATATATCTTGTCTTCCGGATTCTCAATACTTGTATGTTTTACATCATAAGAGATCTGACATCCTGCAGAACAGTGTCCACACGTTGCCGGAATCTGCTTAAGTTCCCAAGCATTTGACTTATACATAAAGTGCGTATCAACAAGAGCACCAACCGGACAAACTGCCGCACACTCACCACAACTAGTACAATCAAGAACATCTGTTCCATTGGTCAGACCAATAACTGATTTACTCAATTTATTCCACATTGCATAAGCATCTTTTGGCATCTCAGCTTTAAACTCATCTGCAACTTTATCCCCACCACGTGGGACAGTTTTTAAAGAGTTGTCACCGATCATATCTTTACAAGCAGTAACACAACGCTCACATACAATACAAAGACCCGGATCATAATGGATATGACCCCAGTCATGACTACTTCGATCAACATCTTTAATCGCATAACTTTGAGAATCAACACCCATTTCAAGCGTATAGTTCTGAAGCTCACACTCACCAGATTGGTCACACACACCACACTGAAGCGGATGATTTACATCATATACTTCCATAATAGCACGGCGCTCTTTTTCAATATTCTCTGTTTTTGTTGTAATATTCATCCCGTCTTTTGCTTTTGCATTACAGGCATAAACCTGCTTTCCATCAGCTTCAACAAGGCATATACGACAAGCCAGAGTTGGACTACAACGTGTTAAATAACAAATTGCCGGAATAAAAATATCATTCGCGCGGGCAGCATTTAAAAGATACTCACCCTCTTGCGTCTCTATCTCTTTTCCATCAATGTTTATGACTATTTTACTCATTACATTACTCTCACTATTTTGGATTTAAGAAATCTATAACTACCATAATCATAACCACTATCAAAAGTAGGATTAAGCGCTATTGTTCCTTTTAACTCACTATCTAGTTTAAAGACTCGTTTTTGTGTCATCTCACCCAAATGAATCTCAACTTCATCACCATCACTAATCTTCGCAGCTGCAGCAAATTGTGCTGAACCTCTCAGCAGTGTCTCTTTCTCTAACTGTTTTGTTTTTGCTGTAAAAGTATTAAACTGTAAAACAGGATTTGCCTGATAAACAACACACCCGTTATATTCAGGCAACTCAGCAACTTCATCAAGTTTTCCATCCATCTTACAACTTGGTGTTTCAAGCAGATATCCACGCTTATCTTCACCAAAACTGCCTAAGAAGTTTTCAAGAGAATCAAATTCAACTGCTTGAAAACCTTTCTCTTGTGGTAGTTTTTCTGTATAGTCGATTGTATTTTCAGCTTCTATTTCCAAGGCATTTGCAAGATCATTTAATTCATAACCCTCAAAACCAAGAGCTGCATTCAATGGTAAAACACGATTGTCAATACTTACAACTGTTCCCTCTTGTTGATTCAAGGCAGGAACAGATAAATCAGCATCTTCATCTGCAGCTATAATATAGTCACCTTCTGCATTATATGCTACGACATTTTCCAGTTTCTCATCAACATCCAGATCACAAATCAATGATACTCCGGCACTATTCACTGCAGTTGGTACCACAAGAAGTGAAAAATCTGTATATTTTTCAATCGTTGCAGCAAGTTTTGCAATATTTGCTGCTCTACTGTGTGCAAACATATCAGAACCGACAATTAAAACTTTTTTCTCAGCACGCATAAATGATTTGCTCATCAAAGAGAGTTCATCATCACCAACATTGCTTTCTGCTTCAAGATAACCGAGATCCAAATCTTTTAAAAATGCTTTTGTTGCATCATCAAGATCCGCATCTTTTAAAAGTTCATTGGCAAGGAGAGCCATAACACCCTCTTCGGTACCCACTTCATACTTCATAAACTGCGTCACTGTGTTTTTCATCAAAACATCTTCCATAGGATGCGCATATACAATACGTGCACCGTTATGGCGAGCCGCTGTTGTCAAAGCATAACGAACACCCGGATTGTCTGTTGCGATTCTTGTTCCGATCACAATCACGGCATCAGCCTGCTTCACGGCATCAAGATCCGCACTTGCCTGCAATTTACCACTTACAGAAGCATACGCCTGCATAAAAGAGCCATAGAGTCGTGCATCTTCATTAAAGAGTTTCAAACCAAGTTTCTCTTTGATCTTTTGTAAAATCAAAGCCTCTTCATTACTGATAATAGAAGAGAATCGAATCGCTTTGGCTGATTGAATCTTTGTAACTGCCGTCTCAAATGCAGTTGCATCTTTTTTTGCTTTTACATCAAAATCAAAACCAAAACGCCCTGCACCACAAAGTGTTGCAAATTCAAAATTGTTTTTGACTCTATAGATAGAGGCATCTGCATTAATACCACTGTGACGTGTTTCATACTCTAACGGACACCCTGCAGAACAGTGGGCACATGTTGACGGTACACGGGAGAGTTCCCATGCATTTGCAGAGTACTTAAAGTCACTGCTTACAAGTGCACCAACCGGACATACCGCTATACACTCTCCACAAAAAGTACAATCTAGTGTCTCTGAATCTTTTGGAATGATTGTTGAAGAGTAACCACCGAATTTAACTTCAATGGCATCATCACCAATAACTTCATTACAGACATGCACACACTTCTCGCACATAATACAAAGAGCAGGATCATAGTTGATAAGTCCCCAGTCTTTAACCGTACGAAGTTGATCTTTTGCAGAGAAGTCCTGTCTTGCAACACCAAATTCAAGCGTCATATTTTGCAGATCACACTCACCCGATTTATCACACACACCGCACTCAAGAGGGTGGTTTACATCATAGAGTTTCATAATATTTTGACGTTCACGCTCAAGTTCATTAGAGTTTGTTCTTACAACAATCCCTTCTGTCGGAGGCGTATTACAACTTAAAATATATCCGTCAACACCTTCAACTTCTACAGAACAGATACGACAAGAAGCACACGGAGATGTTTTTGAGATATAACACATCGTAGGAATATAGATACCGGCCTTACGTGCAGCCTGAAGGATTGTCTCACCCTTTTGTGCTGTCACGTTTTGACCGTCAATTATAAAGTTAACTGTTTTACTCATCATCAACTCCTATGCCTGAACCATGGCAATGTAGTAACAACGCATACATCGCTCTGCTTCAGATAAAGCCTGCTCTTGTGTGAAACCAAGATTTACCTCTTTGTTGTTATCTTTACGATCATCTACCGCAAGTACCGAAGAGTGCTCACGAGGAAGACCCGGCAGCCATCCTGAAACTTTCTCTTTTTTATCGTAAACTTTCAGTTTGGCAAGGTGATCTTCCATAATCTCTTCATCTGTTAAAGTAATCTCACCTGTCTGAACATATCTTGCCATAACAGAAGCGGCACGTTTTGCCTGACCAACTGCATTTACAATTGTCATCGGACCATATTCACAATCTCCAGATGCAAAGATACCTTTACGAGATGTCATATAATCTTTACCGTTTGTCTTGATAGTTGCCCATGAAGTCATCTCAATATCCCACTCTTCAGGAAGCAGATCAAGATCTGCCGACTGAGAAACCGCAGGGATAAGATAGTCTGCTTTAATTGTATATGATTCACCCTCAATTTTAACAAGTTGTGCACGCCCGCCATTTGGATCAGGTACAAGCTCAAACTTGTCAATTAAAAGCTCTTTTAAAACATCTTTTTTATCTGTTGTAATTTTATTGACTGCCGAGTGAAAAAGAAATTCAACACCCTCTTCTACAGCTTCATGATACTCTTCATAGGTCGTATTACGAATAATTGTTTTTTCATCACGACGATAAACCATATAGACTTTTTTTGCATTGGCACGAATCGCGCAACGGACAACGTCCATTGAAGTAAATCCACCACCGACACAAACAACCGTTTTACCGGTAAGATCAACATAATCTGTCTTTAAAAGGTTCTTTT
>Ga0256843_1001841_pt1 | contig 16155 bp, 13 predicted proteins | sample AlvinellametaG_FD_191572 | JGI IMG/M metagenome (GOLD analysis project Ga0256843, IMG submission 191572) | Pompeii worm associated microbial communities from hydrothermal vent at the East Pacific Rise, Pacific Ocean - Alvinella | ecosystem: Host-associated > Annelida > Integument > Unclassified ... | reverse complement strand
GTCGTTAATTTCGTCTTTGTCCATTTCAAGCATACCGACCCTCAAAGAAATTGCATTCAAAGGCTGCTTCCACTGATGTGCGATTGAATCGATCATTTCACCCATCATTGCGAGTTTGGACTGTTTTAGAAGCATTTTTTCCTGTTCAAGCCTTGTGTTTACTTCGTTTTTAATCTGCTCTTCAAGGTTTTTCTTACGTTCTTTAAGCTCTTTAATGTTTTTATTTAACACATTTGTCAAATTAATGATTTCACTTAGCAAAAACCCTATTTCATCGCTGTTTTCATACTTAAACTCTTTCAAATCCGCTTTTGATTTAATCTTAGAGGTGAAATCCTCAATCGGATAATAGATCTTTTTCCTGACTGCCGCCACAAGGAAAACACTCAAAAGTATTATTAAAAGAGCCGAAGTTATAAGCATCATCAGCTGAAATTTCAGTTTTTCCTGAATCACTTTAATTTCATTGTCGTTGTGTGTTTTAATAATATCCCTTAACCTGTCAAGTTTTTCTATCAATTCTATAAGTTTTTGCTGGTATACAACTTCGTTTGTTCTTCCGCTTAACGCTTCTTTTTGAAGTCTGCACAGTTCGTTGAACATTAATGAAAGGTTTGAGAGATATTTAATTTCATCATCGTTGAAAAACGTCGAATTAAGATACTCTTTAAACGGTTTTCCTTCAATTTTAAAATCAAAAAACGAGCATTTTTTCTGTTTTTTTCTGTTTTTAAAATATCTTAAATGCCACTCAACAATCTCAACATTCAGTTTATCTATAATATAAAGGTCGTTAAAACTTTTGGATTTTATCTGTAAAATCTTTTTTGATAGGTAACTGTAAACTCCGATTTCATAAATAACCGCTCCTACCACCACGGAATAGATAACAAGCACGGAAATAAAAAAGTTTTTTATGCTCATTTTCATAAATATTCTAAATACATAAAAAAACATAATCAACGCCATCACCGCAATAAACAGAACAATAAAGAGGGTGTCTTTGCTTGTTAAAAGATCTACAATGTTCAGATTATCGGTATCTATGATGTTTTTAACAGGTTTTCTTACAAAGTAGTGCCTCTGTCTGATTTTTTCAATCTCTTCTTGAGGTATCTGTTTTACAATCTTTTCAATAATCGAATAAACAAGAGGATATTTTTTGCTGATGCCAAGATACTCTTCACCGTATTTGTCAACATATGTTTTTATTATCTTAAACTTATCGGCATATCTGTTTTTGGGCATATAAAAAAGCATAATCGCATCTATTTTGCCGTTTAAGAGATCTTTAAAAGCCTTTTTTGAATAAACGATATTGAAGTCTTTGTTTTTAAACGCCTCCCTTAAAATCGAGTGTTTAGCTATATGAACCTTTTTGCCTTTTAGATCTTTTATCGAATCAATGCCGCTGTTTTTATTGACGATTATATAATACGGGGTGAAATTATACGCATCCGTATAATAAAAGTACTTCTCACGCTCTTTAGAGTAGCTTAAAGACAAAATGCCGTGTACTTTTCCCTCTTTTGCGTAGTTATAACCCTGTGACCAGTATTTGAAATACACAGGCCTTATATCTATTTTGCCGTATTTTCTGATAAGTCTTAAATAGTTCGTGTGTATAGAATTGCCGTATTTGTCAAGCGGCCAGTATTTCATGGCCGCAATGTAAATAATCTGATGTTTATTTAAAAAATCACGCTCCTGTTTCGTAAACTCCACACCAAACAGCAGTGTGAACAAAAGAACAAACAACACCCCTTTTTTCATCCTTCCCCTTTTTCATCAAAATAATTTCCCCCGTTAGAAAAGATCTAAAGCATCCTGGCAAAGACCTTTCCAAAGTTTTGAATCTTTTACTTTAACACACTCTTTAATATATTTCTTCTCTCCCGTTAAATTCGCAAGCATATATAATGCCCTTGCTTTATCCTCTCCTTTTACCCTGTTTAAAAGATCTTTTAATATTTTAACCGATTCACTTTTGTTTTTAGAATATTTTGCATATGTAAATTCAACAAACGGTGAATACGGATACACTTTAAAACGGTTTTGCAGATCTATTATTTTTTTTGCAAACTGTGCCGCCATCAGCGTGTCGTTGTTTTTTAAAGCCCAGTTTACGATTTTTATAAACGCGTCACTGTTTCGTATATCCTGATGTTTTTCAAGAAGTTTCGCCGTTTTTAACGCTTCTTTGTATCTTTTTAATCTCCACTGCGCAAAGAATTTTTTAAGTTGATACTCATAACAGCCGCTTTTTTTAACCCTGCAAAGATCGTCCACTGCGATTATTATGCTTTTATAATCGTTCAGCCCTTCAAGTGCTTTGATTTTTCTTTCCATCCATTTCACAAAAACCTTATCGTCAGGCGAATCGAGATATTTATTGCATATAACCGATGCAAGATCGAAATTTCTTGATTTGATAGCACATTCGTATATTTTTTCATCATATTTTTTATCAAGTACGAGTCTGTATTTTTTTATGAGTTTAACAGCCTCGGCGCATCTTTTTTTGCTTAAAAGATCTAATGCATACTCTTTTGCAATTTCTTTAATAAACCCTTTTTTGTCTTTTATATACTTATCATCAAGCGACATTATCTCTTTTTCCATCGAAAGCAGTTCTTTATATTTTTTCAGTTTTTTTAGAAGCATTATTTTTTTATAAAGAGCTTTTTTCGCTATTTCCTGACCTTTATATTTTTCTATTATTTCATCGATTCTTTTTAGCTGTTCTGTTACGTTTGAATCGTTAACTTCAAAAAGGACCTTGTCTTTGAGTGCGTTTAGCTGGTCGCTGTAATCGCCGTACGGAAATTCGTTTAAATATTTTGTTATCCAGTATTCGGCCTTTTTATAATCACCCATGTCATAAGACCACAGTGCAAGGTAATATTCAAGAGGTTCGTATAAATCATCAAGTTTTTTCAGTCTTTTTAAAAGATCTTCGCCGATTTCTATCGCAAGTGAATACAACTGATGCGAAGCAAGCGTTTTAGCAAGTTCAAACGCTTTTTGTTTGTCTTTTAATATAAAATCTTTGTTGGCCTGATAAACACGCTTATAATATTCAAATGCGGTTTTGATATCACCTTTATCCATATATCTTTGAGCGAGTCTCATTGCGGCAAGTGAGGCTATGTCTATATCTTTTGTAGAATAAAGCGCTTTTTTATAAAGTTCGAACGCTTTTTTGCTCTCACCCGTTATATACATCTGATCCGCCCAGTATATCATTGCAAGATATGCTTCTTTGGTGTTAGGATACTCTGTAATTATTCTTTGGTAAAAATAACTCGCATCCGTCATAAATCCGAGTTTAGTATAGTTTTTAGCTACAATCAGAAGTACTTTGGGCAGATTTTCGTTAAACGCATATTTTTTTATCCACTCTTTTCCGAGCTGGATAACATCATCGGGTCTGTTTTCTTTATCAAGTATTTTAAGTTTTAAAAACTCCACATCCGGTACAAACACCGAATGCGGAAATTCCTTTACAAATTCATCTATTTCGTTAAGAACGTCCCTGTTGTTTTCATACGCTTTTTTTATTTCAAAATACTTAATAACATCTTTTGCCTGATTGTTGATATTGATGGGATTTCCGTTTTCGTCAATCGTACCGATGTGAGGTTTTGGAGAGTTTACAAAAAAGAAATTTAGCCCCTGTTTTTTATCATCATTGATATAATCGTTGCTACCTGCTATTATCACCCATTTTTTCGCTTTTGTAAACTCTTTACCTATCACAGGGTCCGAATAAAGATTGTCCTGAAATTTGTTGATTGATATTTTTTCTGTTTTTAAATGTATGTTTATATAAAACTTTTTGTTTTTAAATAGAGGTGTAATGCCAAAATATATAGTGGAACTTTTAAATACCGGTGTTGACGGAAGTTTGCTGAATTCACAGATTATATTTTCAGATTTTCTAATACATAAAAAAGGCGTATCGTTGTAGATTGTCAAAATTTCATATGGCTTTTGCTTTTTAGCATAATCTACATTCAGTTCCAAGGCAAAAAGATTTGTAATAAAAAATAAAAGAAAGAGGAATTTCAACTTTAGCCTTTTTGCTAATTATAGCAAAAGACTACATTGAAATTGTAGTGTTAAATACCTGAGTCGCTACGATACCGAAGTAAATAGTACCGATAAGTAAAATTAACTGCCCGATAAGGCTTCCGCTTGAAATTGTTATTTTCTTAACTGTACCTTCAACCGGTTTATCAAAGTAGATGTGTTTAACAATCCATGCGTAATATGCAACAGCAAGAGCCGAGTTCAGTAATGCAATAAGTACGATCGGCCATAATCCCGCATCAATACCTGCGTAAAACGCCACAGCTTTTGAGAGGAAACCTGCAAGTAACGGAATACCGGCAAGTGAAAACAGCTGAATTGTAAAGAACAGCGCATGAACAGGAGCTTTGCTTCCAAGACCTTTGATATCTTCAAGATATTTAACTCCGGCTTCTCTTCTTAAATCGTTAAGAATCAAAAACACGCTTGTCTGCATAAAAATATACGCGATAGCATAATAAAGTACACCCGTATATGCATAAACGCTTGCTGCAGCAGCAAACGGAATTAACGCATAACCGCTGTGTGCGATTGATGAGTAAGCAAGAATTTTTGAAATTCTCTTTTGCCATAAAGCCATAAAGTTAGCCAGTGTCATCGTTAAAATAGCAAAGAAACTGAAAATAAGCACAGTTGATGTAGGGTAAGCTATTAAGAATTTGTTAAACGCTTTAAACACCGCTACAAGCATTACACTTTTAATAACCCCGCTTAAAATTGCAGCAGCAGCATGGTTTACCTGTGAGTAAGCATCCGCTGCCCATCCGTGCATAGGAACAACTGTAAGTTTATAAAATATACCTGCAAGCATAATTGCAACGGCAATAAGTGTAAATTTACCGTGTACGTTCATTTCTGTATAGTTAAAGCTGTCTGTTACGAAACTGAAAAGCGCAAAACCGAGTAAGATAATACCGCTTGCCACCGCACCTGCGATGAACGCTTTTATAGCACCTTCGGCATTGTAAAAGTTTCTGATGTTTGCAACCAATACATATGAAATAATCGCAACAACTTCAAATAACACAATAAAAATAAAGAAGTTGTTTGTTTCAAGGATCGCAATACTCGCACCAGCAACAAACAGCATCTGTGCAATTAAAGGTCTCTCGAACCCTGTAAGTGATAATGTAACCGCCGCAAGTGTTGCAAGCAGTACGTACTCCATTAACTGTGTAGATCCGTCAAGTACGAAAAACGGAAATACGTTGTTTAAACTCATACTGTTGTAAACCATTACGGCACTTGCAATAAATGCCGTAATCGCAATCAGTTTAGCAATAAAAATATTGCTTTTGTAAAATACCGGTACCAGTAATCCCGCCGCTATTAATATTATGAAACTCATTACATACCTCCAAGAAAGCTAAATGCTTTATTTGCTAAATCAAATATCGGCTGTGGTTGAATACCGAAATAAACGATCAATAATGCGAATACCGCCAATGCAGCTTTTTCAGGGAAACTCATAGTAAACTCAACTTTTTGTACAAGTGGTGACATTTCACCGTGAATAGATCTTCTAACAGCCCAGATAATGTATCCCGCACTGATAAGTGAAGCGATTGCGATAATTGCAATCCACCATCCGAACGATTTAATTGCCGATACAATAATTGTAAGCTCACCAACAAATCCCATTGTACCTGGAAGACCGAGTGCAGCCATACCCGCAAGAATGAATATTGCACTCACGTAAGGAGCCTTTTTCATAATTCCGCCCATTTCATCCATATACCATGTGTGTGTTTTATGATGAAGCCATCCTGCAATCAGGAACAGCGGTGAAATAACAAGTGCGTGACCGATCATTTCATACAGTGCCGCACTTAAACCGTCGTATGTCATTGTAGCTATTGCTACTACTACAAGCCCCATGTGTGAAATAGAACTGTACGCAACCATTTTTTTGATATGTCTTTCGTAAATTGCAAGCATACCGGCAAAAAGTGTCGTATTAAGACCGATAATTAACATCCAGATTGAAAACTCCTGAGTAGTAATCGGCATAAGTTCTACAGTAAATCTGATTAAACCGTATGCACCCATTTTAAGAAGAACACCCGCAAGCAATACAGAAATACTGCTCGGTGCTTCAACGTGCGCATCAGGCAGCCACGTATGGAACGGAAAAGCAGGCAGTTTCGCCGCAAAACCTATAAACATAAACCACCATATAAGTGCAGGTGTTGCAAGAGCCGTTTCTCTGATTAACGTTAAATCCCAATATCCTGTCTGTTTGTACAGTAAATAAAATCCGACAAACATAAACATACTCGCAACGTGTGTGTATAAGAAGAATTTAACTGCAGCGTAAATTCTTCTCTCACCACCCCAAAAACCTACTAAGAAAAACATCGGAACAAGTGTAAGCTCCCAAAACATAAAGAACCATAAAACGTTGGTAGTCATAAACACACCGAAAATCGGTCCGCTGAAAAGTACAAGCAAACTGAAATAAGCCGCCTGGTTTTTCTCTTCCCATGATGTAAATACAACAAGAATAAGCAGCGCCGCAGTTAAAATAAGCATTGCTACACTTAATGCATCAACCCTTAAAGTCAGCTCAAAACCGAACTGCGGAACACTTAAGAATTTACCAAGCTCTAAAAATCCTTCCTGAGGAAGCGCGTTATACCAACTAAAAGCTATAAAAAACTGAACAATAAACCATCCAAGAGCAATATACTTTGCCAAATCCTGATTGTTTCTTGTCAGAAAATATAACAGTACCGACAAGAAAATCGGAGCGAAAATTATATCAACAGCAACCATTTACAGCCCCTTTACAATTATTAAGATAGCAATAACGATAATTGCGACACCTATAACGAACTGTCCCATATAAGTACCGATTTTACCGCTGTGCCCTGCTTTGAACACTCTATATACACCCTGAGTCGCAGGAACCGTCGCATTTACAAGGTAGTCAATAACGTTTGTATCAAACCATCTTGCAGCTTTGGCTACAGAGTTTACAACTATAGTTTTAGAAATCCAGGTAATCATTTTTTCAACATAATATCCGTTGAAAAGGATCTGATGTATTGTCTGTACAAAATGATGAGATGCGATTTTGTATAAGAGGTTAAGACCTTTTACATATAATCCCACCACTATTAAGAACAGTATCATCATACCTGTAAGCATAAATGCTGCAAGTCCTGCAACATGCGGTTCAACTTCTTCCTTACCGTTTAAAATAAAGTGAACGATATCACCCTGCCAGATTGAAATAAACAGTGTAACGAACGCTAAAACACCAAGCGGAAGTCTGATCCAAAGGTTGCTTGGAGCGTGTACGCTACCTGCGATATCTTCGTTTCTCGGCTCACCAAGGAATATAAGAATCCAAAGTCTTGTAATGTATGCGATTGATAATAGCGCTGCTATAGTTACGAACACTTTAGTAAATTCGTTACCGTCTGCCCAAGCCGCAGCAACAACCGCTTCTTTTGAAAAATACCCACTAAACGGAGGCACACCTGCAAGCGAGAGTGAACCCATAGCCATAAAAATCGCTAAAAACGGAGCTGTTTTAATCAGACCTCCCAGTTTCCATGCGTCTTTTGTATGGTGTGCAATATAAATTACCGCACCCGCACTCAAGAAGAGTAACGCTTTGAAAATTGCATGGTTTACAAGGTGTAACATACCTGCAGCAAGACTTCCTACACCAAGCCCTACAAACGCAATAGACAAGTGTGACATTGTCGAATAAGCAAGGATCTTTTTGATCTCTTTTTGAACAAGTGCACTACTTGCACCGATAAACGCTGAAAGCGCCGCAACATTCGCAACAATAAACAGCGCGTCAGTGTAAGCGAAAAAGTCAAACAGTCTCGCAACAATATAAATACCTGAGTTAACCATTGTCGCACCGTGGATTAACGCGGAAACAGTCGTAGGACCTTCCATAGCGTTCATAAGCCACGGATACAGTGGGAACTGACCTGATTTACCGATAGCACCCATGAAAATAAACAGCGCAACTACAAGTGCTACAGTTTTAGGAAGCTCTCCGGCATTTGCCATTTCGTTTAATTCCACAAGGTTTAACGTACCTGCATAATATACAAGTAAACCAATAGCAGCTAAAATGAAAATATCACCGAATCTCGTATATAAAAACGCCTGCATACCGGCATCTGCCGCAGAATTTTTGTAATACCAGAAACTGATAAGCGCATAAGATGCAAGCCCCATGAACTCCCAACCAACAAACGCACCGATTAGATCTTTTGTAATAACAAGTAAAATCATACCGCCGATAAAGAATAAAACTTTTGCATAATATCTCGGCTGATCAGGATCGTCACCCATGTAATCGTGTGCAAAGTGAATATCCGCAAAACCAAGACCTGTTGCTATTAAAAGCATAACTATACTTAAATGGTCAATGTAAATACCAAACGGCAGTCTCAAATCACCGTATGCTATCCAAGTATAGTCGATATTGATTGGTGTATCGCTGTAATTTAAGAAAATTACGATACTTGCCAAAAACAGCACTGCACCTACAATTTCAGCTACCCAAAACGCAAGATTAATTTTAATCTTTCCTAACACATATGCAAGCACCGCGCCTATAAACGGTGCGCATAGTAATACTAATACTGCATTATTCATCGCTCACCGCCTTATCTAATTTATCTGGGATTATTTCACCCGTAATTCTGTAACTTAACAAGAAGATAAGTACACCGGCCGCCGCTTCAAGTGTCGCTATTACAATAATTACGTACGCAACGGCAAGACCTCTTGTAAGTCCGAAATGATACGCCGCACTCGCAAGGAAAAGAATAACGGCATTTAGTAAAATCTCAAGCGAAAAGAATATCTTTAAAAAGTCACTTTTGCTTGTCACTCCGTATAACCCTACTCCGAAAAGTATAATCGCGAATATCGCGTCTATGTAAAAACTCACCATTTTTATTCCTTTTCATGTTTTAGTGTGTGCAGCATTCTGATACTTCCATATAAAACACTCGCCGCTACAACACCCATAAAGATTGCAATTTCAGCATAAAAATCTGTAAATACTTTTACCTGATCTTTTAAAGGAATAACTTTTCCTTCATACGGAATCGGAGGTAAGATAAACGGAATAATCAAAAGACCGATTACCACAACCGTAACAATTGCCACCGCCCAAGGTCTTATTTCGTATTTCGGGAATTTTGAACCGATTACTGTCACACCGAAAAGTGTTAAAACAACTATACCTCCCGTATATACGAAGATCTGGAACAGTCCTAAAAGTTTTTCATCCATTAAGATATAGTAAATTCCAAGTAAAAACATCATCATTACAAATGCAAGTACCGCTGGTACCGTGTTTTTTTGTGTAAGAGCCATTACCGCAAGAATAACGGCCAATGCCAAGATTAATACACTCATTTTGCATCTCCTTCTTTAGCTTCAGCCTTATCTTCCGCAGCTTCAGCTTCAGCTTTAGCCTTTGCCTCAGCTTCAGCTTTTTTCTTAGCTTCAGCCTCCGCTTTTTTCTTAGCAAGCATTTCTGCTTTTTTTCTTGCTTTTTCTTCTTCTTCTTTTTTCTTCTGTTCTATCCATTCCTGAGGTACTTCACATTTAACCCAGTAATTTTTGATATCTTCGTCAGTACCTCCTGTAATCATTTCAAAAGTACCGCCGCTTAGTTTGATTGCTTTTTCTGGTTTTGTAGGACATACATCCTCACAAAGCCCGCAGAAAATACAAATACCGAGATTTACTTCCGGCAGCGCTTTGGGTCTTTTAATAGGAAGCGGTTCCATTATAATAGCGTCAACCGGACAGATTTTGGCACACGCTTCACATCCGGTACATATATCGTATCTGATTTCATGTTTTCCTCTAAAAAGAGGAGAATGGTGCATAGTATCATGCGTTACGTCTTTTGTTGCTATTCTCGGTTCTGTTAAAGATTTAGTAACCCTAACCACCTTTTCTAAAATATTAAAAAACATATTAAGCTCCTAAAATATATATTTTTGCAAAAATTACCCAAACAAGGTTTAAAATTGCTAAAGGAGTCAGCCAGCTCCAACAGAATTTAAGCATCTGATCAAGTCTAAGTCTCGGGTTAGAAGCCCTAATAGCAACCATTACAACCGCAAGAAGCGCTATTTTTAAAAACAGCCACCAGAAACTGTCAAAAAACAGCCCTCTGTATCCGCCGAAGAAAAGCACAACCGCAGCAGCTGATACTACAAGCATTTCAGTAAACTCTGCAAATTTTAAAAGTACGTAGTTAGTACCCGCATACTCGGTATAGAAACCGTAAACGATCTCCTGTTCCGCATCAGGAATATGAAACGGAGGCTGTTCAAGTATACCGAGCATCGCAATAATGAATATAATCGCACCCGGTAATAAAATCAGTGTTGTAAGCCAAGTGTTTTGAGACTGAATTTCATAAAGATTCATTGTACCGAACAACAGTGCCGGCGCAAGTGCGGCAAGGAAAAACGGTGCTTCCATTGAAAGCATCTGAGCAAGAATTCTCATACCTCCAAGGAATGAGTATTTATTGTGTGATCCGAAACCTGTTAAGAATAGTAAAAACGGTTCAACACCGATTAAAACAACAAGTCCCAGTACTCCGTATTGTGTGTCTAAAATTCCGTGACCGTTATTGATTAACGGAGTCCAAGGAATTAAAATCACCGGTAATGCCGCAACAAGCGGAGTGATAATAGGAATAATATTAAACAAATATGGATCCGCGCTTTTTGGTGTAATTGATTCTTTTGTCAAAAGTTTAAATACGTCATAAACCGTCTGCAGCGTTCCTGCAGGACCGTTGAAGTGCGGCCCTACCCTTTTATGTATGTAAGCAAGAGTTTTTCTTGCGAAATAGAATACGAAAAACGTCCAGGCAAGTAAAAACAACAGACCCGGAAAAACCAAAATATAAAATAACATTGCACCTACACTCATCTTCTCTCCTTATCTGTCAAGGTCACCCTGGCAGATATGCATACTTCCGTAAAGTAACGGAATATCTGATAGGGTTTTACCTTTTAATAGTTTGTCAAGCATCATTGTATGATTTACACTTGGTGCTTTTATTTTTAGTCTGTAAGGGCTTGTAGCTTTTTCCTGTGTTACAAGGTGCATTAAAATCTCACCCCTTGCCCACTCTATTCTGCTTACAGCCTCGCCTGCCGGCATTCTTTTTGGCATTTTAACAAGATGGTCTTTTTTAGGATCCATTTCTCCGGCTTCCACACCTTCTTCGATTTTAGCCATCGCCTGTTTAATCAGATCCATTGCCTGCTCAAGCTCTTTAAAGATAATGAAAAGTCTGTCTTTGGCATCACCGTTTTCACATGTTACGTAATCCATTTCAAGTTTGTCATATGCAGCATACGGCTCATCGATTCTTACATCTATTTTAGCACCGCTCGCTCTTGCGATTGGACCTGCAAGATAATATTCGGCAACATCTTCAAGAGTAAATACTCCGTTACCTTTAGCCCTTGTGTTCATAAGAGGGTTTTTCATGAAAATATCTGTAATGTCCGCTTTTGTATCTTCGAATTTTTTAATAGCTTTGTTAATTCCATCAAACCACGCTTTATAGTCGTTAAGCGGGTATCTAACCCCTCCCGGTTCCACACACGCAGTCGCGATTCTCGCACCTGAGTAGTCTTCAAGAACGTCAAGGAAATATTCCCTAATATCAAGACACCACATCATAAACGTATGAAGCCCCATCGTACCGAAGAAACCGCCGAGTGAAATAAGGTGAGACGCTATTCTTCCCGTTTCACCGAGAATCACCCTCATATATTTGGCGAACTCAGTAATTTCCTTGCCTGCTATTTCCTCAACAGCCTGAGAGTAACATATCATAGGATTCGGATTATCCATAAAGCAGATTCTCTCTACCGCAACGATTGTACCGATAAAATCCTTTCTCTCAGCCAGATGCTCAAGAGCCCTCCATACATATCCGATATCCGGATCAACTTTTTCAATGTTTTCACCGTTTGTATATACTTTAAGTCTGATAGGTCCGCTTGCAGGATGAGTAGGTCCCCAGTTAAGAACCGTTCTGCTTCCTTCATGGCCTAAATTTTGTTCATGTTCTTCATACTCTTCAAAATACTCTTCGGTAATATCGTTTACGTTTTGAATAAGGTTTTCTTCATGAGCTTTCCAGTCGAAATCTTTTCTGAAAGGAAACTTACCGTAATAATCGCGGCTGATTAGAAAATATCTGAGATTCGGATGACCTTTGAATTTTACGCCGTATGTTGAATACGCTTCAAGTTCATGCCAGTCTGCACTCGGCATTAGAGGTGTGATCGAATCGATCTCACATTTATCAAGATCCCTTTCGATATCCACTTTCAACCATACGTTTTTTTTATTGAAAAGATCTTCAAGAAAATAATTCACTTCAATTCTATTTTCGTCTATAAAATCGGTTGGTGAAACAGTCGAACAGGTTTTAACACCCGCTTCTTTTAAAGATTCTATCACTTTTAATAGATCTTCTTTGTTTTTGAGTTTAGCTTTTACCCATGTAGGTTTGTAATCCTCTACATATTCCATTTCGAATTTATTTAAAATGTTTTTAATATTCTCCATCGCCAACCCTTAAAATTTCATTTGTTTCCAGAGGCCGCCCTGGCTTGACGCGCTCGGTTCGCCTCTTTTTATTTTCTCTTTAAGTTCTTCAAGCCCTGCAATTATCGCTTCAGGTCTCGGAGGACATCCCGCTACGAAAACGTCAGCAGGTAGAATTTCCGTCATGTTTTTAATAACGGATACCGAATCGTTATAAGGACCTCCGTCGTAAGCGCACGCACCTATCGCCACAACATATCTCGGTTCTGGCATCTGTTCGTATGTTCTTAAAAGAGCCGGAAGTATTTTTTTACTAACAAGCCCGGTAATAAACATAATGTCCGCCTGTCTTGGTGTAGGAGTCATGATATAACCGTATCTTTCCCAGTCATATCTCGGTCCCATTGCCGCAAGCATCTCAAGAGAACAACATCCACTACAGAAGTGAACAATCCAAGGAGATTTACTCCTTGCGTAATTAAAAAAATCAAGCACTTTTAGCATTTCTATACTCCTTCATACTAATCGTAATAGCTGCGAATAACAATATTCCGAAAACCATTGCCCAGTTAAGAGCGTCAGTTGAGTCCGCAAAAACGAACAGACTGAAAAACAGCCCCGCCATATCAAAAACGATAAAAGCGATAGCAAAAATAAAATATCCGAAGTTAGCTTTCATCGGCACTTCAGAACTCGGCGGAAGACCGCACTCGAAGTGGTCGTTTTTAATCTCACTCGGATTTAAAGGCGCAACTGCAATACCTATAAGGTACAGTAAAATAACGCCTAAAAGTATGCCTGCCGCATAGAATAAAATTGTTCCCATTTAAACTCCTTTTTGGAAATAGTATCAAAATGAATTCACTACTAATTCAATTTATCAAATTATAAGTGAAAATTATTAATTACACAAATTTTATCTTAATATTAGCTTCATATCTGTTACCTAATGTTATAAATGAACGTTCAGTTATCTTACCATATTTCACACTTTAAATAAAACCGAGCTCTTTTTCAGCATCAAAAGCGTTTCCTTTTTCTTTTTTTATCTCTTCGATAAAGTCTTCTGTTTTAAAAACAGGTTTTTTTCTCAAAGCCACTTTCATTGCCGTATTTTTTATAATCACTTCTATCTGAGCACCCGTGAGGACGTATTTCGCAAGTGCGTTTTTATCAAACCCGTCTTCATATTCCGCACTTTTCGGAAGTTTTAGTTCCCATAGTTTTTTTCTTTCTTTCAATGTAGGTTTTTCAAATTTGATTTTATATTCAAAACGCCTCGAAAACGCCGAATCAATCGTTTCCAAGAGGTTTGTCGTCGCTATAAGAAGCCCGTCGAATTTTTCAAGCTGTTCAAGAAAAATATTCTGCATCTGGTTATGCATCTTATCCGCACTGCTAAGGGCCGATGTGGTTCTGCTGCTTAAAAACTGGTCCGCTTCGTTTAAAAGCAAAATAGGCTTGGTTTTAAGTTTGTCGCATATCGAATAATATTCATCAAACATTCTTCTTACGTTCTTTTCGCTCTCTCCGACATACATCGAAAGTATTTTGCTCGAATCGAGGCTCAGTATAGGTTTGTCGAGTTCTTTTGCAATTGAATGTGCGGTCAGTGTCTTACCGGTTCCCGGAGGTCCGTAAAAGATTATTTTGGCTTCGATATCGCTGCTTTGTTTAATCCCCCACTCTTTTAGAAGTTTTAAAACCCTCTTGTCTATCTGCTTTAAAAGGGTATTAATCATCTCTTTCGTTTTTGAGGGAAGTATTACCTCATCAAGACCTTTTTTCGGTTCTATAAAATCGAATATACTTTCCCTTACCACATGTTCGATTTTATGCTTTTTCTTAGGGTGAATCAGATCTTTTAATATATCCTCATTTAGAAAATAGATCTTCGTATACCCGCCGAATGCGCCGATAAGCTCGTCATATTCAAATATTCCTTCGCTTATCAGTTTACCGTTGTCGTCAAGCAGGGTTCTGTTTTTGATTCTTTCTATTTCATCGTTGCTGATTAAATTAAGCAGATAATTCTGCTCCCTTGCGTTTTCATTGCTTGAAGTGTACTCTTCTTTCAACAGAGCCAAAAAGAGTATTTCTTCATTTTCGTTAAGTTCGTTATCTTCTATGAAATTTTGCACAGGCAGGTCTATTTTTGTTTTTTTTATTCTCTCTTTTATTGTGTTTTCTATAAGTTTGAGCTTGCTTTGAAGTCTTTTTATATTTGCCGACTCTTTTGAGTAGTTGGCTTTTATATTGCTCAACTGTTCATAAAGCTCTATTCTTAAAAACTGGTCATGCAGATACTCAAGATGATCCCCGTAAGGTGTTTTTTCAGGTACGACAAGATCAAGACTGCCCTGTTCTATCAGCTTTAAAAACGCAACTGAAAGGGAAATGGAAGAATTGAATATTTCAAGTACCGAAAGATCGTTGTTTTTAATCTGCGTCAGAGAACTTATAACAATCCACCCTTCATCAAGAAGGTTTTTAATAAGCGGCATATAATCAAGCGCTTTTAAATCCTCTTTGTCAAAAACGTCGTTTAAAAGTTTTCTGACCCTTATGTCTTCCGAGCCTTTTATATACTCTTCGAGCATTTTTTTCAAAATTTTAAGCTCATCGTCGCTTACGTTTAAAATATCGTATATTTTGCTTTTTTTGGGGTCTTTCAAAAATAGCTTTATATTTTTTACCATCAATTTCCTTTTAATAAATATAATATAATTTTATCAAAAAAAGGCCTTTTATGCAGTTTGTATATTATCCCCAGACTTCACCTCAGATTGTTTTAACGGGAGAGCAGCACAAATATCTGTTTAAAGTCAGACGTATCAAAAAAGACGAACTTGTAAAAATAAGAAATTTAAAAGACGATTATTTATATATTTACAAAATAGACTCCATAAACAAAAAAGAAGCCCTTTTAACACTAACGGAAAAAATACACGATCCACAAAAACCGCAAAAATCCATGCATCTGGCATGGTGTGTGATAGATCCGAAAAACATAGAAAAAACACTTCCCGCGTTAAACGAAATAGGTGTGGAGAAAATAACCTTCGTTTATTGTGATTATTCTCAGAAAAATTTTAAACTGAAAATGGAACGACTGGAAAAGATTTTGATCAATTCATGCCAGCAGTGCGGCAGAAGCTCTTTGATGGAGATTGAAATATTAAACTCTTCAGCCGAGTTTTTTGAAAAGTACGAAGATTTTTACGCCCTGGATTTCGACGGAAGGGAAATAGGATGCGAGAGCTCATACGACAAACCGTACCTTATAGGACCGGAGGGGGGATTCAGTGAAGAAGAAAGAAAATTTTTTAAAGAAAAACTGAAATTCAGATCTTTTATTTTAAGAAGCGAAACGGCAGCCGTATCCGTTTCGGCAAAGATTTTATTATAAATATTACATAAATTTTACCGATGTTGTTAAAAACGGCTAAAGTTTTTAAAAAAAATTTGCAAAAATAAAAAAAT
>Ga0256843_1001840_pt1 | contig 16164 bp, 14 predicted proteins | sample AlvinellametaG_FD_191572 | JGI IMG/M metagenome (GOLD analysis project Ga0256843, IMG submission 191572) | Pompeii worm associated microbial communities from hydrothermal vent at the East Pacific Rise, Pacific Ocean - Alvinella | ecosystem: Host-associated > Annelida > Integument > Unclassified ... | reverse complement strand
CATTGCTTTGTCTTTCATCATCGTAAACGGTACTTATCGTAGCCCCTTCGGGTGTGTTGTCGTAGACATGCCAGTTCGCATCTGTTGCGGTGGTTGGTACTGTGGCTTGTGTGAGTGCTCCTAGGGTGTTGTAGGTGTAGGTGCTTGTGCCTTGGAGAAAAGGGGTCAGGTGATAATGATAACTTCACTCCTCACTACTCAATTACTCAGTTATTTTAGCGAAAAAGTGTTAGGTTTAAGGAGCATTATCATTATCACCTGACCCCTAAGACTTGGTTTAAGTACATATTTTTGTTCCCGAATTTAAATCCGGGATACTCCCTATAGAGCAATATGGAGGAGCTAATAGGTAAAGAACCCACCATCCCAATATATTTGATCCATTAAGCAAGGTCCTATTGTAAATCCTTTTTTATGTTTTTTAAAACCTTCTTGTTTTTTTAATCTTTTTACTGCTTTTTTAGCTTTTTTTTCAGATGAAAAAACACCAATATGTTTTACTTCTTCACAACCATCTAATTTATATGAATGATCCACAACATACACTACTTTCATTTTAGACTCCTTTGACACCATTTCACAATTTTATTATATTCTGAATTAGCGCCTTTCCTCCAGTTACCTGCCCCATACTTTGTATCCAATAATTGTTTAGCAAAATCTTGACATTTTTGATTAGGATTTGGTCTATTTCCTTTTGCCCAACTTGGAGCATCTGATGCTTTTTCCTTTCCACTTTTCTTGGCTTCACAATAAGGTTTGTTTTCTGCCTCATCTTTAGGAAAATCCCACCAATTTGAAACAGCATCCGCAGCAGCTTCTCCTGCAACAGAACCTGTATAATATGCTAATCCTGCTCCTGCAAGAAAACCTATACCTGTACCTACTGGACCAAAAACAGAACCTGCTTCTGCACCAACTAATCCACCTTCCAATATAATAGGGTTTAATCCATTAGCATCAAACCCATTCACCGGATCACCCAACACATACCCATAAAGGTTGCTATCCCCACCTGCAAAGCCTATTGGGTCTTTCGCCGTCCATTTACCGGTATATGCATCATACTCACGGTACCCAAAGTGTGTCAGTTTCGTGTCAGGGTCATACAGTCCGCCCGCAAACCCGAACGGCACTTTGAATGACGGGTTGCTGTCAGAGATGATATTACCATAAGTATCGTAAACGATTTCTTTGATGATATGACCATTTGTATCAGATACGGCTCTAAGGCTTCCTACCTGATCATAATGCAAATAATACTTTTGATTGTTTTGCATCATTGCTACAGGCATTCTCTGATCTGCATATTCAAATCTATGGATGAGATTGTCATCTTTATCGTAGATGGCAAGTAGGGTAGTGAGGTCTGCCCAGAGGTACTTCTCAACCACTTCTCCATCTAGCAGCTTGGCTGCTCTTTGGTTAAGGGCGTTTTGTTCGTAGGTGAGGTGTCGGGTGATGGTGGTACCTTCGGCATCATCTTTTACTGTTTCATTACCATAGTGAATCATAGCAATGTCATCCACTCTACCCGAACCTCTCACCAAGAAGCCATTGACCGTGAGGAGCTCATTGTCAGGTTCGTACTGTTTGAGGTCGGCTTCCAAGTCTCTGGTAAAGGTCTGCCATGTACCGTTTTTAGAGTTGCTGCCTAATCCCAGGTGTATGTACGTTCCGTTTGAGCGTAACCCTAAGTCCGTATCGGCTTGATTATAATAGATGTAACGGTGTCCTTTGGTGGTCATGACGCTGATGAAGACATAGTAGTTCTCAGCAAAGTTCATACTCCACTGTATGGTCTTGTCCATACTTTGCCATGAGTTGGGGTTTGTGTCTCCTGTGTAGCCTAAACGGTATCCGTTCGCCGTACCACTACCGTTAAAGGCTATGACATTGCTTTGTCTTTCATCATCGTAAACGGTACTTATCGTAGCCCCTTCGGGTGTGTTGTCGTAGACATGCCAGTTCGCATCTGTTGCGGTGGTTGGTACTGTGGCTTGTGTGAGTGCTCCTAGGGTATTGTAGGTGTAGGTGCTTGTGCCTTGCGGAGTGGTTTTTTCTACCAAGTAGCCGTCATCATTATAACGGTAGGTGTTTTGTCCATAAACTTGGAGTTGATCATCAAGGGTATAAGAAGCTGTAGCTGTTTGGTTCTTCACTGTTGCAGAGGCTCTGTTGCCATTGGCATCATAGCTGTAGGCTTCTGTTTCTATACCGTTTTTAGTGACTCCCACAAGCCTTGCTCTTTTGTCATAAAGATAAGCATAGGTTACCTTTTTGCCTTCAAGAGTCTCTACCTTTGTGACTATCTGCCCAGCCGCATTACGCTCTAAGGTATAACCAAAGCGTCCATCTTCTTGGGAAGCCACTTCACCATACCCGTTGTAGTGGGTCTGCTGGGTGTAGGTACCATCTGTGAGGGTTTGGCTGAGTGTGGTGTTGAGTGTTCTGCTGAGACTAAAGTCTCCGGCTTGCGTGAGTTCTCCATCACTATTGTAATCGTAGTGTGTGGTAGCTCCTGCGTAGGTCATGCCAGAGACTAAAAAGTCGTTGTTGTAGCTATAGGCTACCGTCTCATTCAGTACCCCTGCTTGTGTCATGCTTGTAAGCAGTGTACCGTCATAAATATAATGCATACTCTCATCACTACCCGAACCTGTCAAAGGGGTTGTATCTATTTGGGAGATATTGGACTGACAGGCATATGTATAAGATGTTGTACTTTCAGGGGTCGTGACACTTGCTACTCTACCGTTAAGATAATGCGTCTGTATACTTGCACCGCTTGGTTTGGTGATCTGGGTGACACGTCTTTGTTTATCGTACGTGTACATTGTGGTCGCCCCCATAGGAGAGTTATAGTTCGTAGGTTTGTTCACACCGTTGTAGGCAAAGGTATGATCGGTCGGAGTCGGGGTGCTTAGCAGGGTCATGTTGCCGTTGGCATCATAGGCGAAGTGCAGCGTACTGCCGTCAGGGTAGATGACACCGGTGAGTCTGTCTCTTTCATCGTACGCATAGGCAGTGACCCTGCCGAGCGGATCGGTGACAGAGGCAAGGTTGCCTCTGCTGTCATAGCCGTAATGTGTCTCTCTGTAACCGGTCTTCTCCTTAATGACCCTACCACGATCGTCATAGGTGTACTTCGTCTCGTACATCGCATACGGATCGATACTGAGGATATGACGGTTTTGAGTGTCATAACTGACAAGGTCTTTTTTGCCAAGCGGGGTAACAACCCAGGCACGATGAAGCGGATAGTCACGTTCCGATTCGGTGCGTTTGCCGTTTTGTGTAGCTGTGGTGTAGATGTTTTTGAGCGTGCCGTTCTCATCGAAACGATACGCTTGGGTAAAGTGCGTCTCTTTTTGCAAACCGCTCGGGCTTGTCTCTACACGCTTCTTGAGCACCCGCTTACCTGCAATGGGGTCACGGTAAAGCGTACCGTCATCATTGCGTTTGTAGAAACGCTCCTCTTTCATGCCGCACATCGTCGTAGAGGCATAAGTGTCATCTACCGTATAGGCATAGACGATCTCTTCACCTGAAGGAAGCTGCTTTACCGTACGTAAAGTCGTGTTATTCTCTAAAAAATAGTTGGTATAGCGAATCACATCACCGCTTGCACGGATGACCGTATGCGTTTGGTCGGTATCATGATACGCACTCTCAAACCCCCACTCTCCCTGTTCGGCATCGATAACTTTGACGATGTTGTCGTTGCTGTCGTAGATGTGTACGAAACGGTTGCCGTTTGGTTCGGTCTCTTCGGTCATCAGATGCTTTTCATAGATAAAGGCATACGAAGTGGTATCTTCATACTGCACTTCTATCAAGTCACCGTTACTATCGATACTCAGAAGCGTTCTTTGTCCTGTCGGAGCGATGATCGCTGTCACTGTACCGTTGGCATCTCGTTCGATGATCGTCATTTCTCCGTACATATCGGTAATGGTGATCAATCTACCCATATTATCGTAAGCAAATGCCCATTTCGTCTCTTTGGTGTAGAGATCTCTAATGCGCTGAAGTGTTCCGTCACCATCAAAAAGGTACTCATTGCTATGATGTGTAATGACACTCAGACCATTCTCCTGAAGGGAGGTGTCAACCGCAAAGATGCTGCCTGAGCCAAGATGCAGTTTGTCATCTTTAAGGTAGGCGTAATTACTTGGCATCCACCCTTGTGCAAGGGTATTGTTGCGTTCATTGGAAGCATAGTGCAGCCCGAACGCCACACCCAGAAGGGCAATGTCCTCATGGAACACACCGTCCCTTGGGGAGACATAGGAGCCTACTTGCTCTTTACACTCTTTGGGCAGCTCTTCACTCTCTCCTACACAGCGATAGTTTGTTATGCAGGCAATATGCTCTTTTTGAATGTGTCCATGCAGCGCCAAACAGAGATCGCTTTGATCGACAGGGCTGTTTTCGGACCATTTGAACCACACCTTTTCATTGTCCGCATAGTCAGGGAAAGCCTCGTACGGACAGGTACATCGGTAGTGATCGACACACGAAACCGTTCTATGCTGTATGTTACCGTCGACACTGATACATTGGGACGACAGATCGTCAGGATGCGCCCATTCATACAGTACGGACTCTTGCGGTTTCAGTGCGGGAAACTCCGTATCGTTACGGTCACACCCCGCAGGCGGATCATCCACACACACCGGTGGTGTGGCGTTCATATCTAAAGTTTGGTTCTCGTCACATTTGGGGATAGCCTGATAGCATCGCTTGTTGGTACCACAACAACCGGTTTCCCATGACTGAACCACTATGCTGGAGGCATTGGCATCGGTACATACATCAGGCAATGTGGCATTTTCATCTTTACACGACACTTCCCCTACGAGCTTCCACTCGGTGGTATTCGTATCTTTAGGTGGGGTTGGGGTTGGGTCGGAGGGTTCGTTGCAAACACAAGCTGTTCTATCAGTATTTGGAGAAGAGTTGGGTGGACATTTAGCACAAATCCCCTCATACACGATTTCATCAGAATTACAAGTAGGCATAGTAGGATGAGGATCGACACAAGAGCCATCAGGCTCTTTTATTTGACCAGGGTTACATGAATGATCATCCACATTGCACGTCCAAAACTTAAAATTAAAATAACCATGAGTACGGGTAGGATTAGTATAAGTAGGGGAAATAGAATTAAATGTTACTATGACAATTTGGTTCTCATAGTGATGAACAACTGCTTTCTCTAGTATAAAATCGTTAAGCCAATTCCCCTCAGATCCATTATATTCAACATATTCAATAGTTCCCGAGCACTCAAGATTTTCGTTATCAGGCAAACAATCACCAGCAAGATACACTGAAATAAAGAGTATAAATAAATATCTCATGCTAATTCCTCGCCATAGACTTCATCACAAAAATAGGAGCAGTCAACACAGTCAAATAAACATATATCAAAAAGAAAAATATAAAAACCCAAAATATGAGCCAACACAGCCATTCAAACATTCCATTGGTTTTGGGTTAAGCTAGTCAAACTGCAATGATCATTTAGGCATAAGTATGGTAACGCTGTTATAAAATAGTAACAGAAAAACGGGGGGGGTGTCAAGGAAGGGGAAAGAACCAAAATCTCGAAATAGAAGTTTTGATGACTACTGTGCTCCACTGTTTCTCTAAAAAAAGCTGTGTAGTAAAGGAAGAGATAAATTTAAAAGTCAAACGGCTGGAATATCATCACCCAGATATTGGTACCTTCTTCACTGAATGCAACATCAAAACGTATGGGTACTTGTGCTGCCATAGCACGGATACTGATACCTGCATCATATTTAAGATCGGTTAAAAGATCGAAATTATAGGTATCGTTCACTCTACCTACTTCTGCAAACCCCACAACCTGCAGCCAGTCAATTGCTACAGGGATGTATTCGTTCTTTCTAAACGGATTCCAGTCAAGGATAGCTCTGTATTCTGCTGTACCGTATGTAACCGCTTTGTCAGAGAATCGGTCTGTATTGTATCCTCTCATACGGAAAATACCGCCAAGTCTTGCACCTTCCCATGGTGGAGGACGGTGTGCGTCGATTCCCGGAAGGTATTCATTGTCTTCATCCCATGAAAAGGAGTAGCCCGTCCAAAAACTCATTGCAAGTACGTTTTGTTGGGTGAATGAGAATGTCGGAAGGTTGATGTAATGGTTGTATTTAAACTCAAGGAAATCCCAACTCTGGTCGGAGTCTGCCCAGCCGAAATCTTTTGAGTACTGCAGTTTGAACTGGTATCCGTGAGAAGGGTTGAGGTCATAGTCTGTATTATCATGGTTGATAAAGAAGCGTAGACCGTTGGTGTTCCAACTTTTTATGCCTTCGCTGGAGCGAGGGGTTCCGGGAAGATAGTTGTCAAATGAGTTATGTTCGTAAAAACCGGTGATCCCTAAGGAGGTACGTCCGGTTACAAAAGGTGTTCCCCCTCCATATCCTTCACGTCCTACGGCAAAACCGTGTTTGAGCTTGTAGTGTCCTTCTGGATTGTCTAAACCGTCACCCATAGGAAGTACATATTTGAGTGTTGCATAGATGAAATCCATATTACCGGCACTTTCAACATAAGAGTTCTCATCAGAGTTATTATTATGGTCATAAAGATAGTACCGGTTTTTAGGAAAGTAACTCTTCAATCCAAGTACGGAAAAGAGAAGACGTTCGGTACCGGGTATTTTGTAGTCGAATATCCCGAAGAAACCACCTGAAAAGTTAGCTGTATCTTCCTGCCCGTTGGTGATGATGTCCTGTTCAGCACCGTAAAAAAGTGTGGCAATACCGATTGTCTGTGGCTGGATAAATCCTTGTTTGATCACACCGACACCACCGGCGAATCCAGTAGTGTCTGTAGAGAATGCATAGGGGACGATCGCAAGATCTTTACTATCGGGTATGATGTCCGTGATACGATCCATAACAGACTCTTCCGCCAATGCAGGTTGAAGAGAGAGCAAAGCGGTCAATAAAAGGGAATGGGTAAGTGTTATATGTTTTTTCATAACTCTATTATAGGGGAAAGAATGTTATAGGTAATTTAGTGATTTTTAGGTTATAATTTATGCTATACTATTCCACTGCCTGTAGTGTACTATAGGATAATCATATTTAGAAGGAAACCGTTCATGGAAATGGAAAAATGTACGACACTTGAAGAGGCTAGAGCGAAGATCGATGAGGTGGATGAAGAGATCGTCAAGCTGATCGCAAAAAGAAACAACTATATCAAGCAGATTGCACACTTTAAGACCAGTGTTGAGGAAGTTAAAGCAGAAGATCGTATCAATGATGTCATCAACCGTGTCCGCCGGCAGGCGATAGACCTCGATCTCTCACCCAACCTCATTAACGATCTTTACGTTCGCATGATCGATGCGATGGTAGAGAGCGAGATCGCAGAATTTAATAACGCGAAGAGTTTTTAGATATATCTTTGCATTCGGTGCAACCAGTTGCACGAGCCTGCTGCTGAAGCAAACATAGCGTTAGCGTAGCCGAATGGGCTTTGCTCATTTGGCGTCCTTTTAATGATAGCGATGCGATGGTCGAGAGTGAGATCGCCGAATTTAATAATGCGAAGAGTTTTAACATACAGGATTATCTTTAATTACAGCCTATATGCAGTGTGTACTCCTCTACACAAAGCTGTGTTACAATGTGGTATCAAAGGAGTTCCATGAAGATACTGCTGTTGGAAGATGATGTCATACTGCAGGATATCATTGAAGAGTTCCTTCTTGAGAACGGATATGAGGTAGAAAGCTTCTATGACGGAGAGAAGGCACTTGATGCGATCGGAAGCCATCAGTACGATATGCTGCTGCTTGATGTGAATGTTCCCAGTATCGACGGCTTTGAGATACTCTCCTACCTACGAGACATCGGCAACACTACTCCTGCTATTTACATCACCTCACTTGCCGGTATTGATGACTTGAAAAAGGGTTTTGCTCTGGGGGCGGATGATTATTTGAAAAAGCCTTTTGACCTAGAAGAGTTGAAGGTACGTATCGATCGTATTGCAAAGAGTAATCATCTGCAGGATGAGATAGCGTTTGACGGTATGCGATTTGTTCCCAAGGCACATCAGATATATATTGGGGACAGGGTGATCGAAATGCGTCAGAAAGAGGCGCAGGTGCTGGAGTATTTTGTCCGCAATCAAGGCAAGATCATCTCCGCAGAAGAGATCATCGAGAACATCTGGGAAGATGAGAATGTTCCAACCCATGCGACCATCCGTACCTACATCAAAAACTTGAGAAAGATGTTCGATAAAGACTATTTTGACAATATCAAAGGAGAGGGTTATCGTTTTAACATCCTATGAGCGCAGGTCACTTTTTCGTTTTCTGACACTCTATCTGGCTTCGGTATTTGTACTGCTTGCGATCATCGGGTATCTCTTTTTTGAGAATAATCGAACGGCAATGATGAGTGCGATGAAGTTTGAGATGATGTACCAAGGTCGTATGCTTTCCTCGCAGATCATCATGAAAGCGATGCATGATAATAAAAAGATGGATGAAGCAGATAAGCTCAATTTTCTTGCTTCTCTTAAACATTGCCGTTTTGCCGTAGGGTATTATGACAAAGAGAAAGATGCGATCTATACGGAGATAGAGGATGTTACACAGTTTGACAAAGACTTCTACATTCACAATGACCACTGCTATACTGTGATCGAAGATCCCGGTGCACACTTGGGGGTACACTATATTGTGCTCAAAGAGGATGAACTTGTCGAGACATTTCAACAGCTGCGTATGAAGATCATCGGATATTTGATACTTTCATTTCTTTTGATGGGGGTAGTCGGGTATTTCCTCGGAAGGCTGTTTCTCAGACCGGTACGGGAGCAGATAGAATCGCTCGACCAGTTCATCTCCGATACGACCCATGAACTCAATACACCTATCTCTGCTATTTTGATGACGATCCAATCTTTGAAGAATGTTGATGAAAAGAAGATGAAACGTCTGGAGGCGAGTGCCAAACGACTCAATGTGATGTATGCGTCATTGACATACCGTCTGGAGGGAAATGAAGAGAAGGCGGAAGTGTTTGACTTCTCCACGGTTATAGAGGAGCGTGTAGGGTATATCCGAGAGTTGATAGATTCAAAGCGTTTGGAGATCACGTTGGAGCTGGAACCTACCGAAGTGAAGATGTCCCGATCTTCCGCCGAGAGGCTTATTGACAATCTTCTCTCCAATGCAGTCAAGTACTCCGATGTGGGAGACACTGTTACGGTAACGCTGAAGAACAGAATATTGAAAGTAGCCGATACGGGTATCGGCATCGACAAGGAAGCGCAAGAGGATATATTTAAGCGTTACAAACGTGCCAATAACGAAAGAGGAGGTTTCGGTATAGGGCTCAATATTGTGCTGAGTATCTGCAAACAGTACAAGGTCAAGCTTGATCTTGAGTCGGAAAAAGGGGTAGGCAGTACATTTACCCTGACCTTTCCACCTCTTAAGTAGTTACTCCATACTGTCCATAAGGATACCGATAATATCGGTCATGGTTAAAATACCCTGAAGTTCATTGTTGTCAATGACAAGCAGTCGTTTGATGGAACTTGTAACCATCATACGTGCAGCATATTTGACATCGAGTTCCGCGGAAACGGAGATGGCAGGCGTTGCGGCAATATCGTACACATTGAGAAGGTCAATGTCTCCATCTTCAGCGACAATGCTTTGGAGGATGTTCTTGAATGTTACCAGTCCGTAGGCACCTGATGGCGAGGTCTTTTCTACAATGACAGAGCGCACTTTGTGTTCTCTCATCAGTTTGAGTGATTCTCTCACTGTTGCCATAGGCGAGACGCGAATGAGTTTCTCTTTGGGGGTCATGACTTCTTTTACTAGCATCTTTTCTCCTTTGTTACAGTAGACATTTAATGTCATCTTCAAATTTGTGAAGCTCTTCAGTGTCCAAGCCGGTGACATGGCTTAGCGGAAAGGTAAAGGTAAACCCGCTGTTGTCATGGCTGTCCAGATCGAACTCTTCTCGAAGGGCACGCATCACCTTCATGGTGAGCTTTCTCGGCAGTACGAAGAGCAAAGCAGAGACATTCTCCTCTAGGGTCAGTCCGAAGAAGACCTTTTTCTCCTTGAGCCCGATGTTCTTGCCGTGCAGAATGGTAACCGAACCGGCTCCTGCCTTTTTGGCGATCTCGATAGCAGCCTCTTCGTCTTTGTCCCCGATCACGGCGACAAGTGCGGTGAATTTCATGATAACTCCTCCTTTTGTTGAGCTTTCTTTTTCTCTTCCTTCTTACGATAGTACTCCGCATGTATCCCGTACCCCATGACCGTGAGCATCGGAAAGAGTGAAGCAAAGGCGATAAGCCCGAAACCGTCAATAAGCGGATTACGTCCTTCGATGTTCTCAGCCAGCCCCAGCCCCAGTGCAGCGACCAGTGGAACGGTTACGGTCGAGGTGGTCACCCCGCCGCTGTCATAAGCGATAGGGATGATATATTTAGGTGCCAGCCAGGTAAAGAGAATGACAAAGATATACCCTACGATGATGTAGTAGTGGATGGGGTCTCCAGCTACAATACGGTAGGCACCCAGTCCGATACCGATGGCAACGCCAAGTGCTACTACCATTCTAAGAATATTCTGCTTGATATTCCCTTCACTGATCTCCTCTGCCTTGATGGCGATGGCAAGAAGGGCAGGTTCCGCCATCGTGGTGGAGAAGCCGATAAGAAAAGCAAAAAGATAGATGAGCAGATTGTTCTTCATATCGGTCAACTGGTAGGCGATAGTCTCTCCGATGGGGAAGAGCCCCATTTCAAGTCCGACAATGAATGCGTAGAGCCCCAAAATAACCATGGCGATCCCTACTGAGATACGATGCAGATGAGCGACAGGTTTTTTGATGATGATGTACTGGAAAAAGAAGATCACAGCGATGATGGGTGCGACATCTTTGATGGTGCCGACAAGATCGAAGAAGAGGTCGCTCCAGACAAAGTGGTCTACTTGGGGCAGGGTCTGTGCTGCGGCTTCAGCCATTTGAACACTGCTGCCGGAAGTCTCACCCAGAGAGTAGGCGAGAATACCGTAGAACTGTACGAAGATCATTGGCGTTAACGAGGCAAATGCAATGAGCCCGAAACCGTCGATGGCAGGGTTCCTCCCCTTGATGGAAGAGGCAAGACCTATCCCGAGTGCTGCGACCAGAGGAACAGTAACAGTTGAGGTAGTTACCCCGCCGCTGTCATAGGCAAGTCCGATGATCTCGGGTGGTGCAAAGAAGGTAATGGCAACGACAAGAATATAGCCGCCGATAATGTAGTAACTGATGGGATGCCCCAGCAGAATACGCAAAACACCCAGCGCAATGGCAAATCCGACCGAGAGTGCTACGGTCATACGCAGCCAGAAGGCATCGATGAGCCCGTTGGAGATAACGGCCGCTTTGTTGGCAATGGCAATGAGCGCGGGTTCGGCAACTGTTGTTGAGAAGCCGATGGTAAAGGCAAAAGTAAGCAGCCAAAACACCGACCCTTTACGGGCGAAATCGATGGCAAGTCCCTCACCGATTGGGAAGATCCCCAGTTCAAGTCCCCGGATAAAAAGTGCCAGCCCTACAGCAACGATGGTCAGTCCGATGACAATAGAGAGCAGGTTGTCCGGTACGGCACGGATGATGGCTCCCTGGAACAGGGCAACGACAATGATGATGGGCAACAGATCCGAGAAGGCGTTCTTCAGGTCTCCGGCAAATATCTTCAGGCTCTCTTTCATAAAAACGATTATAGCTTAGAGAACTTCCGCTCATGTTTTAAGTGTGTAAATTTGGCATCAAATCTGTCGAAATGATCACTTTAGATACATTTGCCTTGACAGGATTGCTTTGGCATCATAGACTAAAACTATGAAAACGATACTCATCATACTCTTTTTACTGTTCTCTTCCGTATATTCGTCAGTATCGGTATGCGATATTGACGATACGGCAGTAGAGATGCTGTGTGAAGAGAGCAGTCCTCAGAAGCAATGCGGTGATATGCCTTCGGATGAAAAAGAGTGTTTGGGTGTGAACGATCGTATCGATCTTCTATTGCCTAAAACGTACATCGTGCCGATGCTACGCACATATGCTCTTTATGTGTATGACAAACGAAAGCGCAAACCTCCAAGAACCTTCCTTTAATCCTTTTACAACGACTTTTTGATCATTGATGCGGTTACGCATGTAACCAATCTATGGCTATAGATATATTCCAAGGAGATACCTATGAAACGTGTAAGCACACTTATTGAAGGAAACGAACTTTTAAGAACAGCTACTTTAAGCAGAATGAAACAAAACTGATCGATCTGGCACAGAACGGACAGCATCCCAAAGCACTTTTTATCGGCTGTGCCGATTCAAGAGTAATTCCCAATCTGATTACGCAGACCTCTCCGGGAGATCTTTTCGTACTCCGAAATGTTGGGAATTTTGTCGCTCCGTTTAAACCCGATGAGGATTATCATGCCACCGCATCGGGTATTGAGTATGCCGTCAGTGCATTGAAGGTTTCGGAGATCATCATTTGCGGACATACGCAGTGTGGTGCGATTGCGGCACTTTATGAAGGGGTGGATGAGCATGCCTTTATCCATACCAAAAAATGGCTCTCTCTTGGAGAGAAAGCCAAAACACTTGCCATACAGGCACTTGGTGCTGATGCTTCCTCTGAGCAGCTACTCCGTATGACCGAAAAACTCTCTGTGGTCACCCAAATAGAGAATCTCCTGACCTACCCTTATGTGAAAGAGGGGGTTGAAGAAGGTACCTTGCAACTGCACGGTTGGATCTATGATATTTTGCTACAGGAGAGATAGAATATTATGATCCTGACAGTAGAACATTTTGTTCGCTTGATCTCCAAGGAGGGTAAGATGCAGGAAAAAAACTACTATCTAAAACACCTTCCGGATGATTTTCGAGCTAGTATTGTGGTGTTTCTGGTAGCGGTTCCTCTTTGTCTTGGGATCGCTTTGGCATCGGGAGCGCCGCTTTTTTCAGGACTTGTCGCAGGGATCGTCGGGGGGATTGTCGTTTCATGGCTGAGCGGCTCACCGCTGAGTGTTGCGGGACCTGCCGCAGGGTTGGCGGTGATCGTGTTGAGTGCCATTGAGACACTCGGAAGTTTTTCGGCATTTTTGCTCAGTGTGGTCATTGCGGGGCTACTGAAAATTGCGATGGGCTATTTGCGTGCGGGAACCATCGGTGCGTTCTTTCCCTCATCGGTGATCAAAGGGATGCTTGCGGGTATCGGATTGATCCGGATCATCAAGCAGGTACCCCATGCGCTCGGGTATGATGTGAACTTTGAGGGTGATGAGAGCTATATGCAAGAGGGTGCGGCGGCAAGCGCACAGACATTTATGGATGCCTTCGGTGCTTTTTTACCGCAGATCACACTCCTGGGTATCATCTCTTTGGTAATTCTTATTGTGTGGGAGTTCGAACGTGTGAAGCGTTTTAGGATAGTCAAACTTCTGCCTGCACCTTTGATCGTCGTACTCTTGGGGATCTTTGCCACAGCTTTTTTTGAGACGTTCGTACCGCAGTGGCGTCTTGAGAGTACCCATTTGGTCTCTATCCCCGAAGTGGGAAGTTTTGCCGAGTTGGGAAACTATATGGTCTGGCCGGATCTCTCGGCATGGAGCAATCCGCAGGTCTATGTGATCGCGGCGACATTGGCGGTTATTGCCAGTATAGAGACGCTGCTCAGCCTTGAAGCGGTGGATAAGCTCGATCCGCTTAAAAGAGTTGCTCCGACAAACCGTGAACTCAAAGCACAGGGAGTAGGGAACTTTATAAGCGGACTGCTCGGTGGACTGCCGGTCACTTCGGTCATCGTACGTAGTTCGGTCAATGTCTATAACGGCGGGAAAACAAAGGTATCGGCATTTCTGCACGGTATCTGGCTGATCCTCAGTATTGTGCTCTTGGCTCCGTATCTGAACATGATACCGTTGGCTTCACTCGCGGCCATACTGATATTTGTTGGGTACAAACTTGCCAATCCATCGCTTTTTCGCAATCTCTACTGGCAGGGGTGGGATCAGTTCCTCCCTTTTGTCGTGACGATCGTTGCGATCTTGTTGACCGACCTGCTTCAGGGGATCGCCATCGGTATGGCAACGGGACTCTTCTTCGTTATACGTAACAACTTCAAAGAGGCGATCTGCATGAAGAAAGAGGGAAACCTCTACCGTATCGTGTTGCAAAAAGATGTTAGTTTTCTGAACAAAGCACTGCTGAGAAAACTCTTTTCTCAAATAGAAGAGGGGAGCCAAGTAATCATCGACGGCAGCAAAGCACAGTTTATTGACCATGACATCCTGGAGACGATCGAAGATTTCATCGTCACTTCAAAAGAGAAGGATATTATGGTGCATAAGGAGTTGTTTGTGAAGATCTGATCGGGTTTTCCGGTCAGATCTTTAAATAGAGATGGATACTTCTCTGAGAGGAATCTGAGTTTTGGGTCAATATTGGTAAAGTAAACCGACTTTGGACACTACTTCTTTACCTTTTCTCGAGGAACGAACTCAAGGATGGTCGCGTTGATACAGAAGCGTTTTTTGCCTCCGGGAGCATCATTGAATACATGTCCCAGATGTGCACCGCTCTTTTTGGCAATGACCTCGATACGTTTCATACCGTAACTGTTGTCTTCTCTAAACTCCACAGCTCCGTCGACTGCTTTGAAAAAACTGAGCCAACCCGAACCGGAGTTGAAACGATCACGGGTATCAAAGAGTATCTCTCCTGAGATCTTGTCGATGAAAACGCCGTCAGAGGTATGCATGAACTCTTTGTATTTTCGGCAGAATCGGCTGTCGGTATTCTGTTCGAACGCCACTTTGTACCCTTCGCTCTCCTCTCCCAGTTTAAATGCTCCTACGGCACGATAAAAGCTTTTTGGATCCATATACCCGACATGAGCAAAACGCTCTTTGCCATCTTCGATGAAGAGAATGGTCGGTGTACCGGCTATTTCCGTTTTGAGTGTGAAGCCTTTGAGCTCGTTCTGTGTTGCCGTACGAAGCGGGATAGTACCTTTGTAAGTGTCTGTCACATCGTGTTTGAACTTTTCACAAAATTTGCAATCTTCTGCACTGATAACGATGATCTCTTTTCCTCCAAGAGGGGTTATCGTTGTAGTGTTAGCAGGCATCTTTTGCTTTTTGCCAAACTTTACACCTGTGGCATGGTTGGGACAGTAGCCGAAAGGATTTTTTTTCAAATAGTCCTGATGGTAGTCCTCTGCAGGATAGAACTGTTTCAGGGGAGCGATCTCTGTTGTGATCGTACCGTAGCCAGCTTTGTGCAGAAGTTTCTGGTACTCCGAACGTGTAGCCAGAGCGATACGTTTCTGTTCGGGGGTCGTATAGTAGATGGCGGAGCGATAGTTGTTGCCTATGTCGTTCCCCTGTCTGTTTCCCTGTGTCGGATCATGCAGTTCCCAAAATGATCTGAGGAGTTCTTCCGTGCTGATCTTGGTGTCATCATACTGCACTTCGACCGTTTCAGCATGATTTTTGACCTTTGGATTTTTGCGATGTTTCAAAACACTTTCATAGGTGGGGTTATCAAATTCTCCTCCGGCATACCCCGCACGTGCAGAGACAACCCCCTCAATGTTTTCAAAATGTTTCTCGACACCCCAAAAACATCCTGCACCGAGTACGATGGCTTGTGTCTTTGCCAACAGAGCGAGTGAGAACATTAACGATACAAACAGGACTTTCATAGTCTATCCTTCATTCTTTTTTGGGAGTATATCAAGGGAAGTGTGTAGGTGTGTGGAACAGAGGTCAGCTTCCCTCTGTTCTTGAGCGTTTGGTCAGAATTTCTCTGACCCCTTTCATATCTTTCTCATGTCCGAAGCATGCTGAGGAGTTACAGATCATGTAACCATCGTTGCTGTCACTTCTAAAGAGTGTGAACGGGTAGGGGAGTGTGTCAAGATCGCTTATGTGTTTATGCAGCTTCTCCTCTTTTGCCTTGATGATAATGTCATCGAGCAGGTATCTAACCACCATTTTGCTCAGCTTTGGTGTGGAGACAGGTTGTCTCATGACATCATAAGAGTGGATCTCCAAACTTTTGAAGACGA
>Ga0256843_1001839_pt1 | contig 16167 bp, 14 predicted proteins | sample AlvinellametaG_FD_191572 | JGI IMG/M metagenome (GOLD analysis project Ga0256843, IMG submission 191572) | Pompeii worm associated microbial communities from hydrothermal vent at the East Pacific Rise, Pacific Ocean - Alvinella | ecosystem: Host-associated > Annelida > Integument > Unclassified ... | reverse complement strand
CCGCGATCGGGCAGGGATATGACTCCGTGACACCGTTACAGGTAGCACGCTATACGGCACTTGTGGCAACCGGCAATCTGGTCACACCACGTGTTGCCAAGCTTATCGACGGCAATGAAACAAAACCGCAGATCGAACCGATCAAGTTCAATTCGTTGACGATCTCGGAGATACGTAAAGGGATGTACGATGTGTGCAACTCGCGTAAAGGTACGGCATACAGAGCGATGCATAAACTTCCTGTGATTGTTGCCGGAAAAACGGGGACATCTCAAGTGACCTCCATTCCCCAGTCGACGATCAAGCGTTTGAAAGAGTCGCAGTTGGCGTACTACCACCGCTCACATGCGTGGATCACCACTTATGCACCGTTTGACAATCCTCAGTATGTGGTGACAGTACTGGTTGAACACGGTGGGCATGGAGGAAGTACTTCTGGTCCAATGGCGGCTGAGATATATAAGTGGCTGTATGCACACGGGTACTTTAAGAAGCAACCTACGGAAGAGGAGCGAAAGGCACTCCAAAAGTCGCTTGAAGCGACGCTCAATACCGCTAAACATGAACATGTCTCTAAGCCGGCAGTTCACAAGAAGTCGAAGGAAAAGTGGAAGGAAAAGTGGAAGAGACCGCCGACCAAGCCCAAAGAGATAGACCTGTTTTAGGCTATCACATACTTTGAAGCGTATGTTCTAAAAAGAGTCCAAGAATGATCACCAGACTGATACCGGCAGACTTGGTGTAGAGTTTGTTTGCTGTGAGGAAAACAAGCAGTAGGGTGGCTACACCCATTGTTGCAATGTCAAAGATATAAGTGAGTGATTCGATGGGCATCGGTTTGACCAGTGCAGCAGTACCAAGGACGACTGTGGTGTTTGCCATGTTCGATCCAATGATGTTCCCGATCGCCATATCGACCTTTCCTTTGACAGCAGCGGAGATACTTACGACCAGTTCGGGCAAAGAGGTTCCTAAAGAGATCAGCACAATACCGATGATCCATTCGGAGATACCGAAACTCTTGGCAATATCTGAAGCACTCTCCACCGTAAAGTGTGCACCTACTATGACCAGCAAAAAACCGATAACTAACATAGGGATGGTCGTTACCCAGCTGAAAGGCTCCTTGGCAATATCTTCCAGATCTTCTTCAGGGATATTCTTGGCATCTTGAAGCAGGAAGAGAAGGTATGCACCCATGAGGAGCAGCAGTAGAGCGGCATCAAAGCGCGAGATGATGTTATCCATGATCATCAGGACAAAGACAAATACAGGCATAAGTGCCCAGGTACTGTCTTTGGCGAAAAAGTCACGGTCGGGTGCGATACGTCTGGCTATAAGGAAGACCGCAGCAAGCACGAGTGTAATATTGAGGATATTGCTACCGATGACGTTGGAGATGGCAATGTCAGGTTTGTCTCCCATGCTTGCCGCGACGCTTGCCGCCATTTCAGGCAGGGATGTACCCAAAGCGATGAGTGTTGCCCCGATGATGAACTCGGGAATATCAAAACGAAGTGCGATCTTCTCACTTTGGTGAATGAGCACATCCGCACCCCAGATGAGCACACCCATGGCGATGACGAATATCAAAAAGCTCATGCATCCTCCCCTTCGTTACGGACGATCAGACTTTTTGGAAGTTTCCATGCATTGATGATCACCTCCTCTTTTCGTCTCATCTGCCCCTCGTCTGTTTCATGGTCAAAACCGATAAGATGCAAGAGTCCGTGAATAAAAAGCAGGGTAAGCTCCTCTTGTTTGCTGTGTCCGTACGCTTGGGCGTTCTTGATCACATAGTCTTTGGAAATGACAATGACACCAAGCGGTGTATGAGGGATGGTATCTCCCATGGGGAAGCTGAGAACATCGGTGGGCTCTGCTTTGTCTCTGTGTGTTTTATTGAGCGCAGCGATTCCCTCATTGTCTGTGATGATCAGTTCGATCTGGCGTTGTGTCAGATCTTCTGCGATCTTTTCGAGCAGGTCAGTATCTACCAGTAGGTCCGTTTCGTTGATTAAATCTATAAGCATGATGATATTTTACCCAAAAATTGGGTAAAATGCGGTAAATGAACATCGAAGGAACAAAGATGAAAAGAGCAGTCTGTATCATATCTGGAGGGATGGACAGTGCCTTAAGTGCCAAGATCGCCCAAAATGAAGGGTATGAGATCATTGCGTTACACTTCAACTACGGTCAGCGTACGGAAAGTAAAGAGCTTGCATGTTTTCGAAAAATTGCTGAAGATATCGGTGCGACAGAGTGTTATGAGATAGATCTGCCTTTTTTTGAACAGATAGGCGCTTCTGCTCTGACGGACAGAAGTATTGATGTTCCTATGGGTGGACTAGAGGATGGCGTACCGGTTACCTATGTACCGTTTCGAAACGGTATTTTTCTCTCCATTGCAGCGTCGGTAGCGGAGAAGCATGGTGCAGAAGCACTCTTCATCGGTGTGGTGGAGGAGGACAGCTCCGGATACCCCGACTGCAGAGCGAGCTATATTGAGGCGATGGAGAAGGCGATCAACCTTGGTACAAAAGATGAGACAAATATCAAAATAAAAATGCCGCTTGTTGCGATGAAAAAATCCCAGATCGTCCGGAAATCTCTGGAGATGGATGTGCCTCTGGAGCATACGTGGAGTTGTTATAAGGATGAAGAGGCAGCATGTGGTCTCTGTGACAGCTGCCGTCTACGATTAAAAGGGTTTGAAGAAGCGGGTGTGAATGATCCGATCAGCTATGCGAAAGATCAATAGTTCTGAAAGGCATTGGCGATATAGGTGAACTCATACTTGTGATCGGGATATTTTGCAACACCCTCGGCAATGAACTGTGCTCTGGTGATCTGTCTGTCCCATAGACGGTACATCAACTTCTGGAACCATGCTTTCTCTTCAGGTGTGTTCAAAGAGAGTTTCTTGTAATTGGGGTCTAGTTTCGTACTTTTTGCCACAGCGATCATAGTCTGATGGAACTTTGCCTCTTTCGCAGGTGTAGGGGTCTCATATTGAACCCTGGTAATTGTTTTGGATTCAAGATGCTTGCTGGTTTCCTGTTTTGTCTCTGAAACAGTACGTGCTTTGGGAGATGATGAAGATGATGGGGTAATATACGCCATTGGATTACTGCATCCTGTCATTAGTATCATAGAAGAGAGAATACTTATTTGTATGATATGTTTCATGTCATTTTTCCTTGAAAAGAGCAGTTTATGTTTATACGTAAGAAGTATATCAAAAAGTTATCAAACAAATATAACATAGATACATGTATATATGCTATTGTATAGATCAGGATGATTCTGTAAAACGCCCTTCTGTACGAACTTTAATCATGCAATCATATTGACTTACAAGACCATTCATTGCAATATAGACTCCTTCTTTTGGCTTCGAAATAAGAAATCCATATGCAGATGCGAAGTTGGCAGTCGCCTCGACCGGATCTATGCTGTAGGGAACCATCGCACCGGTCAGAACGATCTCTTTTTCAAGGTCTGCATCGGCAAGGTACTCTGCCGTTACGTGCATGGTGTCGGTACCGTGTATGACAATAATTCTCTCCTCTTCCGCCTGATGGATGGTTGCCAGAAGTTCCAGCCTGTCATGACTGGTCATCTCCAGTGAATCTTTTCCTATGATATTGATGATCTGAAAATCCGTAAGCCATTTTTGTGTTATCTCTTCCAGTGCAGTAGATGTTTTATCGACTTCAAGCTCGCCTGTTACGGGATTATAGATCTTGTTGAAAGTACCGCCGGTATTGATAATAAGAATATGATTTTTCATAGAGTATCTTCCTGTATGATCTTTTTGCTGTTTATTCATCGGTTCAATGGTGCATTTTACCTCAATGATGATAAAATACGGGAATTTAATTTTGGAGAAAGAAAGCATGATAATGAAAGGTAAAAAAGGGGTGATCCTCGGAATCGCCAACAAAAAGTCTATTGCATACGGTATTGCAAAAGCGTGTCAGGAACAGGGTGCCGAAATGGCGATCACGTTCCTCAATGAGCGTTTTGAACAGAAACTTGCACCGATAGCGGAAGATCTGGGATGTGGTGCAAGGCTCTACCCTTGTGATGTGAGCAAGCCTGAAGAGATCAAAGCACTGAAAGAGTCATTAGAGAAAGACTTCGGTCAGATCGACTTTGTGGTGCACTCGATTGCTTTTGCACCCAAAGAGGGACTCAGCGGCCGTTTTGTAGACATCTCAAAAGAAGCATTTGATGTAGCGATGGACATTTCCGTCTACTCACTCATTGAAGTGACCAGAGAACTCAAGCCTATCATGTCAGACAAAGCATCCGTTCTGACACTGAGCTACTATGGCGGAGTGAAATATATCCCTAACTACAATCTGATGGGTGTAGCCAAAGCGGCACTTGAGATGACAGTCAAGTATCTTGCTGAAGATCTCGGGCGAGACGGCATCCGTGTAAACGCTATCTCAGCAGGACCAATCAAGACACTCGCCGCAGCAGGCATTGGTGACTTTGGTTTCATGCTTAAATGGAATGCAGCCCATGCCCCGTTGAAGAAGAATGTGACCATTGAAGAGGTAGGAAACTCTGGAATGTACCTGCTCTCCGATCTTTCTTCTGCTGTAACGGGTGAGATCCACTACGTCGACGGCGGTTTCAATATCATGGGAATGCCGGCAGTCGAGTTTGATGAGAACGGTAAGCCTCATATTGCATGGAATGGGGAATCCAAATAGTTTAAAATAAACTATTTGGATGTGAAGAGTGTTTGTATGTATTGCTCCGCAATACTTTTATGGTGTAGAGTGGGCTTCAGCCCACCAATTTGAAGGTTAAATTTTTGAAAGACTCTGAAGCCTATTTAGCTAAAAAAAGATTTTTTGATAAAGTCCTGACCATCTACGGTCGTAATGCTGTACTTGAAGCACTTCAAGATCAGAATATTTCCATTTATAAACTTCATCTATCCGACTCGAACAAGCCTGCTAAAGTACTTGATGAGATCATAAAACTGGCAAAACGAAAAAATGTTGAAATTGCTTATCATGACAAGAAGGCACTTTCACGTATTTCAAAGAATGCCAAACAGGATCAGGGTGTGGCACTCGATATTGTACTTGAGCATTTTGGATCGGTTGAGGATTTTAAAGAGAGAAGAGGAAATTACCGGATCATTGCCCTTGATGGTGTGACCAATCCGCAAAACCTCGGTATGATCATCCGCTCCTGTGCGGCAGGGAACATTGATGCCATTCTTCTTCCTACCAAAGGTGCAGCACAGATCAGCCCACTTGTTATTAAAGCGAGTGCCGGTACACTTTTTAAAATGCCCATTATTAAAACATCGAATCTTGAAAAGACACTGATGGAATTGAAAGAGGAGGGCGCGTCTCTCTATACGCTCTCTTCTCATGCTCAAAAGAGCTACAAAGAACAAGTCTATACCGATAAAACAGTTTTTGTTCTCGGTAATGAGAGTGAAGGGGTTTCTCCCGCTGTGGAAAAAGTGTGTGATGAGAGTATCTCCATTCCTATGAACAGAGATGTGGAATCGCTCAACGTTGCTGTAACTGCTGCACTGCTCGCCTTCATCTAGTTAGTTATACGCCACAGATATCTTTGTTATCAATTTATGTTATACTGTGTTGCATATCCGTATAACAAAGGAGGTGGATATGGCTGTCAAATATTTTATGATTACTTTTCTTCTTTTTATTGGTGGTCTATTTTCACCTCTTTCACTCTCTGCCTCCACACATCAAGATGATGAGAATACAACAGAAATAATGGCAAAGTTATTACCGATTATTACATTTATTCTTAATGATGATGTCGGGGGTACAACGATATTTATTATCGGCGATTCGACGGTACACAGACACAATATTAACTGTGATACATGTGAAGTTACCGAAGGATGGGGTGATGAACTGCACCAATATGTAAAAAACGGTGTGACTGTAAGCAACCGTGCCAGAGCCGGAGCGAGTGCGGAAACATACAGGGAAGTCAATACCTACTATGGTGCGGACAGGTATTGGCAGGATACCTATGAGCGTATGTTGCAGACAGCAGGGAAGAAGTATCTTCTTATTCAGTTTGGCAGCAGCAATGAACAGCGTTTTTATGATGTACGCTACCCACGGCTTGATGATAATGGGCAAATCATCGATTATAATCATGACGGGACAGGGAATGTTGATGATGAAGCGGCAAGGCAGTTGCTTATTGAACATGACTTTAAAGAGGCAGTTGCATTTTACATTGACAAAGCAAGAGGAGAGCTCAATGCCGTGCCCATTCTGCTCTCTCCGCCAAACTCTAAACAGAGTACCAGTACAAGAGGACCCTACCCGGGCTATGTGGAAACACTTGCTTATGAAAAAGGTGTTGCCTACCTAGATTTGCATCAGATGAGCCTGGATGAGTATAGCCGATACACCCATGATGAACTGATCGGACTTTTCGGACTGCATCGAGAGGATGGGAGTGTAGACAATACACATTATAATGTGCAGGGTGCGATCATTGTGGGTGGTTGGGTGAAAGAACTTATCTGTACCAACAATAAAACAGCAAGTCTCTGTCAGGTATTTGATTCTCAACGCTATTTTACCTTTGCTTTTGCAGGAGATGACAAAACAGTTGAAAGCGGTACTTCCGTGACATTCAATGCAACACCATATGCTTATGGTCTTGACACATTCACCTACCGATGGGAAGAGAACGGTCAGCTTTTAAGCAGTGAAAAAAGTTTCAGTAAAAGTGATTTTTCCGAAGGTATCCATCATATCACACTTACGATAACCGATTCTCAGGGAAATCGTGCCGACGACAGTGTTGAGATCACAGTAGAGAACAATCTGCAAGAGGCTACCGTATATGAAGATGCGGAAGATGGTAACACAGAGGGGTGGGCACTTTACGGTACAACGGATGGAGCAAGTATCACGAATGTATATGATGATGTACGACAAAGTCGTGTGATCGTCTTGGATGGAGAGAATGGTCTTGATAACGGCTTTTCCTTTACCAATCTTAATGATAGTGATAACACGGTTGTCTCCTGGACATTAAAATACAGTGAAGATTTTAGATTCTTTGTCAAGGTGCAGACAAGCAACAGTGACCATGATCCTCTCTATATGACCTACCAACCCGATGCGACACCGCCGACCGATGAAGAGGTAAGTGGGAAAAAATATCTTCATATCGGTCTTGGAGCGATTGCCCGTTCGGGAGAATGGATCGATATTGAGCGTAATATTGATGCAGACCTTCATACACGTTTCCCTGATGAGAATGTAACGATGATCTATGGGATCTACATTCGTGGAAGCGGACGCATAGATGATATAGTGTTTAAACATTCTGGTGGTGTTTATCCTGCCCAAAGTCCGTTTTTTTATCAGGAGAGTGCATCTGTTCCCAGACCTGAACCCAGAGAGAGTTATAAGGAGCCGGTTTTCGGTACGAAGGTGACCCGAATCACTGACCGTGCCAACCAGACAGCCAATACGCATCCCTATCCGAAGCAGGGATCGGCATGGAACAGTGACGCTACGATCATTCGGATGCAGTATAGACTTTATGATGCCGTGACTTTTGAAGAGCTTCCTGTTACAGCAGGCTTGGATGCAAGTCATGCCTATGCCAAAGTGGGCTCTCCCGCTCACGGTTCTGCCGATATCCGCTGGTCTAAAACCGATCCGAATGTGATGTATGTGCTGGATAGTCATCAACGCTTTAAAAGAGTGATAATCAATGATGAACGAACCGATACTGTTGAGGAAGCGCCGTTGATCGATCTGTCTGCACTTGGCTACAGCAACATTACAACCGGTAACAATGAAGGAAACCTGGACTATCGTGACAGCTATATTGTCTTTGCTGCAGAAAAAGAGAATAATGAGAGTGTGTTCGGATTGTTGTATCAGGTAGGTCAGAATGCACTTACATGGGAGAGAGAACTGCCTCGTGGACTCTGGAAAGACGCATGGGATGATCCTGATGGTTTTGACTGGATCAGTGTCGATCCTAGCGCACACTATCTTCTGATCAACGCAGAGCAGAAAATGTGGCTGTATGATATGAATTTGAGCCATGAAGTTCAGTTGGCAGATGTGGGGGAGCATGGAGACATTGGTATCGATGTCAATGGGGATCCTACTTATGTACAGTTTATCTCCGGAGGAACAGCGATCCGCTCCTACAACCTTCGTACACATCAATCATTGGATCTGCTGCCAAGCAACTATGGAGGCGGACATATCAGCTGTCGAAACTACAAACGACCCGGATGGTGCTATGTCAATACTTCACAAGAAGGGTATAAAGAGATTTTTGCCATTAAACTGGATGATCATATCAGTGGTACAGTCGAACGTTTTGTACAGAGTCATGTCACTGATGAGAAGCATGGGCAGACACAGGTCAATGTTAGCCCTGACGGTACCAAAGTGCTTTTTGGTTCTGATTTTGCCAATACGGATAATGCACTTGATACCTATCAGGCTACAATACGATGGTAAACAGATGTTACTGTTTTCCTGCTCTCCTTAATTTAATCTTATAAAAGTTATGTGATTTCACCGATATTCTTCCGTTATAATGAAAAAAGTCCGCATGAAAAAGGAGTGAATGATGGAAGAGAAACAGAATGATCTTTTCAAGAAGATCGGGATAGATATTGAGCAGGATAAGATCGAGATCGATCTTGGCAAGACCAAGGCATTTTTTAATGACCTGCAGCGTATGCTTCAACAAAAAGCACAAAAAGTGCAGCAGGATCTTTCTGAAGGCAGGATCGACATGGAGGAGAGTGTCGGCATTAAAGTTGATGACGAGAATATCAATATCGATCTGGCAAAGACCAAAAGTTTCATAGAAGCATTGGGAAAACAGATCGAAGGGTTTGTCGGTGAGCTTGACAGAACAGTCGATGAAACGGTGAAAAAATTGGATAGATAGTCATTTAATATAGCATGCATCAAGGTTCCAAAGGAGGAAGAGAAGTATGTCTGTAAAATCTGTATTGAGATATTTGGTGTGGATGGCACTCTTGCCATATCTACTGAATGCTTCGTCAATCGTACGAAAAACATGGGTACCTATTGCGGTAGATACTGTCACGACAATGATCCCCTATACACTTATATTAGCCGATAAAGACGGAGACGGTGTGGAGGACAGTTTGGACAGACCGGTTGCCTATGCAGTTGAGGTGAAGATGGGTGTCGATGCTGCCGATATCCCTGTTACATTGACCGGAAAGGACAATGATAACCCTCTGCAATTCATTGTGATCTCCCAACCGGAACATGGCACACTGCAGGGAACGGCTCCAGATCTTTCCTATACCCCAAAATCCGGCTACCGAGGTGAAGACACATTTCAGTTTCAGGTGAGTGATGGAGATCATCTCTCTGAAATTGTAACGGTTATCCTGCATGTCGGAACACAACCTGTCTATAGTGTTGCGTCGGCAGAAGAGGCCTCCGCATTCCTTACACGTGCAACTTTCGGACCTACCAATGAGGAGATAGAATCACTCGTATCGCTTGGTGATTATGAGAAGTGGATCGATGATCAGTTTGAGAAGCATGAAAACTATCATATGACTTGGATCCACGCCCATGCGAAGGGAGTGAACGGTATTCCTGACCTTAATAGCAGTAAAGAGGATTGGAAGCATTACAGTGATGCGCTTGGATATATGCAGCGTGATGCCTGGTGGGATATTGTTGTCAACGGAGAGGATCAGCTGTGCCAGCGTGTGGCATTTGCACTAAGTGAGATACTGGTGATCTCACGTAACGGACCGCTGCAAACCTTCCCTGATGCCCGTGTCTCTTACTATGATATATTGGTCAAGGATGCGTTTGCCAACTTCGAAGAGTTGTTAAAAGATGTGACATACCATCCTGCTATGGGAAAATACCTCAGTTATTTGGGCAATGCCAAAGCGCAGAACGGCAGTCACCCGGACGAGAACTATGCGCGTGAGGTGATGCAGCTCTTTAGCATCGGGCTCTACCAGCTCAATCCGGACGGGTCAAAAAAGAGAGATGCCAACGGAAAACCGCTTCCGACCTATGATCAGAACGATATTCAGCAGATGGCAAAGGTTTTTACCGGTCTGAGTGATGATAACGGACAGTTCGAGAGTGAAGCCTCTTTCTCCTCTTTTCATACTAGAACCTCTCCTATGGTCACATTTGAGAGTCAGCATGATACGGGTGAGAAAAAAATCCTTTTAGGCACACAGACTATTCCTTCAGGCGGAGATACGAAAACCGATGTGAACAAAGCGCTGCATATACTCTTTATGCACCCCAATACAGCACCGTTCATCTCCAAACAGCTGATACAGAGACTGGTAACAAGTAATCCTTCGCCGGCATACGTACAAAGGGTCGCATCGGTCTTTAACGATAACGGCAAGGGTGTTCGCGGTGATATGAAAGCGGTTATCAAGGCGATCTTGTTGGATGATGAAGCACTGCATGGTGATAAGACGGATCCAGAGATATTCGGGAAGTTCAGAGAACCGCTATTGTTCGTTTCCAACCTGTTCCGTGCTTTCCATGCACAAAATGGTGAGCATACGCTGCTTCAAGGAGAGTTAGAGCTTTACCGATACCGCTCTTTCAACTTCAACGGTACAGGATTTACACGACAGGAAGGACCGCTGGAGGCATTGACCGTCTTTAACTACTTTACCCCGGATGATGCTCCTTATCTGTTGAAAAAAGCGGGGATCGCTGCTCCTGAACTGCAACTTTACGGCAAAGCGGGGATCGATGATCAGTTGATGGGGCTGATAAACAAGAACGGCTTTGTCTATCAGCTCTACAACATTACGGCAGAACTGCAGTTGGATGCAGAGATCGCACTGGTACATGAAAAACAGTACGATGCACTGCTCGATCGGCTTGACACACTTCTGTGTGGTGGTCATTTGAGTGCTGATACCAAAGCGAAGATCAAAACCTACATGCAGCAGTATCATAACAAGACGGTAGATGATATTGTGATCGATGATGAGAGACTGGTACGCTATACCATTGGCTTGGTGATGACTTCACCAGATTATGCACTACAGCGGTAAGGAGGAGATGATGAAAAAAAGATTGAATAGACGTGATTTCTTGAAGCACTCAGCTGCCGGACTTGCCGGCGTAACACCGTTGATGTCCATGTTGGGAGGCGTGACCTCCATTGAAGCGGCTGATGTGGACGGAGCGTATAAAGCGATCGTTGTGGTTCTTCTGGAGGGAGGTGCGGATGTCTTCAACATGGTCGCCCCTTCCCAGAGTGATGCTTATGACGCCTACAAAGCGGTACGTCAAAATCTGGCACTGGAAAAAGATACGCTGCTGCCGATTACAAATGAGTATGGTATGCGTGAGAATATGGGCAGAATGCAGCAGCTCTTTAATGACAAGAAACTTGCCGTAGTTGCCAATGTCGGTACGCTTGTACAACCGACCACACTGGCGCAGATCAATGACGGTTCGGCGATCCTGCCGCTTCAGCTCTTTGCGCACAACACCCAACGTGATCTTTGGATGCTAGGCTCTGCCAAAGAGGCATTGAAGAACGGTTGGGCGGCACGTACGGGAGATCTCTTCTATCCGACACCCAATCCCTATTTCAATGTAACGGTCGCAGGGAATAACCTCATGCAGCTTGGAGGGATCGCCGAGGCGATCGCTTTTGACGATGCCTATATCTCTCCCAATACCATGCGTTATTACGGTTTTGGTCCGGAGTCAGGCGGAGGTGATCTGGGGAATGTCTATCAGGATATCTATGAAGCCAGACAGAGTGACGGGCATCAGCTGATGGCAGCGATGGCAAAGAAAAGGGTAGAAGAGCTTCATCAGCAGGAGATACTCGGCGGAAGACTCTTTGAAGGTGTTGCTTCGTTCGATAACTTCAGTACCGGTGTACATGAAGTAGGAAAACCGCTAGGTAAGCAGCTGGAGATCGTCGCGCAGATCCTCTCAGTGAAGGACAACTTCCCCGGAGAGAGAAAGCGTCAGATCTTCTTTGTGAATCATCACGGCTGGGATACCCATGACAGTGACAATGAACATCAGGTCGGTTACTTGAGTGATTCGCTCGGTGCATTTTATGATGCGCTGGAGAAGATGGGTATAAGCGATCAGGTGACAACGTTGACCATCTCCGATTTCGGACGCTCTCTCAGCCCTAACGGTGCGGGGACCGACCATGGATGGGGATCACACGCTTTTGTTATGGGCGGTGCGGTGCAAGGCGGTGAGATCTACGGTACGATGCCAAGACTTGAGCCTGACTCTCCAGACGCATGGATAGACCGTATGATCCCGACGACTGCGATGGAGAGCTATTTGGCCACTGTGGTCAAATGGTTCGGTGCAACGGAAGATGAACTGAATACCATCTTCCCAAACAGAGAAGCATTTAGCGTAAAGGATATGGGCTTTATGCGTATTTTATAAAAGGACAAGATATGAAAGAGTTTAGCAAAAAAATAACGGCTATATTGGGTTATTTGATCTTTTTGAATGTACTAGCTCTTTCTAAAGAGGACTTTGCACCGGTGATGGTAGATGATCTTGTCATCTTTGTACCTTCAGAGGTAGGGCAGAGTCCTGTTATTGCACCTGTAAAGACAATACGTGATATTTACAATGCAAATGAAACAGTTTCTGTAGTGGTCAATACGGAACTCTCAGGAGATCAAGACTGGGTTGGGATTTATAGAGTAGGTGACAATAATGACTGGGATAATGTCATTGCATGGAACTGGGTGGAAGGTCAAGGAGAGGTTATATTAGATCGTGATCAAAAGTCCATGCCGGAAGGATCTTACGAAGTGCGGCTCTTTTTTCATAACGAATATGGTGCCAATGCGACTGTAAGAGCTTCATACAGATTTACAGTGATCGGTCATAACTATGGAGAGATGGGGAGTGATGAGGTTGTTGTATCTGCTTATTCTCAAGATGATCGAGCCGTTGTCTATCACCCTTCGGACTGGAGTGAGAAGACACCTGTGATTTTCTTTGCAACAGGATGGCACAATACGACACATACCAGCTATGAGACTCTTCTTACATTTGTCGCCAGCCACGGGTATAGTGTGATCTATGTCCCTGATGACGGAAGCTACAGTTCAGAGCTTCAAAAATTCAAAGATATTGTTGCAGAGTTCTCAAACCATTTGGATACAAGCAAAATGGGTGTTCTTGGTCACTCATCGGGTGGAGGATTCGCCTTTTGGGTACTTGACTATATGTCCGAAACATATGGTGAAAATGGTAGATTTTTAATGGTGTTCGACCCCTATTTTGCGTATGGTATGGGTAGTGACAGTATGAAAGCATTGCCTTCAAATACCAATCTTGTTATTCTCCAATTTGGGAAAGACGGAGGATACCATACCGGTAACGAGACTGACCCGCGCATACCACTGAGTGAATATGCATTACTGGAGTCTATCCCGAACGATCAAAAAGATTATCAGGTTTATGTTGAAGAGAATGCCGACCACAGTTATGTGACCGGTGACAGACCCTATACGCAGATGCAAGGAGCACTGCGACCACTCGATGCACTTATGGCATATACTTTCAAGCATGAAGCATCCGCCCATGATGTGGTGTTGGAAGTAGGAAGTGACTACCCGCTGAGAGACGGACTGCAGGAACTTCGTCCTAGTGATGATTACCAATATGCCTGTGATAACCAGTATGCAAATCCTGAGATAGATTATTGTCATGAGTATGAAGGGAAACTGTAGCGTATATCATTTTGATATACGCGTTTAGTACTCGTTGAAAATTTTTTAAACAAGTAAAATTAATAATTTTATGCAATTTTTATAGAATATCGTTAGAATATAAAAACTGAAAACAGTATCTATATCTTTAAAATATAGAAACTTGAATATGAAGACTAAACCTGAATGGAGAGAAAATGAAACAATCAGCTAAATTTATCTTTGGAGTTATTGCTGCACTGCTGTTTTTAACTAGCAGTTCTTTTGCCGAAAAGAAGTTTACACCTATTATTATGGATGATCTTTTGTCCATGGCGTCATACTATACCACAACAAATAACCTTGCTATCCCACCAATATCAGACGAGAATGGATATAAGGATCTGGTTCTTCAGTGTGAAGATGATATTACCTATTTTATTATGTCGTATCATGTCTATTTTGACAGTGTTCCTCTTTCCTCAACAAGTGGCGATATTGTTATTGATGAAAAAGCTGTGGCCAGTGATGGTTATACGGGCTATATGAAAGGATACATCGAGGGGAATGAAACAGTTTCCATTACAGGAAAAGTATATCATGACACACAGTTTTATGGTGAAGTAACAAAAACATGTAACAGATCCAATTTGAGTTCAACGAATAATTTGGAAGTACCGACCTTCAGCGGGAACAGTCAGGGGAAATTGGTCATTCAATGTGAAAAGGATGCTGTCTACTATATTATGGCATATGACTGTCTGAGATCCGATACCAATCCATGGGTGACAACGGATAACGGTACACCAATAACGGAAGAAAAAAAGCATGTTGGTGAAGTATTCTACGTCAAAGGATATGTGGAAAGAAAGAATTCAGATCCGGTTACGATCACAGGACATGTATATAGTGGAGGACAAGAGTTGGGGATCCCATCTAGTTGGATACAGACGTGTCAATAACTAAAAGTATGAGGGAACTCTCCCTTACACTTTTAGCTCATTTTTTTTCTTCATATTTTTTTCTTCAAAGTACTTATTAATTTCATATATATTTTTATAAACCTTTTTCACTTTTTTTGATATTTTTTCGGTAGAATATTTAAAAACAAGTGGACAAGAATAGTGAAGATCATACATTTTTCCGATACCCATCTAGGTTTCTCCGACTTAGACATTACCAATGATGCAGGTATCAACCAGCGTGAAGCAGACTTTTACAAGGCATTTTCTGATGTCATCGATGCCATCATAGAGAGTAAGCCCGACTATGCCATCCACACGGGTGATCTTTTTCACCGTGCTTCTCCTTCCAACCGTGCCATTACCGTAGCGCTGACGCAGTTCAAGCGACTGGAAGAGGCGAACATCCCGCTTATTATCATCGCCGGGAATCACTCCACACCACGAACCTCCACCTCTTCACCCATTCTTGAAGCCTTTCGCTCTTTGGACAATGTGCATGCCATCTTTCAACAACAGTATGAAAAAGTGGTGTTTGATGATGTTGTGTTTCACGGTCTGCCGCATATCAACGATGAACGCATCATCGAGGGTGAATTGGACAAGATAGAAGCAAGCATAGACCCTGCAAAGCGAAACATCATGATGATGCACTGCTCAGTAGGGGCACAGTACCTCATGCATGAGTTTGGGGAGTGGGTTTACCCTAAAGAGCGGGAAGATATTTTCGAGAAGATGGACTATGTGGCATTGGGGCACTGGCATGGCTTTGGCTCTGTGGGCAAACACCCCAATGTCTACTACGCAGGTTCCACCGAACGCACAAGCAGCGGCGATAAACGGAAGGAGAAAGGTTATGTGTTGGTGGAACTGGAAGATAATGTAAAGATCAGCCATCACACCATCCCTCTACGAAAGTCACTGAGTTTTAGCATCGATGCGGAGCAGTACGAAGAAGAGGTAGCATCGCTGGATCTTTCGGATGTTAAAGATGCTCTGGTAGAGGTGAAGCTCTACAACCTTACGGCATCAAGCTCCATAGACATTACCAACCAGGCGTTAGAGGAGATCTTTGCCGATGCGCTGCATGTGAAGGTCAAGCGTGAGTTCAAAGCGGTGGAGGGTGAGCAGATAGAGGGGAACATAGAGTCCATCTCTTTGGAAACATACTTCATCTCACACATCAAAGAGTCCGTAACAGATGAGGCGGAGCAGGAGAGGCTCGCTCTTAAAGCCAAAGAGCTCTTTTCACTCTATGAGGAGGTTGATGATGATACTCACTAGCCTTCACATGCAAAACTACAAAAAGTACCGTGACCATACGCTGGAGTTTACTGAAGGGCTCACGGGGATCATCGGTCGCAACGGTTCGGGGAAGTCCACCATCTTCGATGCCATCAGCTTCGCACTCTATGGCGATACACGCGGAGAGAAAGAGACCATCCGTTACGCCAAAGCTTC
>Ga0256843_1001838_pt1 | contig 16169 bp, 18 predicted proteins | sample AlvinellametaG_FD_191572 | JGI IMG/M metagenome (GOLD analysis project Ga0256843, IMG submission 191572) | Pompeii worm associated microbial communities from hydrothermal vent at the East Pacific Rise, Pacific Ocean - Alvinella | ecosystem: Host-associated > Annelida > Integument > Unclassified ... | reverse complement strand
ATGTTTACATTTGCACGTTCGTTAAATGAAGAAGATATGCAGAATCTAGCTACATACCTATCAGAATTTCAAGCTGACACTTCTGATAAGTATGAGATAAGTGATGATATACTAGGAAGTATGGACTAAGTAAAGAACTCTATATAAACTTTTTCAAAATACTTTTTAGCCTCATCGGCTTTTTTGATTTTTCTATCAAATATCTCTTTTGTAGAGGGATATTTCTCACTGAATTCTCTATACATATCGCATTTAATATCTATATTGTTTGAGAACTGTTCAATAACATGTCTAAAATCTTCAGGAGTAGCAACCCACTGCATGAATTTTTGAAACATTCTTTCTCTTACATCAAGAGCAAAAGACTCATCAAGTTCTGCAGCCATACCTTTTAGATCCCATCTTGAGAAATAGATACCACTTTTAGCCGGAGGCATTATCTCTTTATAGATGGCTCTTAAATAATCCGGATAATCTTCTCTACTCTCTTCAGAACAGCTGTTATCTGCACAGGCATCTTCCATAGCCCTTTTTTGCATCTCTTCAAATTCACTTCTTAAGTTATTTAAATCTTTTATTTCCATAATTATTTTCCTCTACTTAATAAATTGTTCATATATTTCTTTTGCCAAATCTTCACCTACGAGAGAAGAGTTTTTTTCTAAATAAGTTCCGATAAGTTTCTCACCATCACGAATTACAAAGTCACATTTATTGTAAACCTGAACAAACTCATCACTCTCATCTAAAAGTTCTACAGCTTTTTCTTGGTACTCCGGTGCAATATATGCTCCATTGACATGAGATTTTTTCATATTTGAAAGTGTAAAATAAAAATCATCTTCTCTGATGTTCATAGGAATCATCATCGCATCTGAATTATTCTCTTTTATAATTTTATTTAACATGACAAAAAGTCGATTTGGACTTGCATGTTCTGCAATCAGTCCAAAAAGTCTAGTCTGATTCTTAATCTCATCATTTGCATTCATTGTTTGTATGTTTTCACTCATTTGATCCCCCACAGCTCTTTAGCCTCTTCTTCTTCTATCTTACATCGGTGACACATTACCTCTCCACCTTTATAAGCAAATAAAACACCACACTCATTACAGCGTTTCATATCAAAACGCAGTAGTCTCTCTACCTTTGGTTCAAAAAAGTTTGCCAGTGAGAATGTCGATCTTAAAGTAAGAGCATCCGGTTCACAAACATCATGACAACTGTGGCACTGCACACATGCAAGAGGATTAAAATCAATAACACTTCCTCTATAATCAGAGCTCAGTGCTCCTGTCGGACAGATACGATAACACATCTGACAATTTGTACATAGGGATTCATCCATATTTTTTTGTGAAATAAATGAAATATCTTCTATATCAATAGTATGAAACTGCGAAGGTACCTTCGCACGTTTCATAGCCATTAAAAGCAGACTTCTTCTATCTGGGATACTCTTCTCTTTTATTTTTGCAATATCTTCATTTTTAACATCATTTTTCTTAACGTCACTATCACTTGCGTTTACACTGTTTTCAAACTGCTGCTTAATCGTAAGTGCACTTTTAACACCATCTTTAGAAAGTAGTTTTCTACGAGAAAGAGGAGTAAGTTCCTGTTCAATCTCAAAGTTCAACTCCTCAACACTCAGTGCCTTATCTTGTTCCATAGCTTCAAGTAAAAAGTTTACCTCTTGCGCACGTTCTTGAATTATTGCTAAATTTGTTTGAGCGATCGGACAATCGGCACACGGCCCAATATCTAAACGAACTTCTTCAGAAGACAAGAGAGCAATGCTCAATAACTCTTCAACGCTTAATCCTGCAATACATGGAAGCTCTTTATCCTTACAGGTAACGATACTGGAATCATTTTCTAAAAAGCTAAAAACATAATTAATAGGTTTAAAATCATCTAAAGTATATGCATCTGTAGGACAAGCAGCCAAACATCCGCCACAGCCTACACAATCACTGGGAGTAAAGAATACACGAGACTCTTCTATTTTTATAGTCTCAACAGGACAGCTCTCTACACAAGCATTACAAATTGCAAATTTATTTGATGTATGGACACATTTCGCTACTTCAAGATTTAGTAAACTCATGCTTCGTAGTTATATCCATTGTTTTTTAATTGTGTTAAATATTCAAAGTCACTCATGATAAAATCTAACGCTAGATCTGCCACATCATAGTAAAGTGCAGATCCTGCTTCACTTTTAACATTAAGCAAGAACATTGGTACCCATTCTAATATATGTTCTTTTAAAAAGTGATACTGAATATCAGCCAGTTCTGCAGCAGCATGAAAATTTTCATCTTCAATAGCTTTAAATTCCGAATCACACAGCTTGTACATGAATTCAAGTTCAACACCAATATGATCAGCAGCCATTACACGTGCCTGATCAAGTTCAACTCTAAAATCAAAATCATTAAAGATCGCTTGAACAGGGTTATCTCCACCTGTCTCCATCATTTGGTCATCTCTTATATAAAATGACTCATATGGTACTAAATGGAGTAAAAAGAGGTTAGTAAAATCAACATTCAAATATTGTTCTATCAATTCTTTGTTGCTCATACCTTTGCGTTTATCCCACTTTGCAAAATTTGGAAAAAACGAGAGTATATTTTCATCATTGAGTATTAACTCTAATAACTCTTCATCAACTTCATTCATTAAAATTCTCGAAATCAACGCATATATATTTACACGTGCTGACTGTTCTACTAAAATAGTATCTTGCATATAATATGTACCTTTGGGTAATTATTTGTTTGTAGAAGTATATTAAAGCCTCACTTGAAGTGGGCTTTAATAACAATATTAAGCTTTTACATGAAACTCGTAAGCTTTTTTAGATAAAGGAACCGCCGGGCGTTTAATGAACCATGGACGTCTCTCTGTATCATTGTGGTCAAGTGGACGAGTAAGTTGATCTCTCCATGCTTGATACACTTTAAAGTTGTTTTCATAGTTAACATAGATGTCACCAATTTTATCATCAGCTTTCGCTTTTTCGATGATAACTTTTAGGTGCCAAGCATGGTTACCTGCAATTGGATCCGGATGTGAAGGAGCAACAGCATTTTGCCATGCACCACTAAGACCATCCCACCAAATGTTGTCAAGATCTTTATTGTACTCTTTAAACTGCCACAGGTCATGACGAGCGTGAATACCCTCTTTAATGCCCTCAACAGGTTTAAGCGTACCAACTTTACCATCATTCGTCATTTCGTATTTAGGAGCACCAACACCCATAATACCAAGAGCATGATCAAAACCAGGTACATTTACTGAATCTTTAAGTTTCCAACGACCAGCATGGTGTGAACAAGCAAGTACACCAGGACGTGTAGCTTCTGTTGGAACAGCCATACCTACAAAGTAACCAGAGTCAAGTCCAGAAACTGTATCTGTAACATTTACACGAATAGCATCACCACGTTTGATTCCAAGTTTCTCAGCATCTTTTGTGTAAATCCAAATAGGATTATGGTTTTGTGAAATCTCCATAAGATGTTTAGAGTTAACAGAACGAGTATGAATATTATACGGTAGTCTAAATACTGTATTTAACGCAAACTCATTGTCACCTTTCATCATTGTATGGTGTACTTGTGTTACGATATGCTCCATCTTTTTAAGCTCTGCCTCGTTACGTGGATATACAGGAATAGCATATTCCGGCCATTTCCACTCAGCAAACCACTCAGAGAAGAACTCAAGTTTTTTACTTCTTGTATGGAATCCTGCAAGGATTTTATCATCTTGAAGTAGACCGATAGAGTGTTCACGACCATCATGTTCAACCCATAAAGCGCCGAATTTATCTTTCTTCACTTCACCTTTTGGATATTTTTTACCATGAGCATAAACATATTTATCGTCAATTTTAAGTTCCTCTTCCTGAGGTTTATAAACATTAGTTTTTTCTGTCCATGCACCATGATCTCTCATATAAGCATATACAGGGAACTCTTCATTTGGATACATTTTTGTTGCTGTCTCTTTCAATCTTGGAAGAAGACTCATAGCTGCATCAAAATATTCAGGTACAGTTACTGCACGAGATGGATCTTTCTTAGAAGCCCAGTATTTTCTAATACCTAAACTACCATCAGGGTCAATATGGTGAACCATAATGTTCGCCCAGAACTCTGACTCTTCCCAGATCTCACCAAGACCATACTTCATATGTGCTTCAAGTGTAGCACGTGCTGGATCTTTTGCTTTCCAACCCATTTTTTCAGCTGCAACACGAAGAACTGCCTGACGGAATTCAATACGTTGTTCTGGTTTAGATGGAGTTGACTGTTGGTCATTTCTTTCACCTGCAAGTCCAACCGGTAAAATAAAGTCACAATACCAGTTTGTTTCAGACCAAGTTGGAGACAAGTTGAAAGACAACTCAATTTTATCTTCACGTTTAAGTGCTTCGATCCATCTAAAACCATCTGGGTTAATCCAAACAGGGTTATACATACGAGGCATCCAAACTGCAAGTTTTTGAGGAACTTTAAGCCCTTTATTGATCCATTTGTTTTGCCACTCTTCATCCATAAGTAAATGAGGTAAGATATGACTCATTTCATATGTTGAAAGTGGATACTCCGGTGGCCATGCAAGTTCATTCCATACATTGACTTTAGGAGGTCTCTCACCTGCAACAGTAGCTTTATCACCTTTACCTGCAACAGAGATCTCATGCCAGTGATGCCATGAAGTACCACCAATATCACCACGTAATGCTCCACGAAGTGCTAATGTTAAGAAACCTGCACGTGTAATCATCCAACCACCACGGTGAGCAATCGGACCTGCACGCCATAAATATGTAGCGATTTTATCACCTGCATCAATGTACATTTCCCATAATTGGTCAAGTTTGTGTTCCATACCTTCAAGTTTACACTCTTGAACTACATACTCTTTTGTATAAGGAGCATATAACTCTTTTATCATTTCAATAAAAGATTCATAGCTCTCATCTTTAGGCATTTTAGAAATATAACCATTACCAAGCATATGTTTTTCAATATACTCTCTGTTTGCCATTAAACGGTCCCAGTTTACCCATTCTTTAAAGAATTCATGATCAACTAAGTCAGCACCATCAATAGCTTTTTCATGTAAAACACGGTTTGCTAAATAAAGATAAAGCGCAGTTTCCGTTCCCGGCCATGTTGGGATCCATAGATCTGCCATACCAGCTGAGTTTGACATACGAGGATCAAGAACAACCATCTTCGCACCACGTTTACGTGCATCAGCAATTAAACCTGCTGATTGTTGGAAGTAGTGTCCTGCATCTGCGGCATGTGATGATTGTAAGAAAATAAGATCGGCATTTGCCCAATCCGGAGAGTTTCTATCATCATTTGCCCATTGAATTGAACCTTGACGAGCACCTGCAGAACAGATATTCGTATGTGAATCATATCCATCACAACCCATAGTATGTGGTACACGGTGACCGAAACCATTCTCATTTGGACGACCAACATGATACATAATTGATTTTCTAGAGATCTCATCACCCACTTTAAGTGTGTCATGCATCTTCTTACCAATCTCAGCCATAGCCTCATCCCAAGTAGTACGGATCCATTTACCTTCACCACGTTTAGAACCTGGAGCTCTTTTTAGTGGAAATGGTATACGATCCGGATCATACATTTGTGATGTAACTGCATAACCTTTTGCACAGTTTCTACCACGAGAACCAGTATGAAGAGGATTACCCATATATTTTCTTACAGTCATAGTATCTTTATTTACCCATGCTGTAAGTCCACAACCTGCTTCACAGTTTGAACAAACCGTAGGAACAATTGTGTAATCATTTACCTGAATTCCATCCGGATTCTCTTTACTTCTAACACCGTGACGTTCAATACCACCACGTTTCCAGTCTGTTCCATCTAACTCTTTAAAATCATCCCACTCAGACTGTTCAGGATAGAATGAAAGTGAATCAGGTGTGTTTGTAAACTTGCTGTCAGTAACTGAATCAGCAACTGCATCAGTTGCAAATACACCCTTAGCAATCGCTACACCTGCAACACTAAATGCAGCACCTTTTAAAAATGTTCTTCTACTTTGTAAATACATTTATACTCTCTCCTTAACTAAGTGGTAATAATTGTGGAATAACTAGCCAAACATGTTTAACTACCCACAGTCCTACGATTGCTAAAATAGCCGCAAGATTTAAAATTGAGTTACTTCTGCTAACTCTGTAAAGAGCGATAAGTAACATTGGTAAGATATAAGCAACCCATTGTCCTATCCAGAACATAGTAGCATACTCTCCATCACCTTTTACATAATGTAAAATTGCAGCAACTTCTTCAGCTTTCATTGCACCGAAGATATACTCTGACATATAAATAATAAATGCCATTAATGCACTAAGACCTAAGATTGTTCCATAAAAACTTTTTGTTTCATCACTTAGTTTTGAACCGCCAAGTAAGATTATCGCTGCTGAACCTGAAAGTGTCGCTGCTAAAATCATTTGTACAGACTCTGTTGGCATTTGCCATAACTCTCTTGCTGTCGCTTCTGCCATAATACCAGCAGTATAAAGAGTAACAGGAATGGCAAGAAGTGTCACCCAAAATAATATCTTATCAAAAAGTGCTGTATTTTTCTTCAGTATCATTACTGCGATCATAAGAGATTCTAAACCTACAAATACAGTTGCCATCCATGCACCGACAGTAATTGCTGAAGTCCAGTGCGGATAGAAAAATATATGCCACATTCTAAATGGTTGGTGTAAGTCAGCCAGCGTAAATAATAAAAAGATATTCATCATTACAAATGAGACTATCAAAGTCGAAGTTCTAAGACCTGTCATCTCTTCTGGTTTCTTTTTCAATAATAAAAATAGCATAAAGATAAGACCAGTACCTATACTTTTAGCCCACATATTCATCGTAACATACCAACCCCAAAATATGTCTGGTATTGCTACATCCAAAGTAACTACTGCGTGTGTCGCAGCTAAAGATTCATGTACCATTAGTGATGCCCTCCTAGTGGAAGTTTTGTTATTTTATTAAACAAGTTATACCCTTCAATTCTCTCTGATGCAAGAGGGTTCAAGTTAACTTGTCCTGCTCCAACATAGAAATGATGAGGATTTGTTCCCTTCTCAGGTTTACGTACTTGAACGTCTCTATGGTTTTGAATGTATTCAGATATATTTGATGTTGGATCTTCCAAGTCACCAAAGATATTTGCTTCAACAGGACAAGCTACAACACAAGCTGGCATCATTGATGACGCGATACGGTGAGCACAGTATGTACACTTATCGGCAGTCTGTGTTTCAGGGTCTATGTATATAGCACCATATGGACAAGCCATAACACAACCTGCACAACCGATACATCTTTCTTTATCTATGTTTACAATACCATTTTCAATATAGTGAAGTGCAGATACTGGACAAATTCTTTCACAAGGTGCATTTTCACAATGATTACATCTAAGTGGTGTAAATGTTCTTTTAGTTTCTGGGAAAGTCCCCACATCTACATATTTAACACGAAGTCTCCATGTACTGAGTGGAACTTCATTTTCCACTTTACATGCGATCTCACAACCTTTACATCCCATACAAAGATGTAAATCAACTAGGAAACCTAATTGCATATATTCTCCTTTAGCCTTAAATGGCTTATTTAAGATTTATAACTACGATTTATTTGTATTAAAAGAAGCCCTTATGCTAGGCATTTGAAGCTTTTTTTACTATGAATATACTATCCTAGTTAACTTAAAAATGATATAAAAAAGTGATAAAAGTAAAATAGATTTTCGAAGGTGTGTATATTTAAAAAAGTTATATTTGGGAGGATTATAGTAGTTATAAATTGAAGTTTTATAACTACTATTTCAAATTAAGGTTGGCTATTTTAGGCGAACACGAACTGACTGTTCATGCGCAGTCAACCCTTCTGTATTCGCTATAAGTGCACACTCTTCTCCAATCTCATTGATGGCTTTTGCACTAAAAGAGATGATTGAACTTTTCTTCATAAAATTCTCCACACCAAGAGGAGAATAGAATTTTGCAGTCCCGCCCGTTGGCAGTGTGTGGTTTGGACCTGCTACATAATCACCAATCGCTTCAGGAGTGTTATGTCCCAAAAATATTGCACCGGCATGTTTAATGAAAGGAAGGAGCTCAAATGGACTCATAGTAGCTACCTCCAAATGCTCAGGTGCGATCCTGTTCATAAGAGTGATCGCCTCATCCATATCTTGTGTGATGATAATGGCACCACGCTCTTCTATTGACTTTCTTGCTATCTCTTGACGAGGCAGTTTAACAAGCCAGTTTTCTATCTCTTCTTGTACATTTTGCGCAAGTTCTTGTGATGGTGTTATTAAAATAGAACTCGCCATTTCGTCATGTTCAGCCTGAGAAAGAAGATCTATCGCCAAGTGATTTGCATTTGCACTATCATCTGCTAAAACACCTATCTCACTAGGTCCTGCGATCATATCAATATTAACTTCACCAAAGACCATCTTCTTAGCAGTAGCTACAAAAATATTTCCCGGTCCAGTAATAACATCGACCTTGGGAATAGTCTCAGTTCCATAAGCAAGAGCAGCAATTGCAGATGCACCGCCTACTTTATAAACCTCCGTAACTCCACACAGATGACAAGCTGCCAAGAGCAGTGCATTTGGTTCATTATCGGGAGTCGGAGTACAGACAATAATATTTTCTACACCAGCGACCTGCGCAGGTATCACATTCATAAGAAGTGATGAGGGATAAGCTGCTTTTCCGCCGGGGATGTAAAGCCCTGCACTATCAACAGGAGTCACTTTTTGTCCTAAAATAGTACCATTTTCTTCAGTATCAAACCATGATTTTGGCTTTTGTTTTTCATGATAGTTTTTAATCCTGTCATATGCCAAATGTAAAGAGGCTTTGAGCGTTTCATCTAACTCTGCATATGCTTTTTCCATCAACGCAGGAGAAATTTTTAGATCTTTATCAGAAGCAGGTGTCCAATTATCAAACTTAGCTATATGCTCTTTAAGAGCCATGTTTCCATCATTTTTAATCTCATCGATTATATTTCCGACTATTGAGCTCACATGAGCAATATCCATCTTCCCGCGAGAGAGCAGTTCATCAAATTTTGTATCAAAATCATTATCAATTGATTTTACAAATATCATTTTTTCTGTCCATTTTTTTGTTTGTCAAACTCTGTTTTTACAATACCCAAAGCCTGTAAAAAGTTATCTGGCTTAACAGCACCCATCAAAGGTTGGAACATTGGCTCGCCATCTGATTTTAAAAACCAAATTGTAGGTGTACCCGGTCTCCACAACTCTTTAGGCATTGCATCACCTTCATCACTATATGCAATAATTGAAACAAAATCATTATTAAGTGCTTTTATTACACGCTTGTCAGCAAACGTGGTTTTTTCCAAAATTACACAATATTTACATGTATGTCTTGAAAAAACAAAAAGCACAGGTTTGTGCTCTTTTGTTGCTGTTTCTATTCCGCTTTTAAAATCTTTAGCCCAATGTATCCCATCTGCCATTACTGTTGTCGCAAGCAACAAACCGAGTATTAAAATTATTTTACGCATGTTTTTTTACCTTTTTTAATAATTCTTTAGAGCACTCTTTTGCAGATTTATCTGTTACATCAATAACAATATCTGCAAGTTTCAAATACTCAGGACGTCTCTGTTCATACAAAGCTTTTGCTTTTTTCAAATCTTTGAGCAATGGACGTTTCTTTAACTTTCTTGCTGCGTTTGGATGCTTTTTGATTCGTTCTATTATTGCATCAAATCCAGAATCTAGTAAGACAATTATACCTATTTTTTTTAAATTTCCCTGCTTATAAAATCCCCCGCCTGTAGAAATTAAAGTATTCTTCACACTATTTTCAAGCCATTTAGCAATATTTTTTTCTAATTTTCTAAAATATTCTTCACCATCTGTCTCAAATATAGCTTTTATTTTTCTATTTTCCATACTTTCAATAAGGTCATCGGTATCAATGGCGATATAGTCAGAATGTTTTATAACTTCCCGTGCTACACTCCCTTTTCCTACACCCATAAAACCGATAAGCACAATATTTTTCATCTTTTTACCTCAAATTAGCTTGGTTTATAAACTCTTAGCGCATTATATATAAATAAAATTATCTGCTATTTAAACAGCTATTTATTAAGAGTTGATATAATATCTTTTTTAAAAATTAAGACATTAGGTATATTATGAAACATAAAAATATTATTTCACTTGGTTTTGCCTCTGTTGCTCTTTCCGCAACACTTCTTTTCTCATCCGAACTTCCTGCTAAAAGTTCACCACAGGAACAAGAAGCTTCTCGCCTTGAAGCTTTAAGTAAATTTGCCAATGTACTTAATATCGTGCAGCAATATGATGTTGACAAGGTCACTATCGGAGAGCTCATCGATAAAGCCCTTGATGGTATGATGAAAAATCTTGATGCACACTCAAATTATCTTACTCAAAAAGATTTTAAACGTCTTCAAGTACAGACTGACGGTGAGTTTGGCGGTTTGGGTATAACTGTAGGAATGAAAGATGGTGCACTCACTGTTATTTCTCCTATCGAAGGTACCCCTGCAGATAAAGCCGGTTTAAAAGCAGGTGACATCATCCTAAAAATCAATAACAAATCAACCATAGGTATGACGATTGATGAAGCCGTATCTCTTATGCGAGGTAAAGTCGGCACGCCTATCGATCTTACGATCGTAAGAGAAGGCGAGAGCAAACCACTTTCTATACATATCGTTCGTGCTATTATTAAGATTCAATCTGTTTATGCAAAAGTCATAAACAATGACATTCTTTATCTTAGAGTTACAAGTTTTGATAAAAAAGTCGTTGCAGATGTAGCAAAAGAGATTAAAAAAAGAAAAGCTACAACAAAAGGAATCATTCTTGATCTTCGTAATAATCCGGGTGGCTTACTAGACCAAGCAGTAGGTTTGGTAGATACCTTTGTAGATAAAGGCATCATAGTTTCTCAAAAAGGGAGACGCAAAGCAGAAAACAAGGTCTATAAGGCTCACGCAGGTGATACACTTACAAATGTTCCTCTTGTTGTACTTGTAAATGGCGGTAGTGCGAGTGCAAGTGAAATTGTAAGTGGTGCGCTCCAAGATCATAAACGTGCTGTATTAGTGGGAGAGAAAACCTTTGGAAAAGGAAGTGTACAGGTTGTCCTTCCAATTACAAAAACAGAAGCGATTAAACTTACCATAGCAAGATACTATCTACCAAGTGGAAGAACAATTCAGGCAGTGGGTGTCACACCGGATATCATCGTAGCTCCAGGTGAGCTCAAAACTCATAAAAATGAATTTTTAATTAAAGAAGCTGACCTAAAAGAGCACCTTGAAAAAGAACTTGAAAAAGTTGATGGTAAAAAAGTAAAAACTAAAGAAGATAAAAAAGATAAAAAAGATATAATTACGCCACAAATGTTAGAAAAAGATATTCAACTCAAAGAAGCAGTTGATATTGTCAAATCACTAATTATAGTAAAAGGATAAAAAGCGTGGAAAAAAGAGAGTTACTGTACGAAGGTAAAGCAAAAAAATTATACCTGACGGATGATGAAAACTTAGTTATATCTGAATTCAAAGATGACCTAACTGCGTTTAACGGCGAAAAAAAATCAAGTGAAGCAGGAAAAGGTGCACTTAACAATAAAATTTCAACGGAACTTTTTAAGTTACTTGAAGAGAAGGGAATTCCAACTCACTTTGTTAAAATGATAGATGACAACCATATGCTTCACAAAAAAGTTGATGTGATCATGATCGAAGTAATCGTTCGTAATATCGCTACTGGTTCACTCTCTCGTAACCTTGGCATAGAAGATGGTACAGTTTTACCTTTTACTCTAGTAGAGTTTGATTATAAAAATGATGAGCTGGGTGACCCTAAGCTCAATGACCAACATGCACTTATCTTAGGACTTGTTGATTTTCAAGATGAACTAGATAAACTTCGTCGTATGGCAAGACAGGTAAATGACATCTTAAAACCTTATTTTGAAGAAAAAGGTCTTAATCTTGTTGATTTTAAACTTGAATTTGGAAAAGATAAAGATGGAAATATCATTTTAGTAGATGAAATTTCACCTGACAACTGTCGTTTTTGGGACATTGAAAGTGGTGAAAAAATGGATAAAGACAGATTCCGTCAAGGTCTTGGCGGATTAACAGTTGCCTATGAGCAAGTATTAGACAGAATTTTAGGAAAGTAATTATGATAAAAGCAATAGTAAACGTATATTTAAAAACAGGCGTATTGGATTCTCAAGGAAAAGCAGTACATCACGCACTTGATTCTCTTGGATTTGATGGGGTTAAGGATGTTCGTGTTGGAAAACAGATTGTTCTACAACTTGATGAGTCTGACAAAGAAAAAGCTATGAGTGATGTAACAAAAATGTGCGAAGAACTTTTAGCTAATACTGTGATTGAAGATTATAATATAGAGCTGGCATAATGAAAGTTTCTATTCTTCAATTTCCAGGTACAAACTGTGAGTATGATACAGAGTATGCCTTTAAAAGACTTGGTGCTGAAACTGAAATAGTTTGGCACAAATCTGAAACTATTCCACAAGATACTGATCTGCTCGTTGTTGCAGGTGGTTTCTCTTATGGTGATTACTTAAGAAGTGGTGCTATTGCTAAATTCTCACCTGTTATGAAAGCAGTTGCAGAGTATGCCCAAGAAGGTGGAAAGGTTTTAGGTATCTGTAATGGTTTTCAAGTTTTAACAGAGTCAGGACTTCTCCCCGGTGCACTTAAACGCAATGAAGGTCTTCACTTTATTTCAAAACATCACCATCTTAAAGTTCAAAACAATGATAATATCTTTTTGAAGAAACTCAATGAGGGTGATGTACTGAACATTCCAATCGCTCATCATGATGGAAATTATTATATTGATGATGCAGGATTAAAAGAGCTTGAAGCAAATGGGCAGATACTTTTAAAATACACAGATGCCGATGGTGAGATACAAAACCCTAATGGAAGTGTCGAAAGTATTGCCGGTGTTTGTAATAAAAATAAAAATGTATTTGGACTTATGCCTCACCCTGAGCGTGCTATGGAAGCGGTGCTTGGAAGTGATGACGGAGTAAATATGCTAAAAGGTTTCTTTGAGTCGTGATAAAAACTTTTCTACTTGCTTTACTTTTCATCTCATCTTTATATGCAAATAAAGTTATTTACCTTAACTATGATGAGACACCTACAAGAGTAATTCAAGGTGAAATTTTCACGGTCACACTTAAAGCACTCTCAACTGTCAAACATTTTGACGATATCTCATATGAATTTTCTAATGCCAGAGGGATAAAAATTTTAGATGAAGTCCCTATTCGCGAGCAAAAAGGGAAATTTCTATATGATACATTTCATATTTTGGCCACAGCACCTTATGTAAAACTTCCTGATGTCAATGCTTCTCTTATCGCATCACAAGAGTATAATTCAACTTTTATCAAAGGAAAAACGCTTAATGTCATTAAGCTTAATCCTAAAAAGAATTTTTCCAATATAATTGCAAACGACATGCAGCTCAATGAGTACAAAACAACAAATTATGACAATACTCATAATATTATCGTATTCGTACTCTCTGCTGAGAATGCAAATATTGATGCAATGCATTTTCAAAATGTTTACAAACAAGGCAAAGAGTCATCAACAAACTCCTATCTTACTTCAAGAATTACCTACTTTGTTGTTGTAAACAAAAGAGTTGAAAATTTTTCTTTTACATATTTTAACCTGCTAAAAAATCACTTTGAACTTATCAATGTACCTGTGATTGTTGATGATGACAGTGTTACAACACAAAGTGATCTCAAGCCGAGAGATCAATCTCATGACCTGCAAAAGATGTACGCAGCAGCTGCTGTAGCACTGTTGGCTTTTATTTTTGTAGCATTGAAAAGAAAAGTCATCTATTTGATCTTTATTTTTATTCCTTTAGGCTATATCCTTTATCTCTCTATACCAGAGCAAGATATCTGTATTAAAAAAGGTGCTCAGATTCAACTTTTACCTGTAGAAAACGGAACAATATTTGAAACAACACAAACACGATACTCTCTTCCAAAAGAGGGTCAAACAGAGCATTACATAAAAGTAAAACTCAATAACAATAAAATAGGATGGGTCAAAAATGAAGATACTTGCGCATATTAATTGGTTCATCGCGACTGTTATAATCTTTGTTGCACTTACATTTTCTATCATTATGTACCCTATCCTGCCCCGCCCTTATGCCAGAAAAATAGCAGCTTGGTTTGTAAGACTTACAACTTTTTTTAGAACAACAGTTAAAGGTAAAGAAGATCCGGATGCACAAATGTTTCTTATAAATCATCAAAGTGATCTGGATATCGGAGTAATGGAGACAAGTACAAATAAGGACATAGCATGGGTAGCGAAAAAAGCACTTTTTGATGTGCCTTTTTTTGGACTTGCTATGAGTCTTCCTGAAGATATTGAGATAGAAAGAGAGAGTAAAACATCCCTATTAAGACTTCTTCGTGCAGCAAAAGACAGACTTAAGAAAAAAAGAGTCATTGCAATGTTTCCAGAAGGAACACGCTCAAAAACAGGGAGAATGCTTCCTTTTAAATCAGGTGCGAAAGTCATAGCAGACAAATATGAACTACGTGTACAGCCTGTTGTTCTTATAGATACAATGTCGGCGTATAATATTAAAAGATTTTACTATATGCCAAAAGATATAAAAGTAATTTTTTTAGACTCTTTTATTGCAGATAAGAATGACAAAGATTGGCTGAAAAATTTGCGTAATAAAATGCAGGCAGTATATGATAAAGAGATACAAGGAGCATAAAAATGAAACGCTATCTGGGTAAAAAGAAAGTTCTTAAAATATATATTGACACTACAGATAAATATAAAGATGAACCTCTGTGGGAAGCACTACTTAAAGAGGTAAAAGAAAAAAAACTTGCCGGTGCTACTGTATATAAGGGTGTTGCCGGTATCGGTGCCTTTACAGAGATCAGGAGTTTTAATGTTTGGGCTCTTGCTCAAGAACTTCCTTTGGTTATAGAGATCATTGATGATGAAGAGAAAATCACAGATTTTATTGAGCATATTGATGATATGCTTGATAATGGTCTTATTACACTAACAGATACAGAGGTCATTAAGTATAAACATGAAAATTTCAATAAAGATGATCTGAAATGAATATGACACTTCTACTCTTTATCGGTGCAGGTGGTTTTTTTGGCGCTATTTCACGCTACCTTATTGCTACAAATACACAAAAGATGTTTGATACGTTTTTTCCAATAGGCACATTAACTGTAAATGTGCTCGGAAGTTTTATCATCGGTTTTGCTGCTATGTTTTTCACTCAAACAGTACAGCCTGAATATAAAGCATTTGTCATTACAGGATTTTTAGGTGCACTTACAACATTCTCAACATTCTCTTTAGAGAATGTAACAATGCTTCAAGATGGAGAGATTACAAAAGTAGCGCTCAATATCTTTTTAAATGTTACATTAACACTTACTGCGACAATGCTCGCTATTATGCTCTTTAAAAAGTTATACGCTTAACAAGCCTGCTAGATTTTAATGATCTCATCGGCACACCATTGTGCCAGCTCCATATCATGTGTAATTAACAACATTGCTGTGGAGTCAAGTTTTTTTACAAGCATTTTCATAACCTCTAATTGAATTACATTATCAAGTGCAGATGTCGGCTCATCCAAAAGCAGTAGCTGGGGTTCCATCAATATTGCTCTCAGTATCGAAGCCCTTTGCAGTTGTCCTCCTGAGAGTTCATGTGGAAGTTTTCTCAAAAGCGCAGTATCAAGATTAAGCTCTTGAAGGTGTTGGTCTAGTTTTTCAATGGATGCTACATCTTTTATCTGATTTAAAAGAGTATAACTCGGATGGAACGAACTATAAGGGTCTTGAAAGATCTGAGAGACCCTGCTGCGTTTAACACTTCCCTCAAAAGGTTTCAAATTTCCCAAAATCACTTCAAAGAGTGTACTTTTTCCCGCACCGCTCTCTCCTACTATCGCTTTAAG
>Ga0256843_1001837_pt1 | contig 16173 bp, 15 predicted proteins | sample AlvinellametaG_FD_191572 | JGI IMG/M metagenome (GOLD analysis project Ga0256843, IMG submission 191572) | Pompeii worm associated microbial communities from hydrothermal vent at the East Pacific Rise, Pacific Ocean - Alvinella | ecosystem: Host-associated > Annelida > Integument > Unclassified ... | reverse complement strand
ATTAAGTGTATTTAAATTAGATGATGCTCTAAACTCTACAGGAGCAGATTTAAGATTAACAAATGAAGTTGATGAAAAGGTATATGCCAATGAAGTTTTAAAGCTAACTTTATCAAAAAGAGTAGAATCTCATAATTGCCAAAGCGGTAAAGTTACAGTTGATGATAACGAAAATGGTGTAAATAAAGACCTTGATGTAGATTTTGAAAATTGTACAAATAATGGTATAACAATAGATGGTTTAATTCATTATAATACAATTACAGATGCTAAAAATCTTGATGCAGTTGCTACAAATTTAAAAGTATCAAAAGATGATAAAGAGGTATTTTACGAAGATGCAACACTAAAAATTCAAGATGGAAATATCAGCGAAACTTTAACAGGTTATGCAAAAGATGGAAATAAAAGTGTAACATTTAAAGATTTTAAAATTGATATTAAAAAGTTAAGCTCTCTAACAAAATATAGTGTAGATGGTGCTTTAGCTACATCTTGTATAGATAATAAGTGGCTAGATATTAAAACAACCCAAGATGTTGAAAAAAACGCTACTTTAGATTGCCCAACAGCAGGAGTTGTAGAGATTAAGGGTGATGATAATAGCACAATTAAAGCTGAATATAAAAACGACCAAAGTATAAATATCTATTTAGATGGAAACCTAACAAAAACATACAGCTCATGCGATGAGATGTCTAGCGATGTAGAGGCTGAGTGTAAATAGTCCAATTTTATAGGTAGTAATACTACCTATCTCTTTTTTACTCCAATTTAAGAATTTTAGTTTAATTAAATTGGTATAATTACCCAATTTTATAATATCAAGGAAATAAAAGTGAGTGAAGTTATAGGCTATATTAAAGATGGTGAGATTTGTGATACTCAAAGTTGCAATGAGGGGCAAGAGATTTTATTTGATAACTCAAAAGAAGCACTAGAGTTAATTCGTCACTCAGCAGCGCATCTTATGGCTCAAGCTATTAAAGAGCTATATCCTGATGCTAAGTTTTTTGTAGGTCCAGTTGTTGATGAGGGGTTTTATTACGACTTTAAAACAAGCGAAAAAATTAGTGAGAGTGATTTAAAAAAGATAGAAAAAAAGATGAAAGAACTTGCTAAAAAGGGTTACAAAATAGAAAAATATACCCTTAGCAAAGATGAAGCTATTGAAAAATTTAAAGATGATGATTTAAAGCAAAGAGTTTTGCAAAATATCCCAGATAATGAAGTAAGCATATATAAACAAGGCGAGTTTGAAGACCTTTGCCGTGGTCCGCATGTGCCAGATACAAAAAAACTATTTAATGTTAAGCTAACTCGCATTGCTGGTGCATATCTTGGTGGCGATGAGAATGAAGAGATGCTAACAAGAATCTATGGTATTGCATTTGCCGATAAAGAGAGCTTAAAAAAGCATATAACAATGCTAGAAGAGGCTAAAAGAAGAGATCACAGAAAGCTTGGTAATGAGCTAGAGCTATTTATGTTTAGCGAAGAAGCAGGTGCGGGGCTTCCATTTTGGCTACCAAAGGGAGCAAGGCTTAGAAGTAAGTTAGAAAAAATTCTTTGGAAAGCACATAGAGTAAGAGGTTATGAGCCTGTTCGAGGACCAGAGATTCTAAAAGCTGAGATGTGGCTAAAGAGCGGACATTATGCATGTTATGGCGAAAATATGTACCTAACAAAAATTGATGGGCAAGAGTATGGGCTTAAGCCTATGAACTGTATAGGACATATTTTAATCTATAAAAATAGCACAAAAAGCTATAGAGATTTGCCTATTAAGTTTTTTGAGTATGGTGTTGTACATCGCCACGAAAAAAGCGGGGTTTTACACGGACTACTTAGAGTAAGAGAATTTACTCAAGATGATGCGCATATTATCTGCACACCTGGGCAAATTAAAGATGTTGTACTAGATGTTGTAGAGTTTGTAGATAGTGTTATGAAAAAGTTTGGTTTTGAGTACTCTATGGAAATCTCTACTAAACCAGAAAAGGCCATTGGCGATGATGATGTGTGGGAGTTAGCAACAAAAGGGCTTAAAGACGCACTTGAGAGCCGTAACTTAGAGTATGGCATAGATGAGGGTGGCGGTGCATTTTATGGACCAAAAATTGATGTTAAGATAACTGACGCGATTGGCAGAAAGTGGCAGTGTGGAACAATTCAGGTAGATTTTAACTTGCCACAACGCTTTGAGATGGAATATACAGATGAGAATAATGAGAAAAAACAACCTGTTATGATACATCGCGCAATTTTAGGTAGTTTTGAGAGATTTATTGGGATTTTAACAGAGCATTATGCAGGGGAATTCCCAACATTTATTGCGCCAACTCAAGCAATTTTTGTACCAATTAGCGAATCTCATAATGAGTACTGTTACAAACTTAAAAATGAATTTGCTAAAAAAGAGATAGACTGCGAGGTTTATGATAAAAATGACTCTTTAAATAAAAGAATTCGTTTAGCAGAGAAACAAAGAGTGCCATATGTAGTGATAATTGGCGATGAAGAGGTAGCAAACGAAACAGTTGCAATAAGAGATAGAAGAAAAAAAGAGCAATATAACCTAAAAACAGAAGAATTTATGTTACAATTAGTAAAAGAAATTGAAGAAGGGGAAATTTGAGTAAGCATAACGCAAAAAGAGGCAAAAAAGATGGTCCATTAATGAATGAGGCTATTAATGCCAAAGAGTTAAGGGTAATTAGTGAGTCAAAAGGTCAATTAGGTATTTTACCAAGAGATGAAGCAATTAAAATGGCTGATGAGGAGGGATTAGATTTAGTATTAATTTCGCCAGATGCAAAGCCACCAGTTGCAAAAATAATGGATTATGGTAAGTATAAATACCAGCAAGAGAAAAAGAAAAAAGAGGCTAAAAAGAATCAAAAAAAGATTGATGTAAAAGAGGTTAAGTTCTCTTGTAAAATTGCTCAAAATGATATTGACTTTAAAGTTAAACATGCAAGAGAGTTTTTAGAAAAAGATAAGCATGTAAAACTGCGCGTATTCTTAAAAGGGCGCGAAATGGCTACACCAGAGCTAGGCGTTGAGGTCTTAAATAATGTTTGGCCAATGCTAGAAGATGTAGCAAACCTAGAGAGCCCACCAAAACAAGAGGGACGCTATATTAATATGTATCTTACTCCTAAGAAAAAGTAAAATAATAAAGGGTTATATTATCCATTAAGTTGAGTAATATAACCTATAATTATCTATAAAAATTACTTAAATATTATATTTTTCTATTAATTATATAAACTTTTAGATATAATAAAAAAATTTTAGGATTATAAAAGGTATAACTTATGCAACCAGCTGATTCCCTCTATAATGATGCTTATGAGGCTTTAAAGAGTAGTAAGCTTTTTGAAAATTTAGATGATAGTTTAATTAAAGAGGCACTATCAAAATTAACACCAATTACTTGGCAAAAAAATGAGATGATAGATTATGAGATATGCACAAAAGAGTGCTTTTTTATAGTAACTGGTAGGCTAAAAATTACCCAAGTAGACCCAATAAGTGGTAGAACTATTGCACCTTTTTTATTAAGTAGGGGCGATATATTTGATATATTTTCTCTTTTAGATGGGCAAGAACATGAAGTATTTCCTGTTGCTATTGATGATGTAACAGCTCTATCTATGCCTATTGATGAGGCTAGAGAGTTTATCTGCAAACACCCTGAGTTTAATAAAAACTTTTTACCATATTTAGGCGAAATGATGCGCCAATTAGAGAGCTTTGGCTCTAGTTTGGTATTTCATGATACTGCAACAAGACTTGCAAACTTAATACTAAAACACTCTTTTACCCATAAAAACGGTAAATGTAAAATAGAACTTATAAATAACCTCTCTCATGAATCTCTTGCAGAATTAATTGGAACTGTTAGAACTGTAATTACAACACAACTTCAAAAACTAAAAGATGAAAATATTATTTCTCACAAACGAGGTGAAATATCTATTGAAAATCTCGAAAAACTTATAAATAAATTAAACTTTCTTCAGGCTAAATAGCAATAAATCTAATTAATACAAAAATTTATAGATTCCCTCTTTTGTGGGAATGACGCTAAGTTGCAATATCATTTCCTTAAGCCAAAACTGTAGATTCCCGCCTTCGCGGGAATGATGCCAAACCGTCATCTCCACGGAAGTGGAGATCTTTTAATAAGCATAAATTCTTTTAATTTGTTAGCTAACTAACAGACAAAAATTTTATATAATCGTATAATTTTAATTGTGAAAAATTAAAATTTTTAAAAAAAGGAGTAAATATGAGAAAAAAATTTTTAATTTCAATAGCAGTAGCATCAATTTTAACAACTTTAACTTTTGCAAAAGATAGTGTTGCTAAAGAGGAATCGGCAGCTCTAAGTAATCCTAAAATTACATTTGGAGCTAAAGGAGCAAAAGCAAAAATTGAAGAGGCTCAAAGTAAGCTATATTTTCAAACTAAATTAGATGAAAACAAGTTTCAAAAAGAGGCATTACAAGATGAAGCAAAAAATATAAATTATAGTGTTTCAAAAGAGGCAAAATTTCAAAATTCTACTTTTAAAGCAGCACCAAAAGAGATTGTAGATGGATTAAACGATACATTAAAAGCTATTGTTGCACTAAAAAAGCAAGATATTAAAAGTGCAAAAGAGTTGCTTAGCAAAGCTAGTGAAAACTTTGATAAAGCTCTAAAGGCAAATCCAAATTTAAAGATGGTTCCTATTGCTAAACAAATAGAGGTAAGAGAGTTTTTAGGAGATGTAGCATTAATTAAAAGAATGTTAAAAGATAGTGTAACATTAATAAAATCTTATGATACTCAAGCTGCAAGGGCTTTACTTTTACCATTGCAAGATGAGATGAGAATAAGAACACAATTTATCCCAATGGATTTATATCCAGTAGCTACTAAAAAAGCAGCCGAGGCGCTAGATAAAAATAATGTAGCAGGAGCAGTTGCAATTTTAGCAGCTAGTTTAAATACTCTAGCAGTAGAAGAGGTTGTAATTCCAATTCCTCTATTAGTTGCGCAAGATTTAGTAATAGCTGCATCTAAGGTAGATAAGAGTAAGAAAAAAGCTGCACTTGCACTACTTGATGCTGCAAAAGTAGAGCTAGAAAAAGCTGTTTTATTAGGATACACTAAAAAACACTCTCCTGAGTATAAAGGTCTAACAGATGAGATTAACGCAATAGAAAAAGAGATAAAAGGTAAAAATGAGGTTGAAAAACTTTATTCTCATATCTTAAATAGCTTCAAAAAGTTATTAGATGAGGTAAGAGGCGATAAAAAAGCAAAAGCAGAGGTTACAAAATATCAACAAGAACAACTGCAAAATGCTATTAAAAAGAGTGAAGAGTTTCAAAAACAGGCTAAAGAAGAGATGAAAAAATAGGCAAAATAAATTTAAAAGTAGCTTTAGTTAATAGAGATTCCCACTTTTGTGGGGATAATAATTAACTTTAATTTTATTTATTATAAATAATTCCTAAAAATATCTTCAAAACTCTTCTACAAGGCAAAAAATGACAAATTTACTATCTAAAATAGTCTCTTTTTATATAGATGGTTTTAGAGCAATGAAGCTTGGAAAAAAGCTTTGGATTATTATTATAGTAAAGCTTTTTATTTTGTTTGTTGTTATAAAGTGGCTTTTTTTTCCAAATGTTTTAGAAAAAAATTTTACTAACGATAAACAAAGAAGCGAATATATTTTAAATCAATTAACAGGAGAATAGTTATGCATATAGATCCTAATTTAGTAGATTATTCAAGAGCGCAATTTGCGCTTACTGCTATGTATCACTGGATATTTGTACCCCTAACTTTGGGGCTTACATTTATAGTTGCTATTATGGAGAGTATCTATGTAAAAACTGGTGATGAGTGGTGGAAAAAGACAACAAAATTTTGGATGGGGCTACTTGCAATTAACTTTGCAATAGGTGTAGCAACTGGAATTATTATGGAGTTTGAGTTTGGAACAAACTGGTCAAATTACTCTTGGATTGTAGGCGATATCTTTGGTGCGCCTTTGGCAATAGAGGGTATTATGGCGTTTTTTATGGAATCAACATTTTTTGCTGTAATGTTTTTTGGCTGGGATAGAGTAAGCAAAAAGATGCACTTGCTCTCTACTTGGCTTGTTGCTATTGGCTCAAATCTATCGGCTCTTTGGATTTTGGTTGCAAATGGGTGGATGCAACACCCTGTTGGTATGAAGTTTAATCCAGATAGTGCAAGAAATGAGATGGTAAATTTTTGGGATGTTTTATTTAACCCAAATGCTTATAGCAAATTTTTACACACTATTAGTAGCGGATATGTTTTAGCCTCGCTATTTGTAATTGCTGTTAGTAGCTGGTATCTGCTTAAAAAAAGAGATATTAAATTTGCTAAAAGAAGCATTATAGTTGCAACTAGCTTTGGACTTATAGTATCTTTATTTAATATTACAACCGGCGATGATAGTGCAAGAGAGGCTGCTATTAATCAGCCAATGAAATTAGCAGCAATGGAGGGGCTATATAGTGGTAAGAGTGGTGCTGAGATTGTTGCTTTTGGTATATTAAACCCTAAAAAAGATATAGATAATAACCAAAAAGAGTTTCTATTTAAAATAGCTGTTCCATATGGTCTATCAGTTCTTAGTTACCACAATATAGATGCATATATTCCCGGAATTAAACAGTTAGTATATGGCGATAAAGAGCATAAAATTATAAGTGCAAAAGAGAAAATCGAAAAAGGGAAAAAGGCTGTTTTGGCACTAAAAGAGTATAAAGAGGCTAAAAAAAGTGGCGATACAAACAGAGCAAAAGAGGCAAGAGAGCTGTTTGAAGCAAACTCTAAATATCTAGGGTATGGCTACTTAAAGAAACCAAAAGATGTAATCCCACCTGTTGCTACTACATTTTATGCTTTCCATACAATGGTAGGGCTTGGTTTTTGGTTTATTTTAATGTTTATTCTTGTTTTATACTATGCTATGCGAGATGAGTTGCACTCTAAAAAGTGGCTATTAAAAGCTGCTGTTATATCTCTTCCTTTAGGCTATATTGCTCAAGAGGCTGGTTGGATTGTAGCAGAAGTTGGCAGACAACCTTGGGCTATTCAAGATATGCTGCCAGTACATATGGCTACATCAAATATCTCTACTAGCCCTGTAATAATAACTTTTTGGCTATTTGCAATTCTCTTTACTGCACTCTTAATTGCTGAGGTTAAGATTATGGCAACACAAATTAAAATTGGTCCAAAGGGGGATTGAGATGTTTGAGAAATTAACTTATTTACAACTACAAGAGTATTGGTGGCTAATAATAGCTGTACTTGCGGGACTATTTGTATTTATGAACTTTGTTCAAGGTGGGCAGAGCTTGTTATTTAGCATTGCAAAGAGCGAAGATGATAAAGATTTAATAGTAAATTCGCTTGGTAGAAAGTGGGAGCTTAGCTTTACAACTTTAGTTATGTTTGGTGGCGCTTTGTTTGCTGCATTTCCTCTATTTTATGCTACTAGCTTTGGTGGGGCTTATTATGTTTGGATGGCTATTTTATTTAGCTTTATAATACAAGCAGTAGCTTATGAGTATAGAAAAAAGCCAGGAAATGTATTTGGCGAGAGAACATATGAATTATTTTTATTTATAAATGGAAGCATTGGAATATTTTTAGTTGGTGCAGCACTAGCAACACTATTTACTGGAGGTAACTTTATAGTAGATGATATGCATCTATCACGCTGGAGTAAACCAACATATGGGCTAGAGGCATTAGGTGTCTTTTTTAATATAATGTTTGGACTTATGCTTATGTTTTTAGCAAGAGTTCAAGGCGCACTCTACTTAATAGATAACTTAGATGATGAGAGTATCCAAAAGAGAGCAAGAGTTGTTGTAAAGTATGAGGGCATACTTTTTTTATTAATTTTTATATATATTGTTTTTAGCATACTTACAATGAATGGTTATAGTTATAATAATGATGGTAAAGTTTATATTGAATCTTTTAAATATCTACACAACTTTATGCAAATGCCAATAGTTAGTGCAACCTTTGTAGTTGGTGCTTTGCTTGTAGTAGTTGGTATAATTTTGGGCGCATTTACTAAAAGCATAAAGGGTATTTGGTTTAGTGGAATAGGCTCTATTTTAGTTGTAATTGCTCTATTTTTATTAATAGGGTATAATAATAGTGTATATTATCCATCTTTAGCCAATATGCAAAGCTCTTTAACTATACAAAATAGCTCATCTAGCAGATACACTTTAGTTACTATGAGCTATGTATCTTTGATGGTTCCATTTGTTTTAGCATATATTATAGCTGTATGGAGAGCAATGGATAAAAAGCCTCTAAGCAAGGCAGAAATTAAAAACGATCCACACCACTATTAAGGAGAGAATATGGAGTATATAAGCGCAATTTTTTGGTATGCAACTTGGCCAATTTTGATATTTATAGCATATAAGTTTGTACTAATGAACTTAACACACCATAATAATATGGAAAAGCTAAAAGAGTTAGAAGAAAAATGTGCAAATGAGATTAAATAGGGTTTAGTATGGGTAAAAAGAAGATAGGATTTTTAGAAGCATTTAGTATTGGTGTTGGAGGTATGGTAGGTGGCGGTATATTTGCTGTTTTAGGGCTTACAATAGATTTAGCTAAAGGCGCAGCGCCTATTGCATTTATGATTGCTGGATTTATTGCCCTACTTACTGCTTACTCATATGTAAAACTATCTCTTAGATACCCAAGCGAGGGTGGAAGCATAGAGTTTATTGTTCAAGCATATGGCAATAACCTATTTAGCGCTACTATTAATAATTTGCTACTTTTTAGTTATGTAATTATGTTAGCGCTCTATGCTTATGCTTTTGGTAGTTATGGCTCTGTATTATTGGCTGGGAAAGAGATAGTGTGGCTACATAAGCTTTTAGCTGCATCTGTAATAGTTGTATTTATGATTGTAAATTTATTAGGAGCATTTTTAACAGGAAAAGCAGAAGATATTTTAGTATTTTTAAAGTTGGCTATATTGGTTGTATTTGCCGCCGCAGGTAGCCTAACAATAGACTTTTCGCATATGAGTATGGATAAGTGGATGCCCCTGCCATCAGTAATTACAGGTGGGCTTATTATATTTTTGGCATATGAGGGGTTTGAACTTATAGCAAATACTGCAAGAGATATAAAAGAGCCTCAAAAAAATCTGCCAAGAGCTTACTATGCATCGGTATTATTTGTAATTGCTCTATATGTTTGGATTGCTGTTGTAACTGTTGGAAACTTAACTTTTGAAGAAGCAAAGAGCGCTCAAGATTATGTTTTAGCAAAAGCAGCTGAGCCTTTCTTTGGGCATATTGGTTTTGTAATTATTGGAGTTGCTGCACTTCTTTCTACTGCTTCTGCAATTAATGCAACACTTTATGGAAGTGGTAGAACATCTTATTTAATTGCAAAATTTGGGGAATTACCAAGAACTTTTCAAGAGCAGATAAAAAATGGCTATGAAGGAAGCATTATAATAGCACTTCTTGCAATTATCTTCTCTACAAGCTTTAATATTAATAATATCTCAACAGCAGGAAGTATTGGCTTTTTAATAGTATTTACATTAGTAAATTTTGCCAATTTTAAACTATATAAAGAGACAAAAGCAAATAGATTTATTGCTCTATCTGGCGCAATTCTTGGTGCATTAGCAACTATGGTGCTTATTGGATATAGTATTATTCACTCACCAAATTCATTAATTACAAGCGCAATAGTCTTAGTAAGTGTAGTTATCTTTAGCTTTATCTACTTTAAACTAAAAGATACTAAACTTGCTAAATATTTAGATAAAAACCTAGAAGCAGACGAGAGAGCAAAAAAAGCAAATGAGCAATAAAAAGATAGACCCAAAAGATTTAATGGCAGTAGAACGCTCTACTACTGCCTTAATTGGAGTGGCAATATCTTTAATAGTGTTAGGCTTTGTAGTAGAAAAGTTTGAGCTGTTTTTAAATATTTTAGTTGAACAAGATAAATATAAAAAACTACCTCAACTCTCACATATTGAGTTTTATAACTATCTTGGCATTGCAATAGTCTGTGCTGGTATTGCTCTTGCTTTATATACATACAGATATTATATAAAATGGATAAAATATTTAGAAAATGAAGAGCTTGATACAGATAAGAGTATCTACTTTTATTTATCTATTTTTATTGCAACTATTGGTGCTATATTGTTAGTTAGTATGATTGTAATGTAAATAATAGGAAAGAATTGAAGTTATTAAGAAATATCTACAAAGATGTTTTGGTTTTAATATCTGCTTTTATTATAATAGCTTTGGCAATCTATAATCACTCTTTGCCAAGCTTTAAAGTAGAGCAGTTAAAGCCAATTTTTTTGTTATGGACTCTTTTTGTTGGTGTAAAGGGGCTTGAAGAGAGTCTATTTTTAGAGTATATTGCAACTAAGTTAAATAGTGGCTCTTATGTAGCTCAAAAGATTGTAATACTCTCTTTTCTTTTCTCTTTAATTTTAAGTATAGATGTAGCTTTAGTTGTATTGCTTCCTTTAACACTTCTTTTAAAGGTAGATAAAAAAGCAGAGTTATTTTTATTAGTAGCCTTTAGCGCCCATTTAGGCGCTGCCCTAACACCTTTTGGAACACCACAAAATCTATTTATATATTCATTCTACCATATTGATTTAAAAGAGTTTTTTAAGATTATATATCCATTTAGTCTATATCTATTTGCTCTATTTTTTGCACTAAGCTTTTTTATAAAAGAGCCAAAAGAGGTACTTATAAATCTAAATATTAACTTTAATCTAAAACAAGCAAAAATCTATTTTATAGTGCTATTTATTGCTATTTTATCTAGCCTTAATATTATTAGCTGGTATTTTGCTGGAGTTACTATTTTAGTATCTCTTTTTTATTACAAAAACTCTTTAATGGTAGATTACGCTTTACTAATTACATTTATTTTATTTATTGGTATCTCAAATGAGCTAAAAATTATCTTAATGCCACTAATAAAAGAGCTTGACAACCCATTTACAATAACAATTACTTTAAGCCAATTTATAACCAATGTAGGCGCAACCTTGCTTTTACACAACTTTACAACCAACTATAAAGCCCTTTTGCTTGGTAGCAATATAGGAAGCTTTGGCACCCCATTAGCAGCTTTAGCAAATTTAATTACATACAAGATTTATATGGCTAATAACCCTAAAAATAAAACATTTTTAGCAAAGCTTATACTTTGGGGATTTACTATACTTTGTATAGCTTTACTTTTAAGCTTTATATAGTAAAAAACCTCTTTTTTACTATATAGTGGTAAAATTATAATAATAAGATTATAAAGGATTTTAATGAATATCTATTTATCTATTTTAACACATGATGTTATTGCTTTAATTACAATTATTAACCCAATAGCCGCAGCTAGTATTATGATTAGTATGTTAAATAGACCATCAAAAGAGAGTATAAAACCTATTGCTCTAAAGGCAACTTTAACTGTATTTATAGCCTCCTTAGTAACACTATTTAGTGGAGAGTTTATATTTAAGGTATTTGGCATTAATATTTTATCGCTAAAGGTTATTGGTGGAATTATATTAATGCTAATTGCCATTAATATGGCTTATGGACACGCATCAAAAGCTAGACATACGCCAGAAGAGGAGAGTGAAGCTCAAGAAAAAGAGGATATCTCTATTGTACCTATTGGTATTCCAATTTTGTTTGGACCTGGTGTAATTGCTACAATTATTGTATTAAATAATAACCATGTACAAGTTTTACCCCACTCTATAAGCTATTTAATTGTTACTATCTCTATTGCTATATCATCTTTAGTTGTCTATTTTACCCTGCTTTATGCGAGTGCTATAAATAGAGCATTAGGGATTACAGGAATGAAGATATTAACAAGAATTATGGGACTAATTGTAGGTGCTATTGCTGCACAGTTTATAATTAGCGGAGTAAAAGGTTTATGGAGTACATTTTAAATTATGAATGAATTTTTACACGAATTAATCCCATTTATTAATCAATATGGCTTAATTGTAATATTTTTTGGAATGATGGTAGAGGGAACTACCATGATAATTGCTACAGGGATTTTATGCTATCTTGGTATGATTGATTTAAAATATGCTCTACCTACTGCATATATTGGCGCACTTATTGGAGATCAGATATGGTATTTTATAGGTAGAAGATATGCTTTTATAGTAATTGACAGATTTAGAAAGTTTAAACAAAAAATTAAAGAGCTAGAGCCATTGGTAAAAAACAGAGGCGCTTTACTTAGCTTTAGTGGTCGTTTTGTTTATGGAGGAGCTATTGTATTTCCTTTAGCGCTTGGGTTTTATAAGTATAAATATAAAAAATTTTTACTTTTTGACTCTTTAGGGGTTGCTCTTTGGAGCTTTTTGGGCATAATGATTGGTTATTTACTTGGTACATCTGCACAAACATTTATAGGAAAATTTGAGAGAGTTTGGCATATTGTAGTAGCAGTTTTAGTTGCTACTTTTATAATTATACTTATAAAGAAGTACTTTACTAAAGGAAAGAGTTGAAAAGATATCTTTTAATATTCATTTTTTTAATATCTTATATTTTTGCAATTAATATAGATATTGCAAATAAAAATTTGAATTTTTATACCACTTTATTAAAAAGTTTAAAAGATAATAACACCACAAATAAAGATGAACTAAGCCTACAAAAGACGCTTTTAAAAAAGATAATTGATTTATCTACTTTAAAATTGCCAGATGTTAATATTACTAAACCATCAAATCAAAAAGAGTATAAAAAGCTCTTTGATACCTTTTTAAAAAAAGCAATAGACAAAAATAATTTCACAAATAATTTAAAAAATGTACAAGAGAAATTAAAAACGCTAAGCCAAGAGATAAAAGATATAAATAATACCAATTTAACGCAAAAACTCTTTTTTACACTCTATAAAAAAGAGCAACTAAGCATAGAAGATAGCTTAAAAATACTTGAGAATAATATAAATAAAATAGAGAGTTATCTTTTAGATTCTTTACATATTATAACTTTTAATAGAGCAGTAATTTTTAAAAATATAAATCAAATTCAAAATAAAATAGAAAAATTAAAAAAACAAATAGAGGCACTAAAGCTAAAAAAAGAGAGGTTTGAGCTACTTGCTAAAGATAAAGAGGTTCAAAAAATAGATAAAAAAATAGATAAAATCAAACAAGATATTGATAATTTATATAAAGAAAAAGTTGAATATCTATTTTTAGAGTTCTCTCTTAATTTGCAAAGAAAATCTCAAAATGCATTTAAAATTCATAAAGAGATTATTCAAATTGTTAAAAGTAGGCTTTTAGAGAGTTCGTTGATAGTTAATGATATAGATAATTTATTATCAAAAATGGAAAAACAAGTTTTTGGAACTGTTGGAACACTCAAAGGTAAAGGCGTTCAAGAGATAAAAACACAATTAGAAAATATTTGGAAATTTGTTAATAAGCCACTATTTTCTATAAATACAACGCCTGTTAGTATCTTTAAGATAATAATTGCTTTAGTTATATTTATTATTGGATTATTTATTGGGAATTTTTATAAAAAGCAGATTGCAAAACTCTCTTTAAAAAATAAGACAATTACATCAAATACACAAACTTTACTCTCAAATATTGGGTATTATATTATATTTATAATTACTTTTTTTATAGTTTTAAAGGTACTTGGAATTAACTTAAGCTCTCTAGCTTTAGTTGCTGGAGCATTATCAGTAGGTATTGGTTTTGGATTGCAAAATATTGTCTCAAACTTTGTTTCTGGCATTATTTTAATGGTTGAGAGAAGTATAAAAATTGGTGATTATATTCAAATAGATGAAGATTTAAGAGGTAGGGTAACAGATATAAAAATGCGTTCAATTACAATTAATACAAATCAAAATATTGATGTAATTGTCCCAAATCAAGATTTAATCCAAAACCATGTAATTAACTGGACTATGAATGATAGAATTCGCCGTTTTGAGATACCTTTTGGTGTAGCATATGGTACAAATCCTCAAAAAGTTATAGATGTAGTTTTAGCAGCAGTTAAAAATAGTGGATATAAAGATATTTTTGTATCAAGAAAAAGATTTACAAGAGTAGTAATGACAGGTATGGGAGACAGTAGCGTTAATTTTGAGCTATTTGTTTGGGTTGTTGGAGAAGAGACTCTATATCCTAAAAGAACAACATCAAGATTTTTAATTCTAATTTATAATGCTCTGTATGAAAATGGTATTGAGATTCCATTCCCTCAGCAAGATTTACATATTCGCTCTATCTCAGAGCCTTTGCCAATTATTTTAAAAGAAGAGAAAAAAGATGATTAGCCGTCTCTTAATCTTATCTTTTGTAACAGGTATTTTTACAGGTATTTTTATTCTCTTTTATGCCATATTTACCAAAACTCTTTCATCTTTACTATTTTTTGGCGACCCAATGCAAACTATTCAAACACTACCTCATTGGTATATCTATTTAGTTACAATTAGCTCAATTTATATTGTAAATTATATAATTCGCAAAAATGATAAAATAAAAGAGTATGGAGTAAAAGAGATAGCTCTAGCTGTTGAGAAAAATGGTATAGTATTTAGTTTAAAAGATCTGTTATTAAAAATATTTGTATCTGCACTCTCTCTTGCTAGTGGCTTTGCAGTAGGAAACGAAGGTCCTAGCGCAGCTATTGGCGCAATGATAGCGCATAAGTTTCATAATCTCTTTAAACTGCCAAAACATTTAGTTAAAGTTGCATTAAGTGTAGGTGCTAGTAGCGGAATTGCAGCTATATTTGTATCGCCAATTACGGGTATAATGTTTGCTATTGAAAATATTGCATATGAGTTTTTAAAAAATTATGCAGGATACTTAATTACAAGTAGTTTTTTAGCCTTTAGTATAGCCTCTTACTTTTTAGACTCTTTGGTATTTGGGTATGAGAGTATAAACAAAAGGCTTGATTACTACTATTTAGTATCTAGCTTTTTATTTATACCAATAATTACTCTTTTTATCTATCTTTATTTACTATTAAAAGATAAAATCTTATATATTTTAAAAAACAAAATTCAACCGCATATATTAAAATATGAAGATATAATTATCTCTATTGTATCAGGCTCAATTATTGCTACTATTTTAATTATAAATCCATACGCCGCATTTAGTGGGCATGAGATAGTTAAAATTCTAATAGATGATAATTTTCATCTACCCTTAAATATGATTTTTATTATTATCTTACTGCGTATTATAGCAACTGTTGTCTCTTTATATGCTAATGCAGTAGGAGGGATTTTTATTGCTCTAATGAGTATTGGTGCTTTAATAGGTTATGGATTTGCAGAGCTATCTAATGAGCTTCTTACTTGGCAGGTTGAGCCATTCTTTTTTGCAGCTATTGGAGCGGCTGTATTTATGGGCGTTTTAATGCGATTGCCTTTAACTGCTATTGTTTTGGCATTAGAGATTACATATGATTATAATGTTGTTATCCCAACAGGGCTTATTGTAGTAGTTGTTACCTATTTAGTAACATTAAATTTTAACTTAAAAAAATTGGTTTTAAAAGAGAGATAAAGGCAAAAAAATGAAAAACACCCAAATTGCAGCAATATTTTATGAATTAGCAAATTTATTAGAGATTAAAGGCGAAAATCCTTTTAAGATAAGAGCATATAAAAATGCTGCAAGGGTAATAGAGACTCTGCCAAAATCGCTTGAACAGATGATTAAAGAGAAACAAGATTTAACCAAACTCCCCGGCATTGGCAAAGAGATAGCCGCAAAAATAGAAGAGATAGTAAATACAGGTAAGCTAAGCAAACTAGAAGAGCTTAAAAAGCAGATTCCTCAAACCCTAATAAAGCTTTTATCAATAGAGGGGCTTGGTGCAAAAAGGGTAAGAGAGCTATATACAAAACTTGGAATTACAAACGAAGAGCAACTAAAACAAGCAGCCAAAGAGCATAAAATAAGAGAGCTAAAGGGCTTTGGTACCAAAATAGAAGAGAAAATCTTAAATGGCTTAAAACTATTAAAACAAGAGGGTGTTAGATTTTTATACGCCTTTG
>Ga0256843_1001836_pt1 | contig 16179 bp, 12 predicted proteins | sample AlvinellametaG_FD_191572 | JGI IMG/M metagenome (GOLD analysis project Ga0256843, IMG submission 191572) | Pompeii worm associated microbial communities from hydrothermal vent at the East Pacific Rise, Pacific Ocean - Alvinella | ecosystem: Host-associated > Annelida > Integument > Unclassified ... | reverse complement strand
GGTCCCTTCTTGGAAATATCTGTCGTTACTTCCTTTTTGCATAGCGCCTATACTTCCCATTCCTCTGTATGATTTATATTTTCTACCTTGATACATTATACTCTCGCCGGGACTCTCTTCCGTCCCGGCAAGCAAACTTCCAATCATTATACTACTCGCTCCTACAGCCAAAGCCTTTGCGATATCTCCGGAATATTTAATTCCTCCATCGGCAATAATAGGCACTCCGTATTTCGCACCTTCCGCCGCACATTCGTCAATCGCGCTAATTTGAGGCACACCAACACCGGCTACGATTCTCGTAGTGCAAATACTTCCGGGACCTATACCTACTTTAACCGCATCGGCACCGGCTTGTATTAACGCTCTTGTTGCGTCCGCCGTAGCCACGTTTCCTCCTACGACGTCAACGTCGAATCTATCTTTTATCGCTTTTACAACGTCCAAAATACCTTGCGAATGTCCGTGAGCGGAATCGACTACGATTACGTCAACTCCCGCCCCCACAAGTGCCGCGGCTCTTTCGACTCCGTTTCCGACACCCACAGCCGCGGCGACTCTGAGCCTTCCGAATTTATCTTTGTTTGCGTTTGGGTATGTTTTTTTCTTTTGTATGTCTTTAATGGTGATTAAGCCCTTCAAATACCCTTCATCATCAATAATAGGAAGTTTTTCTATTTTATGTTCGTGCAATATATCTTCGGCACTATCCAATGAAATCCCCTCTTTTGCCGTTACAAGAGGCATTTTTGTCATTAAATCTTTAACGTATCTGTTGGTGTTTTTTTCGAATCTCAAATCCCTATTTGTTAAAATCCCTACAAGTTTACCGTTTCTATCTACCACCGGCACACCGGAAATCTTATAATCCGCCATTATTTTTAACGCTTTTGCAATCGTATCGTCCGGAAATACTTTTACCGGGTCGATTATAATCCCGCTCTCGCTTTTTTTGACTTTTTCGACTTCTTTTGCTTGGGATTCTATATCCATATTTTTATGAATAACCCCTATACCTCCGAGTCTTGCGATAGCAATCGCCGCTCTTGATTCCGTCACGGTATCCATCGCCGCGGAAACCAAAGGAATATTCAACTCCACATTTCTTGTAAAGCGGGTCTTTAAGTTAACGTCTTTTGGCAATACGTTTGAATATTGAGGGACTAATAATACGTCTTCAAATGTTAAGGCTTTGTATTTAATTCTCATTTGCTTTCCTTTGTTAGTTTTTGGACTATTTTAAAAATAACCTTCCACCACCTACTCATATTATAAAACCGATGAATTTTCTCCACAATCAATAAAAAACGAAACACCGCTTAAATATAAAAAAATCAACCAAACTTTTAAAAACTTCAATAAATATCCAATTTTTTCATTTTACAATATTCTCAACGATTTTTGCACCGTCAAATAAGGTTTGTTCGTCAAAATGTTTTGCTATTAGTTGAAGCCCTATAGGTAAATTGTTTTTATCTTTTCCCACCGGCACGGAAATAGCCGGAACGCCCGCCAAGTTTACGCTAATGGTATAAATATCGCTCAAATACATTTCAAGAGGGTCTTTTTTGCTTCCGAATTCAAACGCCACGCTTGGCGTTACCGGCGTTAGTATCAAATCCGCTTCGCTAAAGAGTTTATCAAACTCGTTTTTTATTAGATGTCTAACTTTTTGCGCTTTGAGATAATAAGCATCATAATATCCGCTCGATAACACAAACGTCCCGAGCATTATTCTTCTTTTTACCTCTTCTCCGAATTGAGCGCGTGTCAATTTATATGTTTCTTTCAAATCTTTGCCCTCTATTCTGTTTCCGTATCTCATTCCGTCAAACCTTGCAAGGTTACTGCTCGCTTCGGCGGTAGCCACGACATAATACGTGGCAACATCGTATTTGGAATTCATAAGCGTTTTATGAATTACGGTATGTCCCTCTTTTTCAAGGTCTTTAATAATCTCAAGTAGTCTATTTTTAATATCTTCGTCCGCTTCGTCAATATAATTATCTATAACGGCGATTTTAAGTTTTCTGTTTTCATTGATTGAGACCGGTTTAAACTCTATCTGTGCGGACGTCGAATCTTTAGGGTCATATCCGGCGATAATATTATATAAAATAGCGGCATCTTCCACGTTTTGAGTAATAGGACCGATTTGGTCAAGCGAACTTGAAAACGCTACAAGACCGAGCCTTGAAACCCTTCCGTATGTAGGCTTCATACCTACCACACCACAAAATGCCGCCGGCTGACGGATACTACCCCCCGTATCGCTTCCAAGTGCGGCAAGAGCAATACCTGCACCAACTACAGCGGCACTACCACCGCTACTTCCTCCCGGGACTCTATTTGGATTATGAGGATTTAACGTTTTACCGTAATAACTCGTCTCTGTCGAACTTCCCATTGCGAATTCGTCCATATTACATCTTCCAAACGCACTAAGATTGGCATTTAGCATTTTTTCTATTACCGTTGCGTTATAAGGGGATTTATAACCTTGCAAAATTTTAGAACTACACGTAATATCCCACCCTTTTACGTTAATGTTATCCTTAACGGCAATTGGCACTCCATCACCGGATTCGGTTAAATCCGTATCGAGAAACTGCTCTACATATCCGCCCAAATTTTTATGCTCTTTGGCTTTTTTATTTAGCTCTTTTTTTAATTCTTTCATCTCTTCTTTCGGTAATTTAATCGCTTCTTTTAACGTAATCATTCCTATCCTTTAATCAAGTTTTATACTCTTAAGCCACAAATAAATCAAATAACTACCACCTACCAATAAAACTATAGTGAATAATACAAACCAAAAAGGAACCGGTCTATCCATTAATCACCTTCTCGCATCTATCACACAGCGCGTCTTGCGCTTTTGCCAAATATCTCCAACATCTCGGACATTTATGAAGAGGAGACTTCTTAATTTTAACTACAAACTGCTCGTCTCCTATATGAAACTCTTCTAATATCTCTCCCGGCAGCTCATCACTAATAATACTGACATTAAAAAATTCAGCCATTTCGTCTTTTAGCAATTTATCGTAATTGGTTTCAATTGCCAAAGAAAGGGTGTCTTTTATTATTTTTTCTTTTTTTAATTTATCGACGATTTCATAAAATCTTCTTCTAATATCCATTATTTCCGCACTAAGCGGATTATCTACGGCTCCAAGAGGAGTATATACAAAATCAAAAATATCTTCGGCTTCCTCTTTTATCACTTTAGGAGCATGGCTTACCGCTTCGTCTGCGGTATATGTCAATACAGGAGCCAATAAAGAGAGCAACTCTTTTAAAATAAGAGCCATCGCGCTTTGCGAATTTCTTCTTTTTGGGGATTCTTTGGCTTCGCAATAGAGTCTATCTTTACAAACATCAAGATAAATCGCGCTAAGTTCGGTTACGATAAAATTGTTTAAAATATTAAACGCTTTTGAAAAATCGTATTTGCCAAACAAATACGTAACTTCGTCAAACACTTCTTTACTTCTGCTTAAAATCCATTTATCTATCATACTTGGATTCTCAAGCTTTATCTCTTCAAGGTCGTTTACGTTTGCAAGTAAAAATCTAATCGTATTTCTTATTTTTCTATACTGCTCCGCTGTTTGTTTTAAAATATTTTTACCAAGTTTAATATCACCGCTGTAATCGCTCGTAGCAACCCAAAGCCTCAGAATTTCGGTCCCGAATTGTTTAGCAACTTCGCTCGGTGCAACAACGTTTCCTTTGGATTTACTCATTTTTTCGCCGTTTTCGTCTACGGTGAATCCGTGAGTCAAAATCGATTTATAAGGAGCTTTGTTTTCTACCGCGGTAGATACCAAAAGCGAACTTTGAAACCAACCTCTATGCTGGTCGCTACCTTCAAGATACATATTCGCCGGATAATCACCCGCATCGTATCTGTCCGATTTTAAAACCGCAAACCAAGTCGAACCGCTATCAAACCAAACGTCTAAAATATCGTTAACTTTTTCCAAAGCAGGCGCTAAAGATTTCTTATTTTGAGGTAACAGCTCTTCGATACTTAATTCATACCAAGCGTCCGCGCCTTTGATTTTAAAAATATTATATACATTTTCTATTATATCCTCATCTATTATCAATTCGCCGCTCTCTTTGTTTCTAAAAAACGCAATCGGCACTCCCCAGTCTCTTTGACGGCTAATACACCAATCAGGTCTGTTGCCAACCATCGTGGATAATCTTTTTTTACCGCTTTGAGGCGTGAATTCTACACTATCTATCTCTTTTAAGGCTTTGTTTCTTAACGTATCGCCTTCGTATTCTTTATCCATTACGATAAAAAACTGCTTAGTGGCTCTAAAAATCACCGGATTGTGACATCTCCAACAATGTGGATAGCTATGTATAAATTCGCTCGATTTTATCAAATTTTCGCCAAGTAATTCCAAAATTTTCGGATTGGCGTCAAATATATGCATACCTACAAATTCTTGAGGCAACAATCCTTCTTTTGTTATCATAGGAGAATATTTACCTTCATCGTCAACTGGTTGAATAATCTCTTCATATCCGTAGCTTCTCCAGACTTTATAATCTTCTTCCCCGTGTCCCGGAGCAATATGAACACAACCGCTTCCTCCGTCCATAGTTACGTGCTCGCCCAAAATAATTACGGAATCATTACCGTTTAGAGGGTTTTTGGCTTTTAAGCCCTCAAGGTCGGTTGCTTTAAATTCTTTTTGAATTTCACCTTTTACCACACCCTCTTCTTTAAGTTTTTCATATAGCTTTTTAGCTACTATTTTATTATCTTCGCTTAATACGTAAATCTCTTCGGGGTTTAGCGCAATACCCATATTCGCGGGAAGCGTCCAAGGAGTAGTCGTCCATATTATGACTTTTGCTCCGTTTATTCCCAACTTTTCATTCGCTTTTTCGCTTAAAGGAAAAGCTACGAAAATAGAATAGTCTTTTTTGTCTTCATATTCCACTTCCGCTTCGGCAAGAGCCGTTTTATCATGCATACACCAAAATACCGGCTTGCTTCTTTCTATAACGAGCCCTTTTTTCACAATTTCGGCTAACGTTTTATAAATATCCGCTTCAAATTCGAAATCCATCGTTTTATAAGGATTTTCCCAATCACCGACAATTCCGAGGGATTTAAACTCTTCTTTTTGAATTTCTATAAATTTTGCGGCATGGTCGCGGCAGAGTTGTCTAATCTTAGTTTTAGGCAAACTCTCTTTTTTTTCGCGACCGATTTTTTTCTCGACTTGCTGTTCGATTGGAAGTCCGTGACAATCCCAGCCCGGGACGTATCTTATATCGAATCCTTGAAAATAGTAGTATTTGTTTATGATGTCTTTTAATATTTTATTAAGTGCGTGACCTATATGAATATGTCCGTTTGCATAAGGAGGACCGTCGTGAAGATTAAATCTGTCGTTTCCTCGTCTGTTGCGTTTCATTTTTTCATATACGTTTTTAGAAAACCATTCGTTATATTTTTTAGGCTCGTTTTGAGGAAGGTTACCTCTCATGGGAAACGAGGTTTGAGGAAGAAGAAGAGTCTCTTTATAATCCATTTAATTTTTCCTTTTTTGCAAGGTATTATACCATAAATTTTTACTCTATATGCGAAACGATTTTGACTATTTTAGGGTCAGGACGGTAAAAATAAGCCTTTTGGTCGTAGTCGAATTGAGCAAGCAAATCTCTAATTACGTTAATCCTCGCTCGTTTTTTGTCATTAGCGTCAACAATCACCCAAGGAGCATACGGAGTGGAAGTCGAAGCAAACATATCGGATTTGGCTTTTTGATACTCTTCGTATTTCTCGTAACTTTTCCAGTCAAGAGTGGATAATTTCCATTTTTTAAGAGGGTCTGTTTCTCTTTTTTTAAGCCTTTTATACATCTCTTCTTTAGTAATATCAAGCCAGTATTTAAAAAATTTCATTCCGTCATCGACTATCATCTCTTCAAATCTCGGACACTGTCTGATAAATTTCAAATATTCCTCTTTAGTGCAAAATCCCATAACCCTCTCAACCCCGGCTCTATTATACCAGCTTCTATCAAACAGCACCATCTCTCCCCCCGCCGGAAAATGAGGAACGTAGCGTTGAAAATACCACTGGGTTTTTTCTTTGTCACTCGGTTTGTCGAGTGCTACACTTCTTGCGAATCTCGGATTTAGATATTCGAGTATTCTTTTAATAGTCCCGTCCTTTCCGGCAGTATCTATTCCTTCAAAAACAACAAGCATTCTTTTATTATTGTTTCTTATCCACGCTTGGAGTTTCACAAGTTCGATTTGAAGTTTTTTCAACTCTTTTTCGTAAAACTTTTTTTTCATTTTTCCTTTTTTGTCAAACACTTTCTCCTTTGGCAATGAATATTCGGGCAATTCGTTTTGCATAATAACTCCTTTTTGATAAAATACAATATTATAACACAAAGGAATTTGTATGGAGGTGATATTCGTAGGCAAAGAGTGGAAATTTAAAAACGCTCTAAGAGAAGAAGTGCTAAAAGAAATTAACTACGATTCGCTTAAATTTATCGAAACATTTGATATAGACTTTAAACCAAACTCCGACACGTTAATTATTACAAACAAAAAGACATATCCCCTTGTAGCAAGAATCATTGCCAACCTAACCAATCAACAACTAATCGTCAAAGATAATTTTCTCCTTCCAGAACACGCCAAATTTTCCAAAAACAGCTTCGTTGTAGATTATTATTACCAAATAAACGTAATTTTATTGGAAGACGAAGTTCCGGAAATTTTTATAATAACTCCCGAATACGAACAAATCAATATATTCAAATTCGACAAAGAGACAACCGTAATGTTTTTAGAACCAATCTTTAACGCTCACAAGCTTAACTATATCATCACGGAAGACGAAGGCGGATTTGTTAAAATTTTTACCGAAAAATTGGACGATATAATAAAAAAAGAAATTTTAAATACGATACCAACCATAATATTCGGAAATATATTCCAACATATTATAAAAAATCTACCTCCTAAAAAAATCACTTTCGCCGAGAGTTGCACCGGAGGGCTTTTGGCTACGACATTAACTAAATACAGCGGCAGTAGCGCATGCTTTGATGGAAGCGTAGTTACCTATTCTAATCAAATCAAACACGAATGGCTCGGTGTCGATATAAATACGCTCGAAAAATACGGAGCAGTCAGCGAACAAACCGTCAAAGAGATGCTTCTTGGGGCAATTGAAATCTCAAAAGCCGACTACGCTTTGGCAATCAGCGGAATAGCCGGACCTACCGGCGGAAGTGAAACCAAACCGGTAGGGACCGTTTATATAGGTGTAAGTAATACAAAAGAGTTAAAAGTAGAACACCATTTATTTAAAGGAGACAGAAATTACGTCCAATATCAGGCGATGATGAACGCGTTTAGAATGTTTATAAATTTTAGCGAATTATACTCTTCTTGATATTACACCGATATTACATACCTTAAGCTTTTATCCTCATTAACCGATATATTAACCTAAGATGTGTTATAATTTTTATAGCAAAACTCAAGGAGACAAAATGAAAAAAGCATTTACGTTAGTCGAAATGGCTATAGTTTTAGTCATTATCGGATTTATTGTAAGTATGGGTATTATGTCGTATGCAAAACTTAATTTGGGCGAAAAATACAAATACACCAAAGACCAACTCTCACAAACCGAAAAATTGGTTTTCGTGTTCGCGCAAATTAATAAAAGATTCCCGTGTCCCGACGTAGACGGAGACGGAAAAGAAGACTACAACGAAACGACACATCAATGTAACAGCGAAACATATTATAAAGACGGGACCGTTATGGACCATATCAAAACAGATATTGGCGACATAGATTACTCTCAAAAACAAAACGTCCCTCCGTATCTATATCCGTATGTAACGGTAGGAGGATTGCAGTCTGACGCATTTAACAAACCTATAAGATATGACGTAAACTTCCTTTTGGCTAAAACAACAAACATGGAAAGTCTATGTAACGTGGCAAGACTTTTTGCAATCAGCAAAAATCTTTATTCAACCTCCACTTCAAAATATAAAGCTGACGGTCCGACAAAATATAATTATTACAATCTTTTACCTATTGCTACAAACGACTCCATTTCTCAAGACAATGAACTTATTGACAAGACAGGTCAAAGTGTTGCCGGAATATTAATAAGTGAAGGAGAAAATCCGGGTGTTAGCAATATCGACAAAGGTTCGAATATGGAATATGCTTCGGAAGATAAAGAATTATCGACATCATACACCAATAGTGACGATTTCGACGATGTCGTAAAACAAATAAATTACGAAGATTTTCTAAATTACGCATGCGGAGGATTTAAAACGGTCTATTATACCGCCAATATTATGAAACCTCAAAAAAGATGTATCGCATTATTTATTCCGGACCAAAACAAATGGGTGGAAATCGACGGAAGCGATTTAAACGCAATTTACGGTGACGATGATTTAAGCTCAAACGTCCTTAACTTCTCAACCGATATGGGAGACAAAATATTAGTATTTAATGGAAGTAATTGTAACGATTACAAATACTCGCTTGCCGACATCATAGTCCATGATTATGACGCAAACCATATCTCAAACATTGAAAACGACGGTAGCGACGATATGGAATTAACAGACAAACAAGGCGTAACCTTGTTTACACCATCAAACATTTGGTATTCAAACGACGGAGGGACTTGTTACGAAGTAGGTGAAGGCGGCTTAGTGAGAAGTTTATACACTGATTTGGATTCGGATAAAATCAAATTATATAAAAGCAAAAACGACTGTGAAAACAACACAGACCCTATAGGTATAGACTTAACAACTCTTTATCAATATGATAAAAATGCGGATAGCAGGGTTTATTTGGTAGACGACGGTAGTGGAAATTACAGTGTAAAAGACTCCTCTAATCAAATTTACGTAAAATTTGACGGAGACAGGTCTTATCTTGATAAAAACTTTAAATGTCACGACCATATTAGCAATGAAACGTTAAGCTTTAACGATAATGATTTTACTATCTTCTTCAAAAACGACGATTGTACTTTTAACAGCGGTGAATACTATCTTATGGACCAAGTTATCTATACAGATATGATGGGTAATGCGGATAGTAAAGTAGTAATTTCCGATTCCGGACTTGCCGATAACTAATCCCTCCTCTTCTTTTTTATTTTTCTTTTTGCTATAATTACATCGGTTAAAATAAGCGGCGGTGGCGGAACTGGTAGACGCGCAAGATTGAGGGTCTTGTGGGCGTAAGCCCGTGGGGGTTCGAGTCCCCCTCGCCGCACCATTAATTACTACAAAATCCTCATAAATACGTTACTTTGAAAATTTAAGCAAAAATTGACCCTACAAATAGCCTCACTATTTTAAATTTAAACATATTATTCCCTATACATATACACAGTATCTTTAATGAGATTTACTAAGGAATTGGCTATGTGTATTGTTAAGTGTAAACGGTTACACTTTATTATTAACTCAATACCTCAACAAAATCCTTCCTCAGAATAAAGATGGATTGAAAGTATTCCAAGCATAGGGAAGAGTCTCTTAAAAAATTAAATCGGCTTTTTTATTTTCGGGCAATGTCACCAAAACAACGTAGTAAAGCATCTAATTAAAAATGAAGATGATAATGAGAGTGTATAAATTTTTTGTGCTTATGTTTGTGTCGATGTATCAAATTCGCTTCTATCAAGAGCTGTAAATCTTTCATAAGTTCTTCCGTATCACCGTCAAAAATAAGTTTATGCCGTTCGTTCATCACAAGAGCTCTATCACTTAATTCATAACCTAACGCCAAATCATGCGTAGCAATAATCGTCGTTAAATTCAAATCATAAATAAAATCCATAAACCAACCAGTCGTTCGAGGGTCCATAGCCGCCGTGGGTTCGTCCAAAATCAAAAACTCCGGATTATATACCAAAATACTCGCAAGCATGACTTTTTGTTTTTCACCACCGCTTAAATGTAAAGGGGATTTATCAAGCAATTTTTCTATACCGAATTTTTTTGCGATATCCCCTACTCTATCGTCTATTGCGTCAAAACCGAATTCTTTTAATGAAAAGGCAATTTCGTCATACACGGTGGGATTAAAAATCATCGCGTCAGGATTTTGAAACAAAATTCCTACTTTTTTTCTAAATTCTTTATTAACGTTTCTTTTTTTAACAACTTTCCCGTTAAAAAAATATTTGCCTTTATTTAAAAAATACAAGCCAGCCAATATTCTTAAAAGAGTAGATTTTCCACTTCCGTTACTACCCAACAACACTACTTTTTCACCCTCGTTTATTTCAAACGTAACGTTATCAAGAGCTAAAGCATCTTCGTAATAATAAGTTGCGTTTTGTAATTTTACGACCATTTCCCCTCTTTTAATCATCAAAAAAACCTCTCGCCTTCATGGCTAAAGCTTTTTCTTTAGAATCGCTCATCGCTTTTTTGAAAAAGAATTTAAACGTATTGGCAATAAAATCTTTTTCTTTATTTCTTAAATTAACCACTCTCGATTTAAAAGCCATTTTAAAATCCTCAAATGTTTTTTTATACGAATAGATTTGAGATAAAGTCATCGTCAAAAGATAACTTAAGTCTTTCGAAAAGGCAAAGAACCTAACAATATTTACTTTTTCGAAAAACCAAAATACGAAATATGTCATTAAAAACACTTTTAAATTGATATAAATAATATAATGCCAAGGATTAAAGCCCTTTATATAACCCATTAAAGCATAACCCAAACTAACACCCAAATTAAACATAAATATAGAAAGCAAAACTTTTTTCACTCTTTTTAAGCACTTTTTGTAATCAATAACCATCAGCAAAATTAGCGCAACTAAAATAATTTCAATATTTTTCAAATACAAAAAAAGAAAGAAAAAAAGTAAAAATAAAATTCTCAAGCTTTTTTCCTTTTTATAATTAAAAAAATCAAATAATATATAACAAAAATCAATACTGCACCAACTATCGCACTTACATAATAACCTATAACGTCATTGGCACCGGGCAGAGAATAATCGGGCAAAAGATATTTCATATGGATACTGCTTTCGATTTTTTCTATACCTTGAGGCATAAAACCTAATATCTTTTTAAAATAACTGCTATCCCACTCTCCCCATGCCGGTGCGTCCGTTAAAAGCCCCAACGGCACCAACAAAATTAATATTCCCAATAAAACAAATACTCTTTTTTTCATGCCGACACCTTTTGAATCTTATTTTCACCTACCAAATTATATACTATTTGAGTCAATACGCCTTCGGCAAATCCGATTATCAAATGTGCGCCGAGCATTGCGGGAATTGCTACTTTCAATCCAAAAGGAAAATATTCCGGGTGAGAATTTGAAGACCAGAAAATCGGTTGAATTCCCAATACCACCGCTACTACAAAAGCGGACGCCAAAATACCTACATATCCAGCAACAAACGGAGCGAATTTATACTTTTTAAGCGCTTGAAAGACGTAATAGCCCACAAAACTTCCTACAAATCCCATCGATAGCGAATTAATAGCCCATGCGCTTATTCCCCCGTCGCCAAAAACCACAGCTTGAATTAATAAAACGAGAGAAACGGACACAAAACCAACCCAAGGACCAAAAAGTATCGCTATCGCCACTGCTCCTACAGCATGTGCGGAAGTCCCGCCCATAACGGGAATATTAAACATCATTATAATAAAACTCAATGCGCTTAACGCCGCAAGAGTAGGCAATGTTTCTTCATTTAAGGCGCTTTTTAATTTTTTAAATCCCACATACCAAAGAGGAACGGCTATAGCATACGTCGCTATACAAGTTTGTGGAGATATATATCCGTCGGGAATATGCATAATAACTCCTTTTTTTTAGTGAATTATAACTCATCTGCTTAACATTTTCTTAAATTTTCTATTTTCTTGTATAATTTAGGCACTTATTTTTAACAAAAACAATTTAACTTTTTTTACTCTATACAAAACAAACAACAAAAGGGGGAAAAATGAGTGTGAAGAAACTTTTTAAAAGGTTGAAAAAATTGTAATAAATCAAACTTAAAATTAGATTAAACACTCATTCAAAAAAGGGATTTTCTAAAAGGGACATAAAATATTAACATAAAAACTTAAAATTATCTTAAATTTTATTTTTTCTTGTATAATAAAGGGACAAAAAAAGGAGTTACATGAGCTGTATTTATTGTAATCATTACATTATTTATAAACTTAACGACGGTAATTATAAATGCGCAAAATGTAAAAGAAAATTTTCTCCGAAAAAAATTGAAAGAAAAGCGAAAATCCTACATTCGTTTTTACAGAATTTATCCCCGAAAGAAATCGCGCAAAAACATAAATTCGCATATGCTACCGTAGTCAAAGAAATAAACCATATACGCTCAATCATGGCTCAAATATGCGAAAATGAATTCTTAAGAAAAAACGATATCAAAGAATTCGACGAATATTTATATATCCCAAAAACCAACAAAAAAGAAACAACAGCTATTTACAAAGCACATAACTTTTTGACGATTGATTACGGAGAAAAAATATACAATATTCTTTTAAGCGACATGAAAATATATGAAAATCTAACTCCGGAAGAAATAAAAAAAATCCTTCGTCAAAGTCATATTATAAAAATAAAACAAAATATCACCATTCCGCTTTTTTGGGAATATTTTGAAAAGTTTATCGTTAAATTTAAAGGAATAAAAAAAGAAAAGTTTTTTTTATATCTTAAAGAAGCTGAATTTAGATTTAATAATTTCAAAATCGAAGTTAAAGATATTATTTAACCTCTTCCCAATGCAATTCTATTCCTTTTGTAGTAGTTACAAATCCGGTAATTCTTATTTTACCTTCATGAATCATTTTGTGATGCTTTTTACAAAGCGGAATTAAATTATATTTGTGATTAACGGGAATATGGTCTATAAAACCGTCTGTGGCTTTTTCTTTTTCTTTTATATGGTGGACATCATCAACCGGTTTAGAGCATATAGCACAAGCGGTGACATACAATTTTTTATTATATCTACTTTTTTTCTTTTTAAGCAAAAGTTCGATTTCGCTATATTCTTCGGTGAGTTTTTTTCTAATTCGTTCTGCCGATTTTATAAATTCCGCGTCCATATAAATAGATTTTGCGAATTCAAGACCGTATACGCTACTACCGCTCCCTTCTTTTAACTTTCTATCGTAAATTAACTTTTCTCCGTCAAAATACACTTCAAGATGTTTTGCTACCACATTAGGTAACGTATTGATTTCTTCTATATCCATCAACTGATGCAAATGAGTAGCAAAAAGAAAATTAACACCTTTTTTAGCCAGTTTAATTACAGCCGCCGCGACGATTGCCAACGCCGAGACCGTTTCCGTCCCGTGAGCTATTTCGTCTCCTAAAACCAACGAATCTTCCCGAGCCCTGTTAAATATATTTTTAAGTTCAAGCATTTCAACGGCAAAGGTCGATAAGCCTTTTGTCAGATTATCTTTGGCTTCTATTCTTGTAAATATCGCACCAAAGGGCGTATACTCCATTTTGGAAGCGGGGACGTAAAATCCGGCTTGCGCCAAAAATACGGCTATTCCTACGCTTTTCATTAAAGAACTTTTTCCGGAGCTATTAATACCGTATAAAAGCATACCGTCATAATCGTTAAAATCTACATCGTTTGGGACATACAGACCGTTTTCTTGATTAATTTCTATCAAAGGGTGCCTTAAATCCTTAAAATAGGCTTTTTTTCCGGCGACGATTTTAGGTTTACGATAATTATAAATATTTGCAACTTTCGCCCCGCAAACAGCTACGTCGATTTTAGCTATTTCATCGGAAAGAGACGATAAAACGTCAAATTCTCTCTCCATTTCCCCTAAAATTTCAAGAAACGTTTTGAGAGTTTTTTGGATTATTTTATTTTCGATAGCAACAATCTTGTCACTTATATTTTCGATTTTTTCGCCACTGATTTTCACGCTGTTTGTTAAATATTTAACCTTCAACTCTTCAAAAAAAAGCCTCTCGCCGTCAATTTCAACAAAAGTTTCAAAAAACCTATTTTTAATCATATTAAAACGATTTTTTGTTAACGTAAAATAATACCCCTCTTTATCCAATTTGTTAATTTCAACCTTAACATCTCCAAGAGATTCGATTTTCGTTTTTATTTTTCGCAATTCATTAAATAAATCATTTTTTTGGACTATTAAATCGTCAATTTCCTTATCGGTCCCGCTTTTAAAAAACGATTCCTTAATATCTTCTGTTTTAACATTGATTTTTTCCATATCAAATTTTCTATTAAGATAATCTATAAAATTGTCGATTTTAGTGGTTTTCTTTTTTAATTTTAGATATATATCGCTTATCGCCGATAAAGAAGAAAGTAAAAACCCTATCTCGTATGGGTGAAGTTTTTTTAATTTAATTTTGCGTTGTAACTTTTCTAAATCGTATATCTCCTTCAATAAAGGTTCAAACTTTTGATATCTGCTCATCATAAATGATATTGCTTTATATCTTTTTTCAAGTTCGGTTTCATCTTTTATAGGATTGAATAATCTCTCTTTTATAAGTCTTTTTCCCATTGCCGTTTTGGTTTTATCTATTAACGCCAAAACGTTATATATCTCAAGCTGTTTTACCGGGTTGTTTCCCAAATAGACATACTTTTCGTCCTCTATCAAAACCGGTGAAGTTATTTTTTCCAATAATTCGCTATTGTGAGACAATACAAATTCGAGCAATATTCCAAGCGATTCGGTAATCAAAGGGTATTTTTCCAGATTCATAACTTCTATCGGGCTTAAAAGACTTTCTATTTTATAAACTCTTTTAAATATTTCGTTTTGATATACGATATCCATGCGCGTTTTGTTGATAATAATATTTTTACCGTCAAGTTCTAAATAATTAACTATTTCGTCACAATCCACATTTTTCAAAGTCAATATTATTTCACTGCTTTTATACGTTTGCAAAAGTCTAAAAAGCTCATCAAGGGCAAAGGTAGGGTCGTCTTTTAAAGAGTAGTTTTCATAAATATAACTTTTACCGGTAGTTACGTCAATATTGGCAAAACCGACGTGATATGCGTTAAATTTTTCCACTATTATCGACGTTACGTAATTCTCATATGTTTTATTATATTCCAAATTAACGCCGGGAGATATTATTTCGCTTAAATATCTTTTTACGTTTGGAGGTATACCTTTTTGTCTAATCAATATTATCGTATATTTGTTCTCTTCTATTAATCTTTCAAGATATCTGTCAAGTGCGTGATTTGGAAAACCTGCCATTAACGGATTTTTTACGTCTACTTGCGGGATAGATTTATTTTTTTTCGTTAATTGAATATTTAAAACATTAGCGATTTCACGGGCTTTTCCTATACCGTTTGCCTCGTATGTTTCAAAAAACGTCCCAACTTCCATTAAAACAACGGCATTGGGATACAACGAATCGTAATAGTTTTGTATTTCAAAATAAATTTCCGTCAAAAGCTTTTTTGAAGAGAGCAGTTTATTGATATCCATATTTACCTTTTTTATGTATAATTATACCCAATTTGTAATAAGGAGACCCTATGAAAAAACTGTTTTTTACACTTATCTTCGCCGTATTCGCCTCCGCTTTTAACTGGAACGCATTAGTAGGAGTATTCAAAAAAACGGTCAATACTTTAAGCTACACTATAGAAACAAGCGGAGTAAATCCGAGAGTTTATGAATTTGACACGCAAGGATATCCGAGAATGCATTGCGTCGTTATTTTCAGAGACGACCCAAAAACCAGCCCGGCAATGCAATGTGTCGAAACAAAACCGGAATATATTAAAATGAACGAAAAACTAAAATGAAATTTCAAAAATCAAAAGTTTTATTAATATCGTTCGCGCATTTTACGCACGATATATTTTCGGCTCTGTTAGCACCCATTTTGCCGCTTTTAATTCAAAGGCTTGGCATTACGCTAACAGAAGCTTCTTTTTTGGATATAGCAAGAAAAGTCCCTTCGCTATTTAATCCTTTTCTGGGACTTATAGCCGAAAGAAACGACGCAAAATATTTCGTTATCTTAACCCCTTCAATTACGGCAGTATCAATGGGACTTTTAAGCCTAACGTCA
>Ga0256843_1001834_pt1 | contig 16204 bp, 11 predicted proteins | sample AlvinellametaG_FD_191572 | JGI IMG/M metagenome (GOLD analysis project Ga0256843, IMG submission 191572) | Pompeii worm associated microbial communities from hydrothermal vent at the East Pacific Rise, Pacific Ocean - Alvinella | ecosystem: Host-associated > Annelida > Integument > Unclassified ... | reverse complement strand
TGACCCATGCACGGGATACTTACTACATTATTGGAACGGTTGCGGGTCCTCACCCCTACCCCATGATGATTCGGGACATTCAGTCCATTATTGGTTGGGAAGCCAAAGCCCAACTCCAAGCGGTCGAGGGGTCTCTACCCGATAAAGTCATCGCCTGTATTGGTGGGGGATCCAATGCGTTGGGGATTTTTAATCACTTTTTAGAGGATGAGAGTGTCGAGTGTATCGGTATCGAAGCAGGAGGCTTAGGGCTAGATAGCAAACATGGCTGTTCCCTTGCCAAAGGAAGCCCAGGGGTGTTGCATGGGCAACTAAGCTACCTGCTCCAAGATGAGGATGGACAGATCCAAGAGGCACACTCTATCTCGGCAGGGCTTGACTACCCAGGGATTGGACCTGAGCATGCCTATCTCAAGGATAACAAGATTGTCACCTACGACCACATCACCGATGAGGAAGCCATGGAGGCATTTGTTTGGCTCTCACAAAAAGAGGGGATTATCCCTGCGTTTGAGTCCTCTCACGCGGTTGCCTACCTCAAAAAAATCTCACCCGAGGAGATCAAGGGAAAAACCATTCTGGTCAACCTCTCGGGACGAGGAGATAAAGACATGATCCAAGCCCAAGATATCTTGGCTGAACAATTTAAATAATAAAGAGAGAATATAGATGAATTTTGAACTAACCACCAATCCCATTAAAGATATTGAAGCGGACGTTGAGATCATTATCGTGGTCGACAAGAATTTTGAGCACCGTTTTATCCAAGACAAAGCCCTTCTAGAAAAGGCTGGCTTTAAAGGCGAGCAAGACGAAACCACACTACTGATCGAACAAGACCGACTCTATGTGGGAATGGATAAACTTGCGAGTACCAACATGCGTACCGCCATCGCTGCTGCCATCCGCAAAATCCAAGGGATCAAAAGCTACCAAACGGTTAAAATCGCTTCGTACATGAACCACGAAAAGTGCACCGCGGCACTCAAAGCGATGGTCGAAGGAGCGATCTTAGGTGCGTATCGTTTTGATCGTTATAAAAGTGAGAAATCTCCGCAAACCCTTGAGCAGATCACCATCTCAATGGAGGATTACCGAGAGTTTGATCTAAACATTCAAGCCTGTGCTGAAGCACTCAATGCTGCACAGATTTTAGCGGAGGCGACCAACTTCACCCGTGATATAGTCAACACCAGCCCTGATGACTGCTACCCCAAAGTGCTTGCCAAGATCGCAAAGGAGATGGCTCAAGAGAGTGGGCTTGATTGTAATATTCTCAAGCCAAAACAGCTCCGAAAAGAGAAAATGGAGACCCTCCTTGCCGTGGCTCGTGCCTCTCGTCATAAGCCTAGGGTCATTCACCTCAGCCATCAACCCAAAAATCCCAAAGCGACCATTACCCTTGTGGGAAAAGGATTGACCTATGATAGTGGAGGACTGAGCCTGAAGCCCTCAGACTTTATGGTCACCATGAAATCGGACAAGAGTGGTGGTGCTACGGTACTGGGCATTATGAAAGCGGTAAGCGAAATGGATCTACCCATTGAGGTACATGGATTTGTGGGGGCAGTCGAGAACATGATCGGTGGGGATGCCTATAAACCTGATGATATCTTGGTAGCTAAAAATGGAAAAACCATCGAGATCCGTAATACCGATGCCGAGGGACGCTTGGTACTTGCCGATACCCTCTGCTATGCCCAACAAGAGGTCAAAGCGGATTATATCTTTGATTTTGCTACCCTAACAGGAGCTTCGGTTGTGGGGGTTGGGCATTACACCTCTAGCGTTATGGGCAACAGCGAAGAGACCAAAGATCTGGTACTCAAAGGAGCAAAGATCGCAGGGGAGTTTGCCACCAAACTTGATTTTAACCGCTATTTGAAAAAATCAATCACAAGTGAAGTTGCCGACATCTGCAATATCTCCAATAGCCGTTACGGTGGAGCGATCACGGCAGGGCTCTTCCTTGAGGCATTTATCGATGAAGATCACAAAGAGAAGTGGGCACACATCGATATCGCAGGACCTGCCTTTGTCGAGCATGCGTGGGGGGAAAATCCACACGGTGCGAGTGGTGCGGGTGTACGTATGATGGTAAAACTCCTTGAACGGTTGAGTAAAGCTGAGTAATGTTATGCTATCGCTACTACGAAGAAACCACTACTTCAAACCTATCTTCTTTGTCACCTTGGCGGTGGTCTTTATCCTCGCCATTGTACCCGATGACCATATCTATCTCTCAAGTCGCGATGGTGACAAGATCAAACACATGATGGCATTTTTTGCCCTCTCTTTTTTTCTTAATCGTGCCTCCTCTACCATTAAACACCGCTTGAGGAATATGGGATTACTTCTGCTGTTTGGCATCTTTATTGAGTTTGTTCAACTCTTTTTTCCTGAACGGCAATCTTCACTTGATGATGTGGTAGCAGATCTAGTGGGCATATTACTTTTCCAACTCCTCTACTCACTGATTCGCCTACTCAAACACCAAAGAAAGAAAGTCAAATAACCCCCTCTTCACCAACTTTTGGCTAAAATCCCATAACTATTTTGACACAAGGAATATTATGGGATTAAGCATCGGACTTGTGGGTCTACCCAATGTTGGTAAATCCACCACATTCAACGCCCTAACCAAAGCACAAAACGCAGAGAGTGCCAACTACCCTTTTTGTACCATTGAACCCAATAAAGCGATCGTTCCCGTACCCGATAAACGTCTAGAGGAGCTTGCCAAGATCGTCAATCCTGAGAAGATCCAATACTCAACCCTCGACTTTGTCGATATTGCAGGCTTGGTTAAAGGTGCTAGCAAAGGCGAAGGATTGGGCAATAAGTTTCTCTCTAATATCCGAGAGACCGAAGTGATCTTGCACATTGTACGCTGTTTTGAAGATGAGAACATTGTCCATACCGAAGGCTCGATTGATCCATTGCGTGACGTGGAGATTATTGAACAAGAACTTCTCTTTGCCGATCTAGACTCCGTACAAAAACGGGTAGATTCACTCAAGAAAAAGGCTCGTGGTAACGACAAAGATGCCAAAGCCCAACTCGAGATCGCCCAAGAGCTCCTGCTACACATCGAAGAGAATAACCCCGTCTCCACCTACCCAAGACGGGATGAAGATGCCTTTTTGGCACTCAACAAAGATCTCCGTCTTCTTACCTCTAAAGAGATTATGTATGGAGCCAATGTCGATGAAGAGGGCTTAGCCGAAGACAATGAACATGTCCAAGCCCTCAAAGCGTATGCCAAAGAGCGAAACTACGAAGTAATTAAACTCTGTGCCAAGATCGAAGAGGAGATGGTGGAGTTCGATGACGAAGAGCGTGAAGAGATGCTCAACGATCTTGGGGTTACGGAGAGTGGACTCGAACAGATCATCCACAAAGGGTTTGACAAACTCGGACTCATGAGCTACTTTACCGCAGGGGTCAAAGAGGTGCGAGCATGGACGATTCGCCAAGGTACCACCGCCCCCAAAGCTGCCGCGGTCATTCACAACGACTTTGAGAAGGGCTTTATCCGTGCGGAGGTTATCTCGTATGAGAACTTTATCCAATACGGTGGCGAACAAGGAGCCAAAGAGGCAGGAAAAAACCGATTAGAGGGCAAAGAGTACATCGTCCAAGATGGTGACGTGATGCACTTTAGGTTCAATGTCTAAGAGTCGCTACGCCAAAGTGCCCATCGCTTGTGACAACCAACAGTGTCGCGAAGCCCATAACTGTCTACGCTTTGAAGCGTGGGAGGCAAAAGCCAAAGAACGGATCAAGACCTTCAACGGTACCGAAGAGAAAGGGTGTGGAAAATTTATCTCAAAGCGATAGTGCCACGCTGATGTTGGTTACGGGATCTTTGAGCATTTTCGTAGGCTCTTTGAGATCCAACTCCGTTAAAAGATTTAACGAAACCTCCACCGTGTCAGAGAGTTGATACTCCATCCCCATCCCATAAAGGGTCATCTCTTTGGAGATTTTCTCCATCTTGGTATGGGAGAGTACCTTGGTCAGTGTCGTCTCATGCGTCGCAATCTTCTTCTTATCAATAGGCGTAATTTTTATATGCTCATTGGTTGAAACCTGCTTTTTAGGTACTTTGGTTGGTTCCACTTTTCCCTCAATACTAATTCCCAGTACCGTATAGTTATTTGCTGATACCAAAGAGAGAAACATGCTCAAAAATAGGATATGCTTAAACATCTCAATCTCCGATCATTTCTTTTTTTGAGTATAGCAGGGTTTAACTTTTGTTTTTATTAAAAATTTATTAATTTTTTATATTATAAATTATTTTAAAGTTATTTTTTCTGTTTTTTGAAAAATGAAATTTGATATTTTCTACAGATAACTTATCGACCTCAAAACCTCAACCTCATCAAAACAGCCATCGACAAAGACAAAGCAAAACTCGGTCAATCTATAATATTCTTGTTCTTGATGGGTCTCTAGAGTATTCTTATCTTCTTCTATCTCTCTACCCTCTCTTCAAACACCTCTCAACTCTTACTGTGCCAAAGCTCGGTTGAGGTAAGCGTTTTCATCTACTTACTTAGGTCATCTTCTTTGTAGATAGGAACCCAATTAGCAGGATTGGGCTTGTTGAGATGCTTTGAGCTAAAGGCATTATGAGAAGTTTTTTAGGTAGGTTCGGGATTTGGTAGTTCCCTTTTAAGCTTTGCTTTCTTTTATCTCAATAAACCTACTTTTAAGTTCAGGAAGCTCCAGCATACTCAAATCCCAAACCATTCTCGCATCTACACCAAAATATTCATGCACAATAAAATTTCTGAAATCTTTAACAGCCCTCCAAGCAAAATCAGGCATTTCTTGATTGAGTAGTTCTATTGTTTTTGAGATAGCTTCACCTATAACAATATACTCTCGCAAGGTTGCACTATATGTCTTTCTATCATTTATAAACTCTTCAAAGGATAAATCTTTGATATAACTCTCAATAGCTTCTATGGACTCAATCGCATCCACAATATAGAGCAAAGAATCTCGTTTAGACATAGATAATATCCCTACTAATATACTCTTTTGCTATAGGTTTAAGTGTACTCTCTATTCCTAAATCTATCTGCTTTTGTAACTGCTCTTCAAGATAATATTTTAAATCAAAAAAGCTCCTAAATTTATTTGAGCTCTCTATCTCCACTGCAATATCAATATCACTATCATCTCTAGCCTCATCTCTAGCATACGAACCAAAAAGCCCAATAGATAAGACTCCATAACGCTCTGCCAAAAATGATTTTTTATCTCGTAAAAAGTTTAATATCTCATCTTTTGTCATATCTTTGCCTTTCTATTTAACAGTATAAGTATAACATAAGTTATAATATTCATCTTATCAAAACAGCCATCAACAAAATTAAACTTCCTTAGAAGATGATTTTTTTAGATAGTTATCTAATCCACAAACTCCTGCAATAAAAACTCATAAATATTACTATTGGCTTTAAGTGAATTACTCAAAATAGAATACCCTCTAAAAATATGATACTCTAACTTTCTCTCAAACTCTTTTTTACTCTTAAGTGTTATGTCTGTAAAGCATCGACCTCAAAACCTCAACTTCATCAAAACAGCCACCTACAAAGCAAAACTCTGTCAACCTATAGCGTTCTTGTTCTTGGTGGGTCTCTATGTCTATAAAGAGTGTTCTTATCTTCTTTTGTTTTTTGGTAATGGCACTTAGGTAGATGAGTGGGTAGTAGAGTTGTAAGAGTATAAAGTTCTCTCGTAGTTTTTTGCCTTGTTTAGCTTCAAAGATGATGATTTCATCTTCATTCTCCAACACCAAATCCATCTCAAATTGAAAGCCTTGGTTAATGGGTCGTGAGCCTTTGGTGGTTTTGAACTCCAGTTCAAAGTTGGTCTTTATTTTCCCAAACTGTCCGTAGAGTAGCCGTCTATAGTTTTGTCGCTCTACCCTCTCTTCAAACACCTCTAAACTCTTACTGTCTAAAAAGTGATTCAACACTCCTAGTGCCAAAGCTCGGTTGAGGTAAGCGTTTTCATTACGATGAAACTCTTGCAGTGTCAACGGCATAAACCCCTCCACACTCTCAATACTCTCCACCAATACCTCATCATACTCCAACGCTCTCAAATCAAAAACTATCTCCCCTCTATAAAAGAAAAACTCCCCCTGCCCACAACGCACAGGCATAAGCCTATTTTCTATCAGGTAGTCACTTAGGTCATCTTCTTTATAGATAGGAATCCAATTAGCAGGATTTGGCTTGTTAAGATGCTTTGAGCTAAAGGCATTGTGACTTGGCTCAAAGACATTTTCAAATCCCTTTGAGGGGCAAAAAACTTCATTGGAGGTTAGGAAATTTTTTAGGTAGGTTGGAGATTTGGTGTTGATGGTGGTTATTATGGTTTTCCAGTCTTTTTTGGGCATTTATCGATTAAACCTTTTCCTTATATCATCTTTAGATAACCTCTTTTTTTGAATAATTCTTTTTTTCTGATTCTGTTTAGAAAAACTACTATCTTCTACTCCATTCAAATAGTCCAAAGTGGCTTTTCTAGGTAAAGGTTCATTAGTATTCATCGTAGTAATACACTTAATGCAACCATTTAAACACTCTTCATTATGTTTCTCATCTATCCATAACCTAGCTTTACTCTTCTCTATCCATTCATTCCATCTATATTTACTTAAATCATATACATAACCAACTCCACCTGATTGAGTGTCATACATTAGAATATTAAAATTTCCATCAGCTTCTACAACCAAAGAGCTTATCTCTCTCTCATCTATTCCTAACTCTTCACATCCACTAAGTTGTAATACATTGGCTAAAGTTTTTGCTATTAACTTATCTGTAATCTTCCTTTTTGGCTCTATTAAAATAGCATCTGTAACCATATCTGCCATAAGTGTATGATTTCTCCAAATAGTTGGATGTTCCTCTAAACAACGAGGAGAATCAAATTCAGAATATATCAAAGAGTGATTTATAAAAGATGTGGATAGTTTATCATAACTTTGAATATCTACTTTATCTTTTTCTTGTTCAGAGTAACCACATTTAGTACAAACAGCAAAACCAAAACCTTTATCTCCTCTATTTATAGCATAAATTTTGGCTTTTTCCTGATATTTTATCATAAAATCATCATACTCAAAAAACTTATCATACTGTGAATTATTTTCGGTATATATTTCCAATCTACCAACCTTTTGAGGACTGTCTTCTTGAAAACTTAATTTATCTGAAGCTGATGTAATATATCCATACTCTGGCATTAGATAACTTGAACTTGGAGAGACTTTTCCTTTACAACTAGAGACTTTACATTTATGTACTTTTGTATATTGAGATGTAAAAAAATGCCCATTACTACAAGTGTAAATAAAGCCTTTTTCCCCAAAAGCTTCATCCAGATTTTCACCTGTAAAATGTTTAGCTATTCCTTTTGATTTGACTATCATTCCCCCTGCTAAAATTTTAGAATCAGGTACATATTCAGATAATGCTAAAAAACTATCTCTTGATAAATTAAAAGTACCTTTATTGTTATTCTGATTTATCACTTGTAAAGTTTTTACATCAATAGGGAAACCATATTTTGGTAAAATCTGATTGGTTGAAAAAATTTCAATTAGACTCTCTTGATATTTTTGTTTGATGTTATATCTAATTGCATTTTTATGGCTTGAAGTTTTAGCATAATTCCAATCATCTAAAAGTTCTACTAACTCATTTTTATACTTTGATGTTACCTCTTCTATACCTTTTTTAAACTTTATAATCAGTTCAGGATAATCTATATTAGATTCAGTATGTTTGAATATCTCATTAAAAGTATCTATTTCATTATCTTTAATTATAAATTTATCTAAAAATTTAATAAGTAAATCATAAATTGATTTATTATCAAAACTATATTGAAAATTTGCATAGGCATTTTCTGTATATTTAGGAATTTCATATAGACCAACGAAATTACCCATTTTTTTAAATGAATCAAATATCTTCATATTTTTACTATTTTGATTTGATTCATAAAACTTAGATAACATTAAAGAGTTAAAATGTCTAATAGCCAATTTCTTTTTCTCTAACGATATAGTAAGTTTTCTATGAGGCTTATCCATATAAAATTTAAAATTTCTAAAAATATTTTGGTCAAAATGTCTATTTCTAGCATAAGTCACAATAATTGATGAGCCATCTGTTCGTCTTCCTGCTCTTCCTGACCTTTGAATGTAGTTAGCTTTATTGGGTGGGATATTTGCCATTAAAACACCACTTAATCCTCCTATATCAATCCCAACTTCAAGAGTAGTAGTTGCAGATAATATATTTCGTTTACCAGCTATAAATAAATCTTGTAGTCTTCTATTCTCCTTAGATTCTAATTGAGCAGAGTGCTCTTCTGCCCAAATTCCATATTTTAATTCTAAAAAATCATTAATATACATGTCTCTATATCTTGCAAAATAGCTATAATTATTTAGTTCATTTTGAGAAATTTGTTTTAACTCTACTTTAATGCCTCTCTCTGGAATAATATTATTTACAGCACTTTGCCAAAGAGTATTGGCTATAGTATTGAGATAAAGTTTTGATGGTATTTTTAATAGGAGTTCATAAAAAACTATTCTAAATCCATCAATCACTCTATCATCTTTTGTTTGAACTTTCTTATACTCTAACCATTTAATATCATCTCTTTTTGATACCTCTAAAAAAGTATAATAGATTGCTTCTAAAAAATTATTAACATTTTCAGAACTATTTTCTATATCAAAACTTTCTAAAATTTTCTCAACGAATTGGTAGACACTGCTACGAGAAGTCACTTTTAATTGAACAAGTTTCTCTCCTTTCCCCTCTAATACAATATATTTTCCTAATACTCTTTTATTAAATTTATGGTCAAGTAAAGTAGAGTTTGGATATTCTGCTGTAATAGCTATCTGTTCTCTAAAAATATAGAAAAAAGAGTTCAGAATATTTTTTCTTTGTTTCTCTATTTTATCTATAATTGAGGGGAAGTACAGTCCAAACTTAGAGTTTAATTTTATTGTGTCAATATTGGGTACTTTAAAACTTACCAGCCCTAAACTCTCTAAATTAACTCCCTTTACATTTGGAGTAATAAGTGCTTCTACTACTTTAGGATAGATAATTTCAGATATAGCCTCTCTATTTTTATTATAAGATAGTTCTTCTCTCTCTTTAGGTTCTTGGTCTTTCATTTTTTCTCTACAAAATAGTTCCCCTAATAGTGGATGTTTTTTAACTTCTAAAATAAGTTCTGCTACAGATAGTCCTGAGTCTATTTTAGAGAGTTCTATTTTAGCTTCATTGATATTTTCTTGAAGCTTTTTACGAATAACTGGATTATCTGTATTTTCTAATTTTGTATTATTTTCTATAATCTCATTTTTATAAAACTCTATAAGTTCATTATCTAAGCCTTTGATTGCATTTTCTTGTAATATTTCAACTAAAATCTTTCTAAATAGATGAACTTCATGTTGTTTGGTTAGGAGTGTACCCAATCTTGCAGCCGAACTTCGACTATCTGAAAAAGTTAAAAGTCTTTTACCTCTAGCAGGTAAAAATATATTGCTCCCTTTATCTATTTCAGGCATATTAACAAGCATACTCTCTGCAATTAATGGTAATGTAAATTGGTCACTAATACCTAAATCATAAAATTCACTATTTGAACAAATAGGACAACTATCATGTTTATAAAATTTATTATGATAACTATGCTCCGAACATTTTTCTGATTTTTGATTTATATATATAGGAGTTTTAGATTTCTTGAAACTTAATAGAATACCTTTCTCATCTTTGAAAGAATTTTTATAATATCTCTCAAAAAAGAGTTTATTTTTATCATTAAATTTAGCATAAAAGAATGGCTCACTACATCTTGAGCATTTAACTATATTTAAGGTATTTGCCTTACAAGTTGTACAATTATAATAGACTCCATGATGTAGTTTTCCTAAATTTTCTATATTTGAATCAGGACATTTTGGATTAGAACAAATAGAAAATCCTTGTGAAGAGCGAACTTGTAAATGCAATTTATGTGGCAAAAGAGGAAGTTCATTATCATTTAATCTTGCTTTTGCTCCTATTGTTAATATATTTAATAGAGTTTTATAATTCAACTTATCAGAAATAAGTGGTAAAAGCTCATCTAAGTTGATAGTATATCGTTCAGATAAAATTTTTAATACTTTTGGAAAAAGTTTATACTCTTTATATTTAATATATAAACTTGTCATATTTTCTTCCATTAACGAATTTATATCTTGAAACTCATCTATCTCACTATCAATATCTGTTGACATATCAATATCTTGAAACTCTTTTTCTCCTTGAACTGTAATAATATTATCTTTATTAAAAAATTTATTAAAAAAATCTTGTTGTTCCTCTTTATCTTTGGAAATAGTTGCTGTCGTTGCTATATATAAAATTTCATCATTCTCTTTGGTTGCCTTTGCTACAACTCTTCTCAGCAATAAAGAAACCTCAGCAGCCAAAGTTCCTGTATATAAATGGGCTTCATCAAGAATAATAGTTCTTAATGCATTACCAATTAGAGGATAATCATTGGGTCTAGCCAAGATATATTCAAGCATGGAGTAATTTGTAATCATAATATCAGGTGGATTTTTTCTTGCTTCTTCTCTTGTCCTTATAAAACACTCATCATTAAACTCACCAGTTGCGAATTTTTTACTTTCAGGTGTTTCACTATTATAAAAAAACATTTTTATTTTAGATTGACCCTTTAAATAAGAGAATAATCTTTTATTTTGGTCGGCAACTAATGCGTTCATAGGATATAAAATAATTGTTCGTACACCCTTTTCGCTATTATTTCTAGGATTTTTTACCAAATCTTGAAGCATTGGAAGCAAAAATGCTTCTGTCTTCCCTGCTCCTGTAGGAGCTGTTACTACTATAGCAGGTTTATTTTTTTTATCCATTTCATTAGTGATTTTTAAAGTTTCAAACTGATGTTTAAAAGGATAAAAGTCAGGACTAAACTCTCTATTTAAATCTAATAATTCAATAAACTCTTTTGTTAAAAAATCTATTTTTCTTAAAGTTTCATTGTGTTTTTTAGCAGATAAAGCACCTTCTATCAAAAGCTTTGAAACTAACCCATCTTCTGATTGAATTAAATTAAAAATCTCTTTTTGTAGCTTTTCATCTCTAATGGCAACATCACTAATAACAATAATTTCTAATCGTTTTTTTAAATTTTCTGTTAATTTAATCGCATCTAAATATTTTCCCATTTATATCCTCCTCAATGCTTCACGCAAATAGTACTTTCCATTAATATAATGCATTGCCACTTTTAAATTATGTTTTTCTATTCCTTTTATTGTTGAAGAGTTAAATAAATTTGTAATGGTTTTATCAATAAAAGAGTTATCTCTCTCATCTATTAATTCAATATCACTTAAAATATTATCAAAATAGCTAATCAATATTTTAGATTTTGACTCTCTTAACAAATTAAATAAAATAATAGGAGTTTCTATAAAATAATCTACCGTTTTATTTAGAATAGTATCTTCCAATATCAAGGAAGAACCCTCTTTTCCAAAATCCATTCCCATACAAATATGTTCTAAAAATATTGCATATTTAGAAAAATCTAATTTAATATCTATACCATCTATTTTATTTTTTTTCTTATAAAAATTTCTAAAAAACTCCTCTTTTTTATAAAGAATATAATTTCTAATAAAAGAGGTATATTTAGATTTTAATAAAAATGGATAGTTTGATAAAAGCAACATGTTAACTATTTTGTTGTCTCTAAAGTCAGAAAAGGAGTCTAAAAAATTCAGATTATAAAAACTATCAATAATCTCCTCCTTAAAAATTACTAATCCTACAGAGATTTCATAGTCTAACTTTAGAGTATTTTCTTTTATTGAAGCCTTAATTTCATCATAAGTGAATTTATGCCATAAACTGTTTTCATCTAAAATAATAAAAATTACATCAGAAGGCAATTCCCTTTTTATAAATAATTTTGAAAAAGTATTACCCTTTAAATAACCCCATTTGCCTATATCACTATAGTTGAAAAGCTTATTTAGACCTGAATTAAATAGATATTCCGATATAAAAATATCTTCTCCAAAACCATCAAACTTATTAAATTTAAAAACTCTATTTGGTTTTATTTTTTGATAAAATCTTGATTTGTTTTTAAGAAAAAAAGTTTCATTTTTTCTAAAGTCACTTAAATAAAATCGGTTCTCCTCCAAATCTCTAAAATTAAAAAAGCTACTCTTATCTACCTCATAAGTTTCATTGTATCTATCTATCATAAAAAATCTAGGGATTGAATTCTTTTTTTCAAAGAAATTACATTGAACAACTTTTTTAAAAGCTCTTCCTTGATATTTTATTAGTAATGTATGTTTTGGATTTGTAATCATCTCGGGATGTAAGGTTAACTTAACATGTCCATTATTAACCTCATCTACATCCAAATAACCACCTGCATAATTCCATTTAACAATCTTGGTATTAGATGGTAAATCTTTTAAAGAAGTCTCTTCTTCCATCTTAAATATTTGTAAAATAAAATTCTCTTCATTCCCTATAGTAAAGCTACTATCATTTTTACTATAGAGAACAAGTTGGTCAATCCATTCAGGTTTTTCTATATATTTAGTAAAATTCAATTCAAATAGAAACTCTCCATCATAACTAATTTTACAATTATTATTTTTTGTAATATTTGTAACCAAAGTAGCATAACCATCAAAATACTCCTCTTGTCTCTCTTTATCAAAGTCACAATCTAAATCGGAATCCATTAGAATATTATATTTTTTTGTAGCATTAAGTTTTTTAAAAATATTTTGATAAATATTACCATTTTCATCAAAAATAATTATTTGTTCATTAAAATCAAAAAGTATAACAGTTTCAGAAAAAACAATATCTAAATCTTCATTTTTTACCTGAATCTCAATTTGATTATAATCAGGATTAACAATCTCTATACTCTTCTCTAAAACAAGATTTTTTTTAGAGTCAACAATCAATAATCCACTATATTTACTATCAATATATAACTCGTATCTAAAACCACTTAAATTTAATGTATATAAATCTTGTGCATTAATAATAAATCTCAAACCCATCTCATCTATTTTAATTTTGTCTAAATAAAAAACAGGTAAATCTTCATCATCTATCAATATAGAATTATTTGTAATCCTCTGTTTTGATAACTTTAATAAGTTTTCTAAATTAAGATGAGCGAACCAAATATTTTGTTCAAGAATTGATTTTAGTTTTATATCACTTATAATATTATCTCTATATCGTCTTAACGCTCTCCATCCATCACTAAACTCTTTTGAGTAATTTTCCTCTTCTTTATCTAATAACTCAGAAACGACTATAGGTAAATTATAATTTGATAACCAGAGCTTCAAATTGTTAAGACTTCTGTTTACTAATCCAATTTGCAGTAAAATGGTATTTCTAATATAGTGTTGTTCATCATCTCTACCATCAAAATTATTTCTTAGATTAAAAACTATACAAGCATATTCGATAGCTTCTACTAAATTAGCTTTAGGATACTGTTCCCTTATAAAAAAATAATCAACTATACTCTTCGATAATTCATTATACTTTTGAAGATGATTAACAACTCTTTTCCAAAGAGAGGAATAACTAAGCTCTTTTTTTGCTACATTTATTGTGAATATAAGAAATAATAAACCAATAAATGCTTTTTCAATTTGATTTGACTTATGAAAGTTTGAATAAGATGAGAATAAAATAGTTTGAATATCACTAATCGTCTCTTTATCCAAACTTATCTCTATAATGGATTTCTTATCTTTTAATCTAAATAGGTCATCTAACAACTCTATAATTGTTACATATTCCTCATATTTTTTTTTCAAATTTAAAAACTCTTGATTTATATTAGAAGATAAAAATATTTCTACATTTTTCTTAGTTTTTTCTTTTATAAAAATATTATTTTCAGTTGTTATAGAGCCTAACCAATCATCCCAACCATTCCATCCATCATTTTTATAAACAAAATCAGGAGCTTTAGGTATATTTCTAGGTTTTTGCGGAAGATTAGCAATACTGTTTGATATATATTCTTTCCATTGATTGTATCCTTTTAATTTCAATGAATGAACAAACTCTTTAGCTTTTGTATAAGAGAGCCAAGCATCATCTACCTTTTGTGTACTTCCTGTTCTTTTTCTCTCTGTTCCTAACCAATCTCCTAAATCTATCCATTTATCAGGATAAACCCTTTTAGGGTCGGATGGGATATTATGTGGTTTTGGTTCATAGCCCTTTAATTCTCCCTTAGAATATAATTTCCATTCATTTTGACCTTTTAAATTTAAACCTCTAATAAATTCACGAGCCTCATAAAAATCCATCCATTCCGTACCAAGCCAATCTTTTATACCTTTCCACTCTTTTTTGTAAACATCTTTAGGATTCCAAGGGATATTTTCAGGCTTAGTTAGCCCATCAAGTTTATTTTGATAATAGTTTCTCCACTCTTCAAAATTTTTAAATCCTAGACTTCTGACATATTCTCTTGCTTCTTCAAAAGGTAGATAATCTATTTTTTTATCTGAACCTATCCAATCACTCCAACTCTTCCACCCTTTAAATCTATACACAACATCAGGATTAGATGGAATAAAATTTGGTCGTTTATCTTTTCCTTCAAGTTCTCCTTTTGACCATTTTTTCCACTCTCTTGTATTTTTTAGATTTATTTCGTGCATATATTGACGAGCTTGGTTAAAAGGTAAATATTTATTTGACATTTAATTCTCTATTTTATGTTAATACAATAGTATAAAATCAATTTAATTAACCACCCATTAGAAGACTTCTCAAAAATTAAAAAAACTAGAAATCAATACAAATTCATACATATTAAATTTTATTTGAAATATTAAATCATAATAAATAATATCATTTTTTATAAAGATGTATTTTTACATCCCAACCTAAACAGCACTCAAAAATATAATAAGCTATCAACAATAATTTGTTATAATACAACAACTCATCCTAAGAGGAAAAAAATGATAGATATAACAAAAATAGAACAAGAGATACTCAACGCTCTGAAACCTTTACAACTTGATAAAGTTATTCTATTTGGTAGTTATGCTTATGGAACACCTCATAAAGATAGTGATATTAACCTCTATATTGTCACCAAAGATAATTATACTCCTCAAAACTATAAAGAAAAAAGAGCTTTAGTCTGAAAAGTTTCACAAAAAATTTTAGATATACGAAAAAAATATGCCATAGATTTGTTGGTTCATACAAAACAGATGCACGAAAAATTTATTCAATTACAAAGCTCTTTTGCTAAAGAAATTTTGCAAAAAGGTAGGGTCTTATTGTGAAACCTATCATAGAAGGATGGTTAGATTCTGCCTATAGTGACTTGAAAAATATTGAATATATTATCAAAGACGAATACCTTACCCATATTGTGGCTTTTCACTCTCAACAATGTGTAGAGAAATCATTCAAAGCTCTTTATTTTATAAACCTCACTCCTCCACCAAACCTCTCTACCAAGCCCATCAAAACTCTCACTCTCTTCAACCAATCTAAACCCACCCCTCAAAAAAATCTGCTCCACAATGCCACCTCTTAAATCTTCAAAAAACCGTTCATCACTCTCTCTTGGTTTGGGTGAATAGCTGAGTATTACTTTGCCATCTTTGGATAGATAGTTTGGTATATCGCTAACCCAACGCTCTAGCTCTTCTAGGCTTAGGTGCATAATGACAGCAACAGCTACAATGATATCAAACTTAAACCCAAAATCTAAGCCTAAAATAGGCAATCTAGCACAAAATAACCTACCGTTAAAAAGATGCTCTTTAGCCAAAAAAGCATCAACAAAACCTTGAGTGCTATCCACTCCCCAACACTCTGCCTTTAACGCTTGTTGCATATAACGCATATCTCGACCTGAACCAAAGCCTATCTCTAATGTTTTATTGTTGGGCTCAGTAGTCGTCATTTTTCCATCCTCCCAATATCAAAAAGCCTAACAGCCTGAGCCAACTCCCTACCTCTCTCGTTATAATGGGTAAAAATTTCATCCAAATACTCAAAACCATAAAGAAAAAGAC
>Ga0256843_1001833_pt1 | contig 16205 bp, 16 predicted proteins | sample AlvinellametaG_FD_191572 | JGI IMG/M metagenome (GOLD analysis project Ga0256843, IMG submission 191572) | Pompeii worm associated microbial communities from hydrothermal vent at the East Pacific Rise, Pacific Ocean - Alvinella | ecosystem: Host-associated > Annelida > Integument > Unclassified ... | reverse complement strand
ACCCTCACCTCTTCTACTGCCTATCTCATAACCATTAGATACTCCATCTCCTTTAAACTCTATAACTCTACTACTCTTTTGAGGGTCAAATATATTGGATATTGTTGCACCTTCTGGGTCATTATCGTAAATATGCCAACGGCTACTATTTTTGTCTTCTGCATCCTCATAAATAATATCTTTTGTAGAGTCTATCATTATAGGACGAGATAACATCTCAATATCATCAATCAAACCACTACCCCTAACTTCAAAAGAGTTAACAGATACCAATTCATTGTTTGGTTCAAAATCCCTTAAATCCTGTTTTAAATCTCTGGTGACTGTTTGCCAAAAGTGATTAACTGCTCCAAAATCAGTCTTCTGCTCCCAGCCATTTTCTCCAATAAGAGATTTTCCTCCCATCTCATGCCAGATAGTTTTGCCATTATTGGTAATACCTCCACTTGGATAATAATTGTTACTATTGGTATATAAAAGCTCCCTATCTCCTAATTTGGTTTGAACATTTATAGAGACTGAATATGGTTCATAAAATCTACTCTTCCATTGGATAATACTCTCTTTTTTATTATTCCAATTACTAGGAAAAAGTCTATAAGCATTCTCTAATTCTTCTCCTTTTGTCTCTATTACTTCCCCTTGGACATGCTCTCCTTGTGGGTCTATAATCCTTTTGATTGTCGCACCCTTTGGGTCATTATCTGATACTTTCCATTTTCTTATATTTGTGCCATCTGAGTAAATATGAACTTTTGGATTATACAAAACAATATCATCTATCATTACATCAGCACCAGCATATATAAATCCATTTACAGATATTAGCTCATTGTCTGGTTCTGAATCTTTGAGGTCTGCCTCTAAATCTCTAGTATATGTTCTCCATACATTCTTGTATTCATCATGTCTATAACCTCCCAATCCATGTAAAATTCCACCTGTAAAGCCATGTCTTAGAATTCTTTTTGGCAAATCGTTATAAAAAAGGTATCTTGTTCCATTTTTAGTTGTTATGGGGATATAAATTGTATATCTACTACCTGTGAGCATCTTCCATGAAATTGTCTTTTCTGTTGTGTTATTCCATGATAATTCATCATCTGGTGAAGTAGCTCCAAGTATCCAAGGCCCACCTTTACCTTCTAATTTGATTACTCTACTATTTTTGGATTCACTAAATACATTGAATGCTGGTTCTCCATTTTGTTGAACTATCCAACCATCAGCTAATCCGTCTTCTCCATCTTCATATATAGTAGTACCATTTAAAGTAGTAAAAAGTAATAAAGTAATGGGAAGTAAAAGATAATTCCTTTTCATTAAATTTCCTTGTGGTTTTAGATTAAAATAATAATTTAATATTATTTTAATCTTTTATAGATATATATCAGCTTAAAAAGCTCCAATATCATCTACCCTTCCACTTCCTCTAATAATGATAGAATCTATCGCTATAAACTCATTATCTGGCTCAGTATTCTCCAAATCAGCTTTTAAATCTCTCGTAAATGTTTGCCATGTTCCATTGTTACTACTGCTTCCCAAACCTATATTTATATAATCTCCACTTAGAGTTGGCGCATCATCATTTGGTCTATATGTTAGGTATCTTCTACCCTTTGTTGTATTGATAAGAACATAAAAAGTATAATCTTCAGAGAAATTCATACTCCATTGAAAATTATGGTGTTGAGTATCATTCCAGTTAATATTATCTGGATAACGCAATCTATAAGAGTCTGCTTTTCCTTCTCCTTGAAGCTGAATAACTCTACTATTTTTTTCATTATCTTCTATGTTTGTAATAGTTGCAGTCCCTGAAGTATTTTCAGATACTATCCAACCATCTATATTTTCATCCTCTCCATCCTCATAAACAAAGAGATTCTCTTCATCTTTATCATCAATATTATCACTCTTTGCACCGATTAGAGTATGAACATCATCTATCAAACCTGAACCTCTAATAATCATTCCATTAATAGAAATTAGTCTATTATCAGCCTCTACACTCTCTATATCTCTTGATAAATCTCTGGTAATTGTATGCCAGTTTCCATCTATTATATTAGCACCTACACCAAAAAGGATGTATTCTCCACTTAAACCTCTGTCATCATCTCTTGGGTTATAGACTATATATCTTCTTCCTTTTGTTGTTTGAACATCTACATAAATAGTAAAATATTCACTATAATTCAAACTCCACTCCAAAATATGGTCTGTTGTATTATTCCAATCATTATTTTGTGCATCTCTTAACATATAAGCATCTGCTAGACCGTCACCTTGTAGTTTGATTACTTTACTACCTCTTTGGGCATCTGAAATATTTGTAATGGTTGCACTTCCTGAACTATTTTGAAATATTGTCCATCCATCAATAGTACCATCTTGAGCATCTTCATACACTACACTGATATTATTATCTTTGTCTATATTTACATTAGATAATGCTTTAATATCATCAACCAATCCACTATTTCTAACTTGAAAACCATTTATAGAAATAAGTTTATTATTCGGCTCAAAGTCATTAATATCTTGTTGTAAATCTCTAGTAATTGTTTGCCATAATCCAAGCTCATTCATTGGGTCATCACCTGACCATACAGAACCTCTGATTCTATCATCTCCTAAACAGTGATGAATAACATTTCCATTCAATCCCAAATCTTCTAAGCCAAGAGTATAAACTAACTCTCTTTTTCCATTTTCTGTATCTACAAAAATTCTAAACTCAAAAGCATTAGGGTCTCTAATAGTACCTCTCTCATCCAGTATCTCAACCTCTGGACCAAAATTTCTAAAACGCCATTGAAGTATTTTTTGGTCTCTATTATTCCAACTATTTTCTCCTTCTATATCTCCTATCATATAAGCATTATCAAATCCAGAACCACTCAAACTAATTACATTACCTTGAAGGTGTCTTCCTTGTAAATCGTTATCTGGAATAGTTGTGATAGTTGCACCCTCTGGGTCATTATCTGATACTCTCCATTTACCTGCTCCATGCTCTCCATCATCATAAATTGTCTCATCTGTATTAAATAGAGTAATATCATCAATCATTCCATTATCTCCACCATTATAGATAAAACCATTTACTTCTATTAAGTCATTATCTGGTTCAGCATCTTTTAGGTCTCTCTCTAAATCTCTAGTAACTGTTCTCCATACTCCATTGGTACTCAATGCACCAAATCCATGATGAATACCAGTATCAAATCCATGAAGCAAACCTCTATTTGGACTATCAGTATAGAAAAGGTGTCTAAGTCCTTTTGTAGTATTAACCACTACATATATAGCATATGGTAAATCTGTTCTCATCCTCCATGAAACCATTTTATGCACAGTATCATGCCATGCATTATCTCCATTTAGGTCTCCAAGAATATATGAACCACCACCTGTAAGCTGAATTACTCTACTTTGTGATGTACTATCATAGACATTTACAATATCACCTATATCACCCTCTCTAACATTCCAACCATTGATAGTACCATCTTCAGCATCCTCATAAACTACTGGAGGAAAAGTCATAGCTCCATTAGGTTCTACTGATTTAAACATATTGATAGTATCTATTAGAGTATTACCTTGAATAGTAATACCATTTACAGCAATTAGTTTGTTATTTGGGTCATAGTCATGCAAATCATCTGCTAAATCAATAGTATAAGTTTGCCATCTATTATCTGTACCTTTACCATAAGAAGCATCATCACCATTTCTACTAATTACTAAACCATGATGAATTGCTAAACCATCGGCACTCATACCTCTATCTACTCTTGTTGGAGTATATACCAACTCTTTATTTCCATTTTCTGTTAAAACATGAACAGTAATTGTAAAATCATTATTATTTCTCATTTGTAGCTGTAAAATATTATTTTCTCTATCATTCCAGCCACTACTATTTGCATCTACTCCACCTATAGTATAAGTATCATTCTCATCTCCACTAAGTGATATTACATTATCTCTAGTCTCATCATTATCACTATCTTGAGCAAGTAGAGTTATAGTGGCATTTCCTGAAGAGTTATTACTAATAGTCCAGTTTGCTACTCCATTTTCACCATTTTCATAAATTTTTCTCTCTGGATTATCAAGGGTAATATTATCAACCCTACCCAATACTCCACCAAACCTCATTCCATTTACTCTAATAATATGATTGTTTGGTTCTGTATCTTGGAGGTCTCTATCCAAATCTACTGTCACTCTTTGCCATGTGCCATTATTGGTTTTCTCTCCAATACCATTTAAAATTCCTGTTCCATGAAAACCAACATCTACATTTAATTTATTATAAAAGAGCCATCTGTGTCCCTCTTGGGTATCAACACTCACATATATAGTAAAATCATCTGTAATCTTCATATCCCAAGATAAAACTCTCTCTGTAGTATTATCCCAGCTCTCTCCTATACCAATATCATAAGTACCTGGAGATAGATTGACTACTCTACTCTTTAGGTCTCTATCGTAAATATTATAAAAAACTCCATTATCACTGGTAGTCCATACATCTGCTTTTCCATTTTCTCCATCAAAATAGACGGTTTTTGCTTCCATATTAGTATTAAATAAAAAAAATAATACTAAAATTAAATATCTCATAACTATCTCCTCTAGAATTTCAATATATATAATATTATATATTATTTTCTATTAAAAATAGTTAAATATTATTGTTGTTCTTTTTTATATCCTATAATAAGTACAAAAAATAGAACTATTAAAACCGTATCATAAAAAGTAAATCTAGGCATACCAGTTCTAACCCAAGTAAAAACTTTTGTCAAAATAAAGGCATATAAAATAATAAATCTAGGGTTATATGAGATTATATTTATAAAGAAATATTCTATTTTTTTCACCAAAAAACCAGAGAAAAAACCAGCAATTACAACTCCTATAACTCCCAAATTATAGTATCCAAACGCTACAACGCCAGGAGGAACAATAGAATCTCTAAAATTATAAAAAAAGTAAGTATTAGTTAACATACTATTATCATCCAAAAAAGTTAACCATGACATAGGAACTATTTTTCCTCTAAGTCCAGAAATAACTCCTTCAAAATACAAAAAATCATAATCCTTATTGAGTGCAAACTCTAAAGAGGTTTGGTCAAAATTGAAAAAAGAGAGCATATTTAAGATAGCCTGAAAAATATTCATAGGGTCTGTAATAACAAACTTACCAGTATCCAAATATGACTCTAGAGCTGGAATAAAAAATATAGCAAACAAAAAGAGTATTCCAAAATGAAGTATATAACTTTTTTTATTTTTTAAGGATAGATAAAATAAATAGAGTAACAAAAACTCAATAATACCCTGTTTACTTTTAAACAAGGCAAATCTAGAAAAGAGAGCTACTCCCAGAGAGACCCAAAACATTGTATGTAACCAAAAGCCTTTTCTCTCTTCTAACAAAAAATAGATAATAATAGCCAACATAGAAAAAGGAATAAAACGATAAACAAAAATATAAGTCTTGCTAATCCAATACTCATCTCCATGTCCAGACCGAACAGCATCAGCAGCCATAATAGCTCTCTCCATACCACCGAACTGAGAAGCATATATAAATACGGAAGCAAAAGATAAAAAAGCCAAAAAAAGTCCTATAACATACAAAAGATTTATCTCTCTAGAGAAAATTTTTAATTTTCTCTCTGTAAGTACAGAACTAGACATTTTTTTATATTTTACAGAGTGAACCCCTGCAAAAAAAGATGCTAAAAAAATAGATACAATAGCAAATGATTTATAACTATAAAATTTATCCAGATAGTTCTCTGGACGCAAGTCAAGCATTTTGTAGTTGAGAAATAAAACCGTATCATTGAGTATCATACTTAGTGGAATCAAAAGATATTGAATAGTCCAAAAAAGTAAAAATACAGCTACCATATTCCAACCCTCTTGAACATTTGCATAAATAAATCTAGCCATATATATAAATAGAGCAAGGTATAATATAAAAAGTATTAGTGAATCAAATTGCCCAAACATAAAAAAACTCCATAAAATTAACTAAATAACTGTTTAAAATGACCTATATTTGGAATTTTGGGGTTTCTTATAAATCTTTTTAACATTAAATATTTATTATAATATTTTAATCTTTTTTTAAAGTTAATATCTGAATTTGGAAGCCATTTAGGAATAGGAAATTTACTCTTTTTAACTGTACTATTTTCTAGTACAACAGTAAAAAAATCTATATTAAAGTTATTATCTAGAGTAATTACCATAGAACGGCGATTTTCTATCTCTTGTTTTTTGATTCTTCTAGCTCTAAACTCTTTGCCATCATATTGGGTTGGAATATCTAAATCGGGGAAAATAAAATTACCAATTCCATAAAATATATATTTTTCCTTATAAATCTCAAAACTCTGAATTACATGTGCATGATGTCCTATAATCAAATCTGCACCACTATCTATAAGTTTATGTGCTGTCTCTCTATCACTATATTTTGGAAATGGTATCTCTTGTATTCCCCAGTGTGGTTGGACAATAATAAAATCAACACTATCTCTAATAGACTCTATATCTTTTATAATCCTATTTAGCTCCAATACTGCACTACCACTGCTTTTACTATCTCCAAATACTGGATGAGTTGTATAACATGAATAACCCAAAAGTGCTATCTTTTTACCTGCAAACTCTATAATAGAGGGATTATTAAAATTATCGCTAACTCTCCCTGCACCAAAATATGAAATTTCTAGCTCTTTTAAAATCTCTTTTGTCTTTGCAAATGCCTCCTCTCCAAAATCCATAATATGATTGTTTGCCAAAGAGACTGCTAGGGGTTTTTTTTTGAAAGTTTCTAAGATATATGAACCCTCTTGACATATATTAACCTTGTTTTTGGCAATCTCTCCTTTACAAGAGAGTGGAGTCTCTAGATTAAATACAAACTCATCTATTTCAAAATCAATTTTATATGGTTTATCTAAAACCGTATCTCCAAAAAAAAGTAGCTTCATGATTTTCTATTCCTTTTTATTTTTTGATAAATATAAATCATAACTCCTCCATTATGCAAAACTCCGACTATTACAAATAGTACAATAGAGGCAAAATATGAGTTATAAAAGTAGTATCCCAAGTAGATAGCCAAAATTCTAAGCCCAAGTGTTACAATTTGAATAATAAGTCTAATACCTTGAAGTCCATAAATATTGAACATAATAGTAGTAGGAGGAGAGATAAATACAAAGAGAAACCAAAATATTACAACTTGAGCAATCAATCCAGATTCTCTCCACTCTTCCCCAAAAACAAATGTGAATAAATCCTGTCCAAAAAACAAAATAATTATCATAGGTACTAAAAAAAGTTTTAATAATCCCATGGTTGTTTTCATATAGATAGGATAAACATCTCCTCCATTTGCATACATAATTGAGACTTTTTGATAAAAAACACTCTTTGTTGATGCCGATACTAAAGATAGTGGTGTCTGCATAGCCCTAGCCGTGAGAGAATAAAATCCAGCAATAGCAGGAGAAAAGAGTGAAGTAAACATCAAAAGAGGCACATTTTGAGAAAAAGAGTTAACCAAAGTAGAAAGACTCTCATATTTTGGAAAGTTTTCATATCTTTTTGCATTTAACTTTATTCCTCTCTTCGATATATTTTTAAGCTGGAGAGTCTGCTTTTTGATATGAAAAGCTATCAACAAAAGTAACGCTGATAAATCAGCCGTAATCTTTCCAGCAATTAATCCATTTAAATTAAATAGATACTTACTAATAGTTTGAGTAGATATAGTAGTAAGTGATGCTACCACCTTGACTTGAGCAATTTTTTTGTAAAACTCTTTTCTAGTTGAATAAGCATCAAAAATTTGCATCAATCCTATAACCAAAGTAGATATAGGTAGTAACCAAACCAAATAGGCATGATGCTGAAAATACTCCAAAAAGAAATCATAAAAAACAATCAAAACAATACTCAATAAAGTAACCATAGAAAAAGTCACTATAATTGAGAGAAATACCAAAGCTTGAGCATCTCTATCCGATTTTGGCAACATAATAGCCTGTTCATAATTCCCACTAGATATTGAACCTATCATACTGGCTAACACAAAAAAGAGTGAATAGAGTCCAAACTCACTTGGAGTATATAAACGGGTTAGAATTGGTATAAAACTAAACATAATAACCTGAGCAATAAGCGTCCCTGACATAAGTGTCATAATCTGTAACAAATAGGTGTTACTTTTAAATTTTTTAATAAGTTTATTCATTTTTTTAAAGTCGTCTCTTTATACTAATATAAGTTTTTACTTCACATTATATCCAGTTTCTACTTTGTTTTAAAATGTTTTTTAATGTTTAATGAAAAATTTTTAAATTTTTTTGATAATTAAGAGTATTTTTATCCGATTTAGTTTATAATTCTATCAAATCAAAAAACATAAGGAAAGAAAATGGCAGAAACAGTAACTTTTAAAAATGATACAGTATGTAACTTAGCAGGTAATCAAATCAATGTTGGAGATAAAGCTCCAGAGGTAACAGTAGTAAATTGTGACCCAATGTTACAAGATGAAACAGTAGGTGGAGAAGGTAAAGTTCAGCTTGTAGTAGCAGTTCCTTCACTAGATACTCCTGTATGTGATGCAGAAACAAGAAGATTTAATGAAGAAGCTTCTAAACTTGATGGTGTAGAAGTAATTACAGTATCTATGGACTTACCATTTGCAGCAGCTAGATGGTGTGGAGCAGCTGGAATTGATAATGTAAAAGTATGTTCAGATTTCAGAAACAAAGATTTTGGAAATGCTTATGGTGTACTTTTGGCTGATGGTCCTTTGGCTGGTGTTCTTGCAAGAGTTATTTTTGTAATTGGAAAAGATGGAAAAGTAACATATAAGCAAGTTGTTCCAGAAATTACACAAGAGCCAAACTATGATGATGCTATCGAAGCAGCAAAAGAAGCTACAAAATAAAAAAATCTACTTCAATATAAAATCTCTCTCCTGAGAGATTTTATCAACCCTTTTCCCAAAATCCAAAATCACATATTATTTAAAGCTTTTAATAGTAAAATCCTTTCTAAAACTATTTAGGAATAAGAATATGAATGATTATATAATATATGGTACTTTAACTCTCTTTTTATCTATACTCTTTTCTATGGGAGGAGCAGGAAGTGGAGTAGCACTTATTCCTATTTTAAATCTACTTGGTATCAACTTTACACTTGCCAAAGCCATAGGACTTTTTGCAGGAGCAACTACTACTATTACTTCAAGTATTATGAATATAAAAAGAAAAGTAGTTGATTATAAGTTTGTTTTTCCTATAGCCTCTATGATGTTACTATTTGCCCCAGTAGGTGCATATAGTAGCCGTTTTATAGATGAAAATATTGTTAAATTTCTCTTTATGATAATGCTTTTTTATAGTGCTACTATGATGATGTTTGGCAAAAAGAAAGCTCTTTTTAGCATAGATAATATTTATACTCTCTTTATAGTGGGTGGTGTTGTTGGCTTTCTTTCTGGACTTTTGGGAGTTGGTGGAGGTAATATTCTAATCCCAATACTTACACTTTTGGGATTTGCACCCAAAAAAGTAGCTGTTGCTGTTAGCTTTGTAGTACCTTTTTCTGCTCTTAGCTCTTTTTTTACTTATGCTAGTTATGTAGATTTAGATTATACTTTACTTTTTATTGTAGCTCTATCTGCTATTATAGGTGGTTATATTGGAAATTATATGATGCAATTTAAATTAGAACAAAAACATATCAAAAAGCTTATGGCTTTATTGCTTTATATTTTAGCATTTAAGTTGTTAATCTATTTTATCCACCAAACATAGATTTAAATGCAGCCAATAGCTTTGCAAGTATTCCTTTTGGTGCTACCAAATCATCCAAAAACTCTTCATATGTCATATGATGCTCTTCTAGGTATGCCTCCAAATAGGCTAGAGAACCTTCCATCCCACTTCTTCTCTCGATATTTAACATAGTCTCATAAAGTTCTTCCATAACATCTATAACTTTTTGAGGTGCTGCTCTTCTAAATGCTGTTAGGGATTTGATATTGCCATTTGCATCTTTTTTTACATCAAAATCAGCAATAACCCAATAATACTTCCCACTCTTTGCTAAATTCTTAATTACTCCAGAAACTGGCTCACCTCTAAGAAGACTACTCCAAACCAAGAAAAAGATAGCCCTTGGCATATCAGGATGTCTTAATATATTGTGTGGAGCTCCAATTAATTCCTCTTCGCTATATCCAGAAACATCACAAAAATTTTTGTTAACAAAGATTATTTTACCTTTAATATCTGTCTTGCTTACAATAAACTTTTTTTTGCTAAATTTGATTTCTTCATCAATAGCTATTGGTCTATATATTTTACGCTTCACTTGTTCCCTTATATTTGTTACTAGTTAGAACTTATTTTAACCAAGAGTTACTAAATAAATGGTTTAATTTATGAAAAATTTCAGATTTAGAGACTCATCTCTTCTAAAAAGAATCTTACAACTTCTCTATCATCAAAGTGAATTTTCTCTCCTTTTATCTCCATATAATCCTCATCACCTTTTCCCAGAATCATTAAAACCTCATTATCTTTTACCTCTTTTAATGCTTCTTGGATAGCAAAAGCTCTATCTACCATAGCTCTAGTATTTGATTGGTCTTTGATTCCTGATAGTATATCTTTGATAATATCTGCTGGATTTTCATCTCTTGGATTATCACTTGTCACAAAAACTTTTCTCGCAAACTTTGATGCTACTGCACCCATTCTTGGTCTTTTTGTTTTATCTCTATTTCCTCCAGCACCAAAAACTACTACTATATCTCTATCTTTCATGCTATCAAGTACTTGTACCATACCATCTGCAGTATGAGCAAAATCAACTATAACAAGAGGATTTGTACTAACTACTTCCATTCTTCCTGCTACTCCTGCGAAATTTGGAACGACTTCACAAACCTCTTTTATATCTTTGCCAGTCAAAATAGTTACTGCACCAATAGAAGCCATTAGATTAAATAGATTAAAGAGTCCTACCATTGGAGAAGAAAAAGTAGCCTCTTTTCCCAAATGGCTAATTCTAGCATCTATTCCATGTTTTAGAGAAAATACTTGTACTTTAAAGGTGGCTGGTTCATCTACTCCATAACTTTGTGCATTTTTGGGATTGTATTCAATATTTTTTATATCATCTTTGTTGAGAAGTTTTGGAGAATCATCAGCAAAAAATCTACTCTTGACTGCTCTATACTCTTCTACTGTTCCATGATAATCCAAATGGTCACTAGTAACATTTGTATGAACTTTTAGAGCAAATTTTAATCCCTCTATCCTATTTTGGTCAATAGCATGAGAGCTTACTTCCATTACAAAATAATCACATCCCATCTCTTTGGCTATTTTCATATGATTTATAGTCTCTAGTATAGATGGAGTTGTCATTATTTTCTCTTCGACTCTCTGCTCATTTGCAAAAAAACCTCTAGTTCCTTGAAGTGCCACTTTTTCTCCCAAATCCAATAAAAAGGAGTAGATACCAGCTGTAACAGTTGTCTTTCCATTGGTACCTGTGACACCAACCACTCTCATAGACTCTAAATCCAATTTTGATATTAACTCCGATGGAGTTATAAAAGAGGGTTTAGAATCTAGTTTTTCAAAATATTTTTTATTCTGACTGGTTAGTAAAAATTGTGTATCTTTATCTATTTTTGTTGTATCATCTGTTAGATACTTATAGTTATCTATATTATAATCTATTTTCATCTTATTTTTATATTCAATCTTTTTCGTTTAACTTATTATATAACTCATATATATCTTGGCTCTCACCAAAAGTATTGCTCATTGAGTCCAAAAACTGCTCTGCTAAGGCTTTTTCTCCTCTATCTATTAGCTGAGAAATAAAATCTATATACTCTTCTTTACCTTTTAAAATTACTTTTGTGGAAAACATCACATCCTCAAAAGCTCTACCAAAATCACCTCTATTATCTACAAATAATAAAAAATCTTTATAAGTTATTCCATCTTGATAATCAATCTTCTCCTCTACTATTGGAGATAAAAGTTGAGCAATTTGGTCTTTTGTATTATCTAGTGTTGCGATAAGGTCTATCATGGTTTGACTAGCATTATCTTGTTCTTTTTTAATAATCTGATAATAATCATATAAAGCTTGAGCCTCTTCACCATTTTCCATGCCTATATCACAAAGAAAAGCTCCAATCTTAGCATCAATATGTGTTGGTTGCTCTTTTAAAAGCAAACCATAAGTGGTCATAGCATTATTATACTCCCCCAGAGAAAATTGTTCTTCTGCCCTACTTAATAATCTATTGATACTTACCTTTCTCATTTATCCTATCCTAATTGTTCTAATTTATCTTCCCAACCATGGGGAACATTCATAACGGTAATATCTGGATGTATCCTTGTCTTCATCTCTTTTTCGATTCCAAACTTGATAGTAGTACCAGAACTACCACAGCCAACACATGCACCTTGAAGTTGCACATATACAACTCCATTTTTAATATCTATAAGTTTTACATCTCCTCCATCTTGTTTTATCCAAACAGAGGCTTTATCTAAAATATCTCTAACAATAGGTTTTAATTCTTCATCTGTAAATGGAAGCATACGCTTCTCCTTAATTAATTATTTTAGTTATCCTCTATTTATACATAATAATTTTCCCTTTGTCAAGAGAATAACGCTACTTTATTATATAAATAACTATATTATATAACAAATATAGCATTTTTTCAATCTTTTATAAAGAGTTTAACATTACAATATTAGTAGAAAACTCCACTAATAGGGTATCTATGATTAGAAAATTTTTAAAAAAATTACACTCAAGCGATAAAATAAAACAATTAATTCACAAATATAAAATACCAAGAGAACATTTAGCTGTTAACAGAAAATCCATAGTTAGAGGAATCTTTATAGGACTATTTTGGGGTTTTATTCCTATGCCTATGCAGATGTTGGCAGTTCTTGCTACTACTCCATTTATAAAATTTAATGTTCCAATCGCTATCTCTATGGTATGGCTAAGCAATCCTCTTACTATGCCTTTTATGTACTATATGGAGTACGAGACAGGTAATTTGATTTTAGGCAAAGAGGGCTTAGATAATATTGAACTAACCTTGACATGGTTTAGTGACCATTGGGACGATATTATAGTCCCACTCTATGTAGGAACAATTCCCTATTCCACCGTGGTTTCAGCACTTATAGCATTCATAGTAAATAAACTATGGATAGCCTCAGTGCATAAAGAAAAGTTTAGCAAATCCAATAGGAAATTATAACTTTAATAGTCTTATTCCTATTGCTGGTACTTGTTTTTTAGGCTTGAAAAGAATAAATAAAAATACAGCGACAGCAACTCCAGCAATTCCAAAAAACATATTAGTCCTCCTGTGTTATATTGATGTTAAGTGTTTATATATATTAGTACCCCCTTAAAAAATCTAACTAATATTTATTATTATAATAAATATTTTTTTAAATTCAAATTAAATTGTCACACTTTGTCACAAAATTAAATATAAGTTAAATTGTAGATATAATTAAATTTTTTAGATAAAATTAAAAAAGGGGGAAAGAACCCAATATTTTGGGTTTTTGAGAGGGTGACAATTATACTAATTCGATAATTGCCATAGGAGCTGCATCACCACGACGCATTCTAGTTTTGATAATTCTTGTATATCCACCATTTCTATCTTGGTACTCTGGTGCAATTTCTGTGACTAATTTATTTGTACAAGCTTTATCTTGTAATTGAGCAAAAACTGCTCTATGTGCATTGCTATCACCTGCACTTGCTTTTGTAATAAGTTTTTCAAAGTATCTTCTAAGCTCTTTTGCTTTTGGAAGAGTTGTTTCTATTCTTCCATATTTAATTAGAGCAATAGATAGATTCTTAAGAAGTGCCGCTCTATGAGCAGAAGTTCTACTCAACTTTCGGTATCCGTGTCTATGTCTCATTTATCTATTCCTTTTATTCTGAGCTTTCTTTTAACTGCTCTATTTTTTTGATAAGATTTACTCTTGTATTCTCTGGTAGTTCAAAATCATCACCATAACCTAGATTGGTTAAGCATTCAGCGATTTCATCCAATGACTTTCTACCAAGATTTTTAATATTTTTAATCTCATTTGCACTCATAAGCACAAGCTCACCGAGATATTGTATTCCTGAACGGTCAAGAGAGTTAAATGACCTTGCACTAAGTCCAAGAGAGTCGATTCTCTCAAGATAAGGCTTCAGTTCACTATCATCTGTTGTTCTTTTTACTGGAGTTGCGTTTATCTCTACATCTAGCACACCATTAAATACAGATAGTTGTTTAGACATAGTCTCTAAAGCATTAATAAAAGCGTCAACAGGCGAGATTTGTCCATCTGTTTCAATATCAAAAGTAATTTTTTCATAATTAGGATTATCCTCAACAAGGACATTACCTATCTCATAATTTGCTTTTTTTACAGGAGTGAAAAAGGCATCCAAAGCGATAGCTTCGCTATCAACTTCATCTCTAAGGTCTTCACTTTGGACATATCCCAAACCTTTTGCAACAACTACTGTAAAATTAAGTTCTGCATCTTCATTAAGTGTAGCCAAAAATGCATCTGGATTAACAACCTCAACTTCATCATTAACCAAATCAGATGCTACGATATTTTTAGGTCCTACAAATTTATAATGTAGAGTAGCTCTCTCAACACCTTCTGGCAATTTAAATCTAATATTTTTTAGATTTATAATAAATACAGCTACATCTTCATGCATCCCACGAATACTATCAAATTCATGAGAAGCCCCTTCTATTTTGACTGATATTGGGGCATAACCTACAGATGAACCCAAAATCAATCTTCTCAAAGGGTGTGCAAGAGTAATAGCATAACCACTCTCAAAAGGGTAGGCAATAATTTCAGTTCTGTTTTCACCAAGTTCATTAACTTCAACAATCTCAGGAAGCGATGGTGCTATCTTTATTTTTTTCATTTTTTGCCTTTATTACCTATTTTATCTATTACTTAGAGTAAAGCTCAACGATTAATCTCTCTTCAACTGGAATGTTAATTTCTTCTCTATTTGGAACCCTACTAAAAATTCCAAAAAGCTTCTCTTTATCAACATCTACCCATTCAACCATACCTGTTTGGTTTGTAAGCTCTATAGCTCTTTGAATTTGAGGGTTATTTTTGCTTTTTTCTCTAATCTCTATTTTTTGTCCTGCTTTTACTCTATATGAAGGAATATCAACTCTCTTACCATCCACCAAAACATGTCTATGGTTTACAAGTTGTCTAGCAAATCTTCTTGTTGTTGCAAATCCCATTCTATAAACTACATTGTCAAGTCTTTGCTCAAGAAGCTGAATTAGGATTGCCCCTGTGTTTCCTTCTTTTCTATTTGCTTCTTTGAAAAGTGTTCTAAACTGCTTTTCACTTACACCATACATAAACTTAGCTTTTTGTTTTTCTTGGAGCTGAAGTCCATATTCGCTAATCTTTGCTCTTCTTTGTCCATGTTGCCCTGGTGGGTATGGTCTCTTTTGTAAAGCTGATTTTCCTGCTAGTCTTCTTTCACCTTTTAAACCAAGGTCAACTCCTAGTCGTCGTTCTAGTTTTTCAACTGGACCTCTATATCTTGCCATTTATACTACCTTTTATTATTCGCTTATTTATTATTCACTTCAATAGTGATTAAACTCTTCTTTGCTTAGGAGGACGACAACCATTATGAGGTAATGGAGTAATATCTTTTAGCCACAATACTCTAATACCTTCAGTCGCACCAACCGATTTTACAGCTGTATCTCTACCAGAACCTGGTCCTTGTACTTTAATACCAACTTCTTTGATTCCATGTTCCATAGCTTTTTTCATAGCATCAGCTACGGCTTCAGTTGCTGCAAATGGAGTCGATTTTTTACTTCCTTTGAATCCCAAAGCACCTGCACTACTCCATGCAATTACATTTCCCATTTCGTCAGTTACTGTAATTACTGTATTATTAAAAGTAGCAGCAATATACACTACACCCCTAGCAATATTTTTTTTTGCTCTTTTCTTAGCCATTTATATACCTTTTACGCTGCACCAACAGTTTTTCTTT
>Ga0256843_1001832_pt1 | contig 16205 bp, 11 predicted proteins | sample AlvinellametaG_FD_191572 | JGI IMG/M metagenome (GOLD analysis project Ga0256843, IMG submission 191572) | Pompeii worm associated microbial communities from hydrothermal vent at the East Pacific Rise, Pacific Ocean - Alvinella | ecosystem: Host-associated > Annelida > Integument > Unclassified ... | reverse complement strand
CAATTTACAATATTATCAATCAGATGTAGATCATCCAATGGCAACAATATATAGACTCTCATCAAATAATTCAATGATGGATAACACTAATCATCTTACAACGGATATGAAAGGCTTAAAACTAAAAAATACTCTTCTCGTTGATTCTTATAAAATACTTCTTGGTCTAGATGGAAGTCAAAGAGAGTGGGATGGTAAATACTATAATACAACAACAGGTATGCCACTTATGGCTGGAAACTCAAAAAGTATCGATAATGCACAAACAGATAACATTGCTGTATTTGCAAAACTAAATAAAAGCTATGGTGCATTTGACGTAAGTTTAGGTGCAAGATATGACTCAACAGAGATAACACATGCAACACTCCAATCAAATGACTATACAGCTGTCAACCTTAATCTTTTTACAGCATATAACCTCAACAAAGATAACAAACTTTTCATAGGAGTAGGTCAAGCTTCTCGTGTACCTGATGCTAGAGAGTTATACTTTACGAGCTCAAAAGGTGGACTTACTGGAACACCTGATTTAGATCAAACAACAAATAGTGAAATAGATTTAGGATATGAAAACAATAGTGATGATTTCCAATTTAAAATTAAAATCTTCTACTCACAACTTAAGGATTATATCTACATTCAAAAAGGTATTATGACCAATGCTTTTAGTAACATTGATGCAACTGTATACGGAAGTGAACTTAGTGCTTCTTACTATGTAAATGATGATATTACTCTAGATTTAGGTGCATCATATAAACGTGGTCAAAAAGATGAAGCACTCCCTGGTCAAACAGATAAAGATTTAGCAGATATGGCACCCTTACGTGGAAATATAGCACTGAACTATGAGTATATGCATAACTCCATGGCTACACTTGAGGTAAGAGCAAGTGATAGATGGAGTGACATCGATAGTGACAATGGTGAACAAGAGTTAGCAGGTTGGAGCATCGTAAATATGAAAGTAAAACAGGCTATCAACAAAAAATTTGATTTAACTTTTGGGGTAAACAACTTACTTGATGCAACGTATGCACAGAGTAATACTTATGTAGACTTAACTCTTATCGTAGCAGGAACTGATGATGTTATGCTTATGAATGAGCCTGGTCGTTATATCTATACAAACCTCGATTTTAAATTTTAATAACTACTTATAAAGAGCATCTCTTAGTCTATAAGAGATGCTAATACTTCACTAACACTTTTTTCATATACTTCACTTATCAAAACATTAAGGACGTATAATGAAAACTAAATTCTTCAACTCAATCGTAGCTTTATCTTTAGTTACAACAACACTTTTATTCTCAGCATGTGGCAGTGATTCTACTACAACAACGCTCCCTCATCCAGATGCATCTCCAGCTATACCAGATGCTGTATTAACCGCTATTGATTCTCCAGCAGTAGAGTTAACACAAGAGACAAAAGATACGCTTGCATATATGGGAAATGAAGAGCGACTTGCTTATGATGTCTATATGGAACTCTATAAATACCATTTAGAAAACAGTGATTTAGAGATTAAACAACTTACAAATATCGCTACAAATGCTGAGATGAATCACCTGAAAACTGTACAACTTTTAGTTGAAAAATATATAACAGATTTAAGTGAATTTAGTAACACAAACAGTGATAGAGATCAAGAACTCAGTCTCGATATGAACTTCACAAGTTATAGTGTTGAAGAGTTACCAACAGGAGAGTATAACATTGATGTGATTCAAGAGTTATATGATGCACTTATGGCAAAAGGTCAACAGTCTGAGCAGGATGCTCTTGAAGTTGGTTGTATGGTTGAAGTAACAGATATTAATGACTTAGATGAAGATTTAGCCATTGCTACTGCATCAAATGCTGATGATATTGTAGTTGCTTTTGAGTACTTAAGAGATGGTAGTTACTCTCACTACTGGTCATTTGATAATAGTCTTAAAAACATGGGAATAGAGGATGGTTGTTGTTCTCTTGGTGATGATTTTTGTCATCCAGAATATCCTCAAACAGAAAATGAAAATGGCAATGGACAAGGTCATGGAAATCACTAAAGCACTCTCTTAGAAGATTCTCGCTAAAATCTTTTTATGATAAAAAGATACCCTACTAAAAAGATATATGTCGGAAATGTAGCGGTTGGTGGTGATGCACCAATCTCTACTCAGTCGATGACATACTCAAATACTCATGATGTCAATGCCACTGTTGAGCAGATAAAACGCCTACACTTTGCAGGATGTGACATCGTTCGTGTCGCTGTTCCAGATATGGAAGATGCACTCGCACTCAAAGCAATCAAAGAGCAGATAGAACTTCCTCTTGTAGCTGACATCCACTTCAACCATAAACTCGCACTCATAGCAGCCGAATCTGTTGACTGCATCAGAATCAACCCTGGAAATATAGGTGATAAGAAAAAAGTAGCGGAGATAGTCAAAGCGTGTCAAGCACGTAATCTCCCTATCCGTATCGGTGTCAACTCTGGAAGTTTAGAGAAACAGTTTGAAAATAAGTATGGACAGAGTGCAGAGGGTATGGTGGCATCAGCAGAGTATAACATCAAGTATCTTGAAGATTTAGGTTTTGAAGATATAAAAATATCTCTCAAAGCCTCAGATGTCCAAAGAACTGTAGATGCATATAGAATGCTTCGACCTAAAAATAACTACCCTTTCCATCTTGGTGTTACAGAAGCTGGAACACTCTTTCATGCAACAGTAAAAAGTTCCATCGGTCTTGGGGCACTTCTACTCGATGGTATTGGTGATACAATGCGAATTAGCATCACTGGTGAGCTTGAAGAGGAGATAAATGTAGCAAGAGCTATCCTTAAAGATAGTGGTGCTATGCCAGATGGACTTAATATCATCTCTTGCCCAACTTGTGGTCGCATTGAGGCTGATTTAGTAAGTGCAGTAAGTGAGATAGAAAAACGAACTGCCCATATAAAAACACCACTCAATGTCTCCGTTATGGGGTGTGTTGTTAATGCCATAGGAGAAGCTGCCCATGCTGATGTAGCCATTGCCTATGGAAAAGGCAAAGGGCTTGTTATGGTCAAGGGTGAAGTCGTTGCTAATCTTGATGAGAAAGAGCTTGTTGATAAGTTTGTATTTGAAGTAGAAAAAATGGCAAAGAGTAACTGATGCAAGATAATCTTTACAACCTAGCCTTTGAACGCTCAATCCTCAGCTCTATAGTCTTTGAACCAAGTCAATTTGATGAGTTAAGTACTGCTCTTAAAGTAGATGATTTCTATCTTCCAGCACACCAAGATATATTTAATGCAATGATGCTTCTACTTCAGAAAGATCAGCCTATTGATGAAGAATTCATCAAAAAAGAGCTTATAAAAATCAAAAAGTTTGATGAGCAAGTTATGCTTGAAATACTTTCAGCCAATCCTATCTCAAATACTCAAGCCTATGTTAACGAGATAAAAGACAAATCTCTTAAACGTCACCTTTTAACGCTAACAACAGAGATAAAACGTGTTACTGTTGAGGAGGAGTTACCCTCAGCTGAAGTAGTGGACATCGTCGAGAAGAAACTCTATGAGATTACTCAAGATAACCAGACAAGTGACTTCAAAGATGCTCCAAAGATGACCTTTGATACCATGGAGTACATCAAAGAGATGAAAGCTCGTGGTAACTCTGTGCTTGTTGGTGTTGATACGGGTTTTCATGAACTCAATAAAATGACAACTGGTTTTGGTAAAGGAGACTTAGTTATCATTGCAGCTAGGCCAGCTATGGGAAAAACTTCATTTATACTAAATACAGTAAACTCCCTCATCATGCAAGGTAAAGGTGTCGCTTTTTTCTCTTTAGAGATGCCAGCTGAACAGTTAATGCTTCGTCTACTCTCTATTCAAACCTCTATACCTCTTCAAAAACTAAGGGTAGGTGATATGGATGATAACCAGTGGTCAAGCCTCAATGGTGCAATTGACAAAATGAATAGTGCAAAACTCTATGTCGATGACCAAGGTAGCATCAACATTAACCAACTCCGCTCTAAACTTAGAAAGCTTAAAAACCAACACCCCGAGATAGAGATAGCTGTTATAGATTACTTACAAATTATGCAAGGAGTCGGAAACCAAGATCGACACCTTCAAGTTTCTGAAATTTCTCGTGGTCTAAAGATGCTTGCTCGTGAGTTAGAGATGCCTGTCGTGGCTCTCTCTCAGTTAAACCGTGGTTTAGAGTCTCGTAATGATAAACGTCCAATGCTCAGTGATATTCGTGAGTCTGGTTCTATTGAGCAAGATGCAGACATCATCCTCTTTGTCTATCGTGATGATGTTTATCTCTACAAAGAGGAAAAAGAGCGAGAAAAAGCTGCAAAAGCTGAGGGCAAAGAGTTTGTGAGTGAGTATGTTGAAAAAGAGGAAGAGGATGCAGAAATCATCATAGGAAAACAGCGTAATGGTCCTACAGGTCATGTAAAACTTGTATTTCAAAAGAAGCTTACCCGCTTTGTTGATGCCCCTGCTTACTCTGCTGGAGTCGAAACCGTGTATGAAAACATTGATACCTCATCAGCAAATATGGATGTTCCGCAAGTCGACATGCCGACCCTCTAACCTTCCTTCATTATGATTGAAAAAGTCTCACTCTTTAAAAGTAATCGAGACTTTTTTCACTTTCTTATTTTAGCTTTTACCCTTTTTGCACTCTCAATCTCTTATGAATTTTACAACTATAAAGAACTCACAAAATTTAACTCTCAACTTGTTAATGCGACTGTTTTAAAACAGTACACAAAAACAAAACTTACAAAAAAAGACAAACTAAAAACTTATCAAGTCTTAAAACTCAAAAGTGATGATGGTTTCACTTTTTATTCAACAGCAAGTAAAAAACTTCAAAACCTTAAAAATAGAAGAGTACAACTTGAAGTATGGGCTGGAAAAATTAGTTTTTATGAGTATATGCACGGATTTTACGCTTTTAGTAAAATTCTAAAAGTCTATGATGAGAGTCTAAAAAATAGCCTTAATCATACAGTAGATAGACAACATAGTGATAAGAATATTTCACATATCTATCAAGCCCTCTATACAGCAAAGCAACTCCCCTATGAACTTCAAACAAAGTTTTCAACACTTGGAATTTCACATCTTATAGCAATAAGTGGTTTTCACTTAGGAGTTCTTAGCACTCTTCTTTTTTTTCTTATCAAATATCCTTACAAATTTTTGCAAAATAGATACTTTCCCTATAGAAGTTTTAAAAGAGACAGTTTTTTTCTTATTAGCTCAATTTTACTACTCTATCTACTTTTTTTAGATTCACCACCCTCTTTACTCCGTGCATTTGTCATGCTGATTATTGGTTTTATTCTTTACGATCGAGGGTTAAAAGTAATCTCAATGCAGACTTTACTACTGACAGTTATACTCATCTTATCCCTCTCTCCTCGTCTTTTCTTTAGCATAGGGTTCTGGTTAAGTATCAGCGGAGTTTTTTACATCTTTTTATTTTTACTATATTTTAAAAACATGAGTAAACTATGGCAGTTTTTCTTACTTCCACTATGGGTTTATATAATGATGTTGCCCTATTCTTTAGCTATTTTTGGAAACTTTAGCCTCTATCATCCACTTTCCATGATATGGACAACACTCTTTACACTATTTTATCCACTTAGCATACTTTTACATTTTCTCCATGTTGGAGATAAACTCGACCCACTTTTACAACTTTTACTCACCTTACCTGCTGATACTATAGAGACTCACCTGAGTCTTTGGTGGATAGGGGTTACTATTATTTTATCTTTAGTTAGTATCTCTCAACGCTGGGCACTCTACATACTTATCTTTTTAGACATCAGCATACTTCTCAGATATATGCTTTATAATTGAGCTAAAAGCTTGTAATAACTGCTGTATTTTCACAATATCAAAAACATCTACTGCTGTAAACATCTCTTTAGTATAAGCCTGTAAAACTGTAACTTCATATTCAATAGAGAGGCTCTCTACACTCTGAGTAAAGTTTTTTATATCAGCTATGCTATTACTTTTTTGCACTTTTTTATAGAGAGGCATTATCTCTTTTTCTACTCTTTCTAAAATAAGTTCAAGATTCTCTTTTGCCTTTTCACTTAGAGTAAAAACTACTTCTTTGTCTTGCTCAGATACTTTCATAGTTTCAAATTTTAAAAACCTACTTAACTCCACAAACAACTCTTCTCTCATAACTGGCTTTCTAAGATAACCATCAAAATCTTTACTTTTAAGGCGTTCACTTTCACTCTGCATCACAGAAGCTGTCAAAGCAACAATAGGCACATTAGAGATTTTTTTTATCTCTCTTGCTGCTTCATATCCATCCATATTTGGCATACGAATATCCATTAAGATCAAATCTACTGCTAAAGTTTTAAATGCTTCTATAGCTTCTAATCCATCCTTCGCAGTTATAATTTCTATATCAGTATCTTCAAAATTTTTGAGGATTAATTCCCTATTATCTTCAATATCATCAACTACTAAAACTTTTGCTTTTTTAAAAAGTATTGTTTCTAAACTTTTCTTAACTTCATCTTCAACTTTAATAGAAGAGATATCAATGGAAAAAAGTTTCACAATAAAAATAGCACCCTCGTGCTCTTTTGACTCTACACTTATTTCACCACCCATCATCTCACACAATCGTTTAGAAATAGAGAGTCCTAATCCTGTTCCACCGAATTTTCTATTATCTTGACCATCTTTTTGCTCAAACTCATTAAATATCTTCTTTAGCTGATTTGAGGGGATACCAATACCACTATCCTCTACAGATATTTCTAAATCTAATTTTGAGTGATGCTCATCCACATTAAAAGCACTTACCCTTAACTTGATATAACCACGCTTCGTAAATTTAACAGCATTTCCTATCAAATTAAAAAGAACTTGACGTAATCGTATTTCATCTATAAGAAGAGATTTAGGTATCTCATCTCCTATCTCTACAATAAAATCAAGACCCTTATTTTTAACACCCATAGCAAAGATAGAACTTATTTCATCACTTAAATTATATAGATTCGTCGGGACCCTATTTATCTCTAATTTACCAGCTTCTATCTTAGATAAATCTAGGATATCATTTATTAAGGTTAAAAGTGTATTCCCCGCATTTTGGATTGTCTTTGTGTACGCTTTTAATCTTGGTTCATTTAATTGTTCATTTAAAAGCTCTGTAAAACCGATAATAGCATTCATAGGTGTTCGTATCTCATGTGACATATTTGCCAAAAACTCTGATTTTGACTTATTTGCACTATCTGCTTCTTCTTTTGCCTTTTGAAGTTTTTTGGAGAGTATTTGAAGATTTTCTTTTTCTATCTGTAAATTATGTTCAATTACCTTACGCTCTTGAATCTCTTGTGTTAATTTTCTATTCCAGTAGAAACTCCCTGCAATAAGAATTGCAAGTATAAATGCTACTTGATAGAAAAAAGTATAGTCTTGAATTTCTTTTACTGCGACATGAAGCCATTTATTATTTATCTCTTGTCGTTGCTGTTCAGACAGAGATGCAAACACTTTATTCATAATACTAAGAAGGACATCATCATCTTTTTGCAGTAAAATTCTATGCTTAAAACTATAATCTATTCGTCCTGCAATATGAAGTATATTTGAGTAATACATCCCAACATAATACATAGAGACTGCCATATGTCCTAAAAAAGCATCAGCTTTTCCACTTTTTACTAAATCAAGTGCCTCAAAAACATCGTTTGTAGCAATGATATGAATATTTGGTTTTTGTTCTTTTAAGTAATTATAACTTGTCCAATATTTTGGCACTGCTATTGTTTTTCCAGTAAGTTCATCTATATTACTAATAAAAGATTGGCTATTCTTTGTCACCAAAACAAAAGGAAAAGTTGCAAAAGTTTCTGAAACTAAACCTAAACTTGTTTCGTAACTACTCTCACCTACACCCGGAATTATATCAATCTCTTTAGCTTGAAACTTTTTCAGTACATCTACCCATGACGATGCACTTTTATACTCAAATTGGATACCTGTCTCTTTTGTTATCTCTTTAAGATACTCATTGATAATACCGACCATTTTTCCATTTTCAATGATTGCCATAGGTTTCCAATTTACCTCACTATATGTCACTATAGGATGTTTTACTATCCACTCTCTCTCTTTGGCAGTTAGAGTAACTTTCGAATTTTTTTCTATTATACTTTTTTGATTAACCCATCTATTGTAAATAGTACTTTTTTCCTCTTTTGTAATCGAATCTAGGCCTTTGTTAATAATGGATATTAAGGTCTCATTTCCTTTAAAAGATGCCATATAAAGTTTCATCAAACCATGTTTTCTATAAGATTTGAAAGGTATTATACTTCTGATACCATCTTGTTCAAGTTTATAAGAGAGTGCTATTTGTGTATCAAAAAGCATATCTGCTCTATTTTCTAAAACTGCGTCTACAGAGTCAGAAAAAGTATCTACAGTAACAATCTTAATTTTTGGAAACTCTTTTTTTATAGCTTGAGCATGAGCATACCCTTTTGGAATAGCTACCCTTTTACCATTTAAATCTTCCATTGTCGAAACATTTAAATCATCACGTATATAAAAATAGTCAAGTATCTCAAGATATGGTTTTGTAAAATCCATATACTTATCTCGTTGCTTACTATAATACACTGCATCAAGTAGGTCAATCTTTTTTTCTTTTATTTTTTTAAGATTATTACTCCATTTGTCTACAATAGTCTCAAACTTCAAACCAGTTTTCTTACTTAATAATTTCAAATAGTCGTTTGCAATACCACGATAATTTCCATCATTATCTACAAAGTCAAAAGGTGCCCAATCAGGTCCAACACCCACTTTCACTTTATGGTTTTTCACCCACTCTTTTTCTTTCTTTGTCAAAAGATGATTAATTTTTATTTTTTCTATCTTTGCTTTTTCATACCACTTTTGAGTAACTAATCTTCTCTCATTATCATTTATACTTTTGAGTGTTTTATTTATAATAGCAAGCAATATGGGCTTCTCTTTATCAATAGCAATAGAGACTTGAGTATCAAGGTTTTCAAGACGATTTACTATTGTCAGATTTGATAATAAGTTTTCTTTAATAATAAAAGTTGCAACTGCTATATTCCCAATATATGCGTCAACCTTACCAAAAGAGAGATTTTGCAAAGAGTTACTATTTGAATTTGTTAAGTAAAGATTTATCTCTGGATGATGCTTATTTAACCATTCATGTAGATATGAACCCCTATTAACTGCAACAAGTTTACCTTTTAGGTCTTTAAGAGTTTTAATCCCTTGTGTACTATTTCGTGTTACTATTGCTAAGGGCATACTCAAGTAAGGCAGTGAAAAATTAAGATATTTTTCTCTCTCTTTTGTTTTTACAGCACAACTAAGTCCATCAAATTTTTTCTTCTTCATATCTGATAAAATCTTGGACCAAACTCCAGAAGTAACATGAAATATCAAACCAGATTTTTTTGAAATCAACTCTAAGTAATCAGCAGAAATACCATCATGTTTGTTTTGGGAGTTAACAAATTCATAAGGTGGCCAATTATAGTCAGCACCAAGATATACAACCGGATGCTCTTTTATCCAATTTTTTTCTTCAAGAGTAAAGTCTGGAGTAGTAAATGCGAATAGTTGAGTGGTAAAAAAGAATAAAGAAAGTAAAAAAAGTTTATATTTGAGAAATAGAGATAAATTCATCTATATTCGCTTCAAAGAGTTCAATTAGATAAGGATCAAACTGTGTTCCCTTATGCTCAACGATATACTTGACTGCGTCTTCAATACTCCACTCATCTTTATAAACACGTTTATGTGTAAGTGCATCAAAAACATCAGCAATAGCTACTATACGACCATAAATATGAATATTTTCACCTTTTAATCCTTGTGGATAGCCTGAACCATCCCACTTTTCATGATGCTGGTATGCGATAATGTCTGCTGCTTTCATCATCTCTCTATTTGCTATTTTAAGATACTCATGTGCTTTTGTAGTGTGCGTCTTCATAATCTCAAACTCTTCTTCTGTTAATGCCCCTTTTTTATGAAGAATATGCTCAGGAATAGCCATCTTACCTATATCATGCATAGGACTAGCATGATAGATAATCTGTGCATCATTTTCACTTATCGCTTTATGATAATGGGCTAAAAGTCTTGAGTACTCTGCTACACGACGAATATGCTTTCCTGTCTCATCAGAAACAGACTCAACAAGTTCAGTTAAAACATATATCATATCTTTTTGATTCTGTTCTAGCTCTGTCATGATACGTTGTTGTTCAACTTTCATTTTTGTTTGTAGTGTAAGGTTGTTGTTTTTAAGAACCTGTTTTGCTTTATAGAAGTTAATATGTGTTTTAACGCGAGCAAGTAATTCTAAGGCGTGAAAAGGTTTAACAATATAATCTACCCCACCCACTTCAAAACTTTTTGCAATGGAGTCTATATCTGATTTTGCTGTTAAAAAAATAATAGGTATATCGGATAATAAGCTATCGGCTTTCAACCTTTTACAGACTTCAAAACCATCAATACCGGGCATCATAATGTCTAAAAGAATCAAGTCGAACTCATTCTCTTTTACAAGTTCAAGTGCTTCATCACCACTCATTGCAAAAGAAAAATCATAACTATCCTCTTTAAGTATGTTCATAGCAACTTGTATATTTTCTAACACATCATCAACGATTAAGATATTTCCATTCAAGCTCATACTTTACACCTTATGTTTCCTTAGAGTCATTATAACACAATTTTATACATCTTCTGTTTCATACTTTTCATTAATGATGTGACATAACTTTAATCCATAAATAAATATAATCCAAGACATATATATCCATAAAAATAGAAACATTAAAGTAGCAAAAGAACCATACATCGTTGCATATGACTTGTTCATAAATACATAGTAGATAAAAGCATTTTTACTTACACTAAAGACAACAGCGATGATAAAAGAGCTAATTGCTGAAGCTTTAGGATTTATTTTTGTATTTGCTGATATTTGAAAAAGTAAAAAGAAGAGTCCCCATACTATTATATATGGAATTAAAGGTAAGATATTAAAACCTGATGTTAAACTATTTGATGCCATAAGTGTTGCTATGTATCCTGTTATATAAAAAGAGACACCTAGTGCTATAGGTGTGAGAGTTAGCATCGTCCAGTAAGTTGTAATCGATTCCCAAAGTGTTCTTGGTTTTGCATCAAAAATTTTATTTGCTATATACTCAAAGTTTTTGAAAAAAAGTAAAGAAGAGACTAAAATAGCAACAAACCCTATCATCCCCATTTTTGATGAGTTTTGTAAAAAGCCATTTATCTGGTTCATAACAACTTCTGAATTTACAGGCATAAGATTTGAAAATATAAAATTTTGTATCTTTAAATAGTACTCAGAAAAACTTGGGAGTGATGTGAGAAGTGTCATCATTATAAGCAAAAGGGGAATAATGGTAAAGATAGTATAGAAACTTAAACTTGCAGCAAAGAGGGTTAACTCTTTGTCTATAAAAGTACTAATCCAGAATTTTACTTGATTAAATATCTCATTAGCACGCTTTGTCATAATCTTAACTTAAACCCATCTTTGCAGGATTCAAGATATTGTTAGGGTCAAATGCCATCTTTATAGATTTAAAGAGATTCATCTCCTCTTCTGTAAAAGCCATGGACATATAGGGTGCTTTTGCAAGACCTATACCATGTTCACCAGAAAGCGTCCCACCTAAATCAATAGTAGCTTGGAAAACTTCTTCAATAGCTTGATAAGCAATTTTCACCTGCTCTGGATCTTTTCCATCAACCATAACATTAGTATGAACATTACCATCACCGGTATGACCAAAACATGGAATATTTATCTTGTACTTATCTGCTATAGCATAGAACTTCTCTAAGAGTTCAGGAAGTACTGCACGAGGTACAGTTACATCTTCATTGAGTTTTTTACTTCCATAAACACTGAGTGCTGGTGATGCATTTCTTCTTGCAAACCAGATATCTTTCGCTTCTGCATCATCTTTAGCACGACGGAACTCTGTACAACCATTCTCTTTAAAAACCTTCTCAATTTGATTCAGTTGAAAGTCTAAATCATCTTCTAAGTTCCCATCCACATCTGTTACCAAAAGAGCTCCCGCGTCAACAGGTAAACCTTTGTTAAAAGTTTCTTCAACTGCACGGATTGTTAAGTTATCTAAGAACTCCATTGCAACAGGAGTGATACCACTTGCCATTGTCTTATAGACAGCTTCCATTGCATCATTTACTGTTGGGAAGATTCCCATCGCAGTCTTTGTAAGCTTTGGTTTTGGAATAAGCTTGAGCGTAATTTCTGTGAGAACAGCTAAAGTCCCTTCAGAGGCGATTAATATACCACTAATATTATACCCAGCCACATCTTTTATGGTACGCTTTCCAGCTTTAATCACATCACCATTTGGTAAAACTGCACGAGTAGCCATCACATAATCTTTAGTGATACCATACTTCGCCGCACGCATACCACCAGCATTTTCACTTACATTTCCACCTAATGTTGAGTAGTCTTGTGATGCAGGATCTGGTGGATAAAACAATCCAACTTCCTCTACTGCACGTTGTAAGTCCATGTTGATTACACCTGGTTGTACTATAGCTACCATATTTTTCATATCTATTTCTAGAATCTGATTCATATGTTTTTCCATAGCAAGAACAATCCCACCACTACTTGGAAGTGCTCCACCTGTAAAACCAGAACCTGCTCCACGAGGAACTATAACAATTTTATGTTCGTTACAATATTTTAAAATATTGCTAACATCCTCTTCATTTTTTGGGAAGAGTACTGCATCTGGTTCGAAATGCTCCCGTGTTGCATCATAAGAGTACGCAATAAGATGGGCTTTATCACTATAAATATTCTCTTCACCCACAATGGAAGTGAAATGTTGTAAATGTTTTGTCTCTATCATATTCTACTCTCCTATCTCAAAATTTTTTAGTAAGTAGTGAAGCTTTGCATCACCATTTTTTATAATCTCATAAAGTTTTTTATCTTTTTTATTGTACTCTACTAAAAGTTCATAGTAGTGTGGTTCATAAGCCCTAAGCTCATCACTTCCCTCACCAAACCAATTTGCTTCTATTTTATCTACACGAGAGTAAAAAGGAAGTTTTACACTATCTTGAACCAATGGTGCATCACTGATACTTAAAATCTTAAAACTTTTAACATCTACGGTATAGAGTTTTTTATCTAAGTAGATAAAAACAAGTCCAACACTTGTTGCTATACTCATCGCCTCAAAATCAGACTTCAAAGGTGTTGGATGACCACGATAAGAGATGATCGTTGCAAAAATATCTGAATGAACCCACTGAACATTGACACTTTTTGTGATACGATGATAAATCTCTTCACTTGGAGCTACAAGGAGTGCCCGACTATATCCAAATGCGAGTTGAACTTCATCACCTTTGATTACTTTCCACTTACCTGATGGGAGTGAGTTATTTCGCAGTGCATTAAAATCACTCATTTTCAGTGTAGCGATTTTTGTCTCTTTATCGTAACTCTCAACACAGGCATTTTTTAAAATCGATGTGTGGTTTTCACTAATTTTATGTACTATAAAACCACTCACGCCAACATCTACATTTGCCAAACGAACAGTGGCTCTCTCATTTTCATAATCTACCGAAAGTATCGGTGCTTTAATTAACGATGCAAAGACCTCAATCGTCAATAATATGAGTAATATTATATATTTCATTTCTCTTCTTTTGTATTTATATATGCGATTATATCAAACAAACCTCAGACTAAGCAAAAATTTGATAATGTTTTATAATTTTTATTATAGGCTTAATTTTTTGATACGATTTTTCTTACTTTTTACTCTTTTAACAATCCTCACTTTTGCATCAGAAGTCCAACGTTATAGGTGGGCAAATGGTGAAACATATTTAGTCTTCTTAGAAAAGCACAACCTTCCAACAAAAGCGCTCTATTACAACTTAGATAAAGATGACCAGAGACTTACAGAAGAGATGCGTTCAGGTATTCACTACCAGATACTACGAGATAACAATGGTACGATAGAACAGATGCTCCTCCCACTCAATGATGAACTACAAATTCACATCGCTAAAGAGAAAGAGAGTTATACTTTTGAGGCGATTCCCATCATCTCTACAACAAAAACAGAAGTTTTTACTGCAAATATTGTTAGCTCTCCAAACTATACCATAATGAAAGAGACAGGAAGTAAAAAACTTGCTCAAATCTTTACTGCAAGTTTTAGGAACTCACTTAACTTTAAAAATGACATTCGAAAGGGTGACCCTTTAGTCATGATCTATGAACAAAAATATAGACTTGGTGAAGTCTTTTCTATGCCAATACTTAAAGTTGCAATGATAGAAATGCGACATAAAAAACACTATATCTATCTCAATGATGATGAGCGTTACTATGATGAAAAGGGTCATGAGGTAGAGGGATTTTTACTTGCTCGTCCTGTTCGTGGTGCTCGAATCTCCTCATACTTCACAAAACGACGCTACCACCCAGTACTCCATAAGTGGAAAGCACATTTAGGTATGGACTATGCTGCTCGTCGTGGAACACCCATCGTAGCCGCTGGAAGTGGTAAAGTTATCTATGCTGCGAGAATGGGAAGTTATGGAAACTTGGTAAAAATTCGTCATAGTGATGGATATGAAACACGCTATGCACATATGAAATCTTTTCGTCGTGGTATACGAAAAGGAAGACGTGTCAAAAAAGGACAAACTATTGGATATGTTGGAACAACTGGTCGTTCTACAGGGCCACATCTCCATTTTGAACTTAGAAAACATGGTCGTGCTATAAACCCTCTTAGAGTGGTACAGGTCACGACAAAAAAACTCAAAGGCAAAGAGTATAAATCTTTCTTAAAACTCAAAAAGAAATATGACGAGCGTATTGAGTTTCATTTAAATAACCAAACAAAATACAAAAAGCATCCAAAATTCCAAAATATATGCTACGTGCATCTAAGAGAGAGTGATGCAAAATAAAATAACTAAAGTTACAGAGCTAAAAAACCCACAATTTATAAAACCAATAGCCTTAGAGTACAGACAAAATGGTGTAGATAAAAAATGGGAAGCAGTCATCTCACATGATAGTGTAGCTATCTTACTCTATCATGTAGATTTTAAAAGCTTTATCGTCGTCAAACAACTCCGTGCACCTGTTCTTAATGCCACAAAAAGTGATGGTATGATGTATGAGCTATGTGCAGGCATCGTCGATAAAGAGATGAGTAAAGCACAAATAGCCCAAGAGGAAGTACTCGAAGAGTGTGGTTATGATGTCCCTCTTCAAAATATTCAAAAAATCACTTCCTTTTATACTAGTGTAGGTATTTCTGGTGCCGAGCAGACATTATACTATGCCCAAATAGATGAGAGTATGAAAGTTACTGAGGGTGGTGGTTTAGAAGAGGAGGAGATAGAGGTCATCACTATTCCTCTTGAGCAAGCAAAAAAGTTTATGTTTGATACTTCTTACAAAAAAACACCTGGTATGATGATGGCATTTTATTGGTTTTTTGATAATAAAATAGTTTAAAAATTATCCAAACTCAATAGGATCCATATCTACTTCAGCTAGTGTAACCTTACTAGCTCGAATAGCCTTGATAAGAGAAGTACTTTTATCTGAACGTAAAAGTATCTCAAACCTATACTTATTTGCCACTCTTTCAATAGCACATTTTTTTGCACTTACAACTTCTATATCTGAATATGCTTTTAATTTCGCTTCCATCTCTCGCATAGATTCTTGAGCTTTTGCTCCATTTTTATGAGCAAAAAGAATACGACACAGTTTTTTATAGGGTGGGTAGAGTTCCTCTCTAAAAACTTTTTCTGACTCTAAAAAATCTTCGTAACTATTTATATATGTACTAAAAAATGGCTCATTAAAAGTTTGTACTAACACTGTCGCATCTTTTGCCCGTCCACTCCGTCCTGCAACTTGAATAAGTGCTGAAAGTGCTTTCTCTCTTGCACGATAATCGCTCATATTGAGCATATTATCCATACCTAAAACCACTGCTAAAGTAACACCATGGTAATCATGTCCCTTACTTAACATCTGCGTTCCTACAAGTATATC
>Ga0256843_1001831_pt1 | contig 16208 bp, 13 predicted proteins | sample AlvinellametaG_FD_191572 | JGI IMG/M metagenome (GOLD analysis project Ga0256843, IMG submission 191572) | Pompeii worm associated microbial communities from hydrothermal vent at the East Pacific Rise, Pacific Ocean - Alvinella | ecosystem: Host-associated > Annelida > Integument > Unclassified ... | reverse complement strand
TATCTGGCATCTGCCCCGAAGCGATCACCACTTCCGCTCCAGCTTCTTTCAATGCCAATGCATTCCCCAATATCCGCCTTGCCGCCGCTCCTCCGTTAGGAAAAGAGAAAGGACCGATGTAGATTACTTTAGACTTCATTCTTTTTCCTTATTTTTAACCGGCTCAGGATATTCAATCACTATTTTTTTCAATGTATTTACCTTCTTTTTGATATTTTTATCTGTCACAATAAAGTGTTTTTTTGCTATTTCTTTTAGCATCCATATATTTATTTTCTGATGATAGTGAGAATAATCTCTATAATTTGATAAGTCATATAAAATATTCTTTTCTATTTGAAAATCATATATCTGAACATTTTTAAATTTCTTCAACTTTCTAAAAACATACTCTTTAAATTTGATAGACGAGATTAAAAAACCTGTTTTTTCCCAATACTTAAATGTTAAAATAGAATAAGGAGGATAAAAAATAATAAAATCCGTTTCTGGATGCTGTTGAATAATTGATAAAAGGTTCGCATCAAAACTCTCTTTCATTTCTAAAAATATTTTTTCATCATCATTATGCTTTAAAAATTTTATTTTACGAAAATATGTTTCATACACTCTTTCTATTCTAAATTTCTTAAAATAATGTTGCCACTGCCACATATAATCATAGTTATATAAAATATTCTTTGTATCAAAAAATGGGATTATTATACTTTTTAAAGATTTTATAAAAATATCAAAATTACATAAATATTGGTAATCATTCCATATATTATTATCATACAAATAACTAGGGAAGAAAACATCTTTTTCTACTCTATCCTTTTTCCCTATAAATGCAAATAGATCAAGTCCATAAAGTACTTGTCGGACCTTTTTATATTTGAATGCCAATTCAATAAGTTGTTTTGCTTCATATGCTGTAGTACTTGAAGGAGTTAATTTAATAGGTTTATTAAAATCCAAATACTTCCGAACATCACTTAAAATAAAATTTTGAGTCATAGAACTACCTATTACGATACTATCATAATCATAGTTCTTTATCATCCCAGGAAGCATATATCTCTGATTTTTTTCATACAGTACAGGATAAAACGATGCTTTCCTATATTGCTGATAAGGATCAACAATATAGTTTACTAGAACAACAAATAAAAAAATAGCTGTCGCAGTAAATAGCCATATCAAAACATATTTTTTTTTCTGATTCATTACATTCTCTTAAAAATTAAAATATAAAAACTCTGATACTTTATTCATTGATAAAATACCGATCGTAAATAATATTGCACTAAAAACCATTTTTCTTTTTGTGATTTTTCCATTGTTCAGTAACTGCATACTACTTTTTGCAAATACAATAATTAAAAATATAAAAAATAACCACAATACTGTCCACCTATCTCCAGAGATATTCCTAAGTATTGTACTTGCACTTGTACTAAAGACCCATTCTCCCAAAAACATACCATGTAAAACCTTTATCGCATCATCCCACTCTTTAGCTCTAAAGAATACCCATGCAATATTTACAAAGTTAAATGTGATAAACCATGCTAGTAGGGTATGCATCCTTATACCTAGTTTTTGCCACATACGATGTATAACGATCGCGCCTCCATGAAGTGCACCCCAGAATATAAATGTCCAACCCGCACCATGCCAGATACCACCAATAAGGAATGTTGTAAAAAGATTACGGTAGGTATGTATTTCACCTTTTCGATTACCTCCAAGTGGTATATAGATATAATCCCTTAAGAAGCGGGAAAGAGTTATATGCCATCGGTGCCAAAAATCTTGAATAGACACGGCTTTATAGGGACTATTAAAGTTGATCGGCAATTTTATATTAAAAAGCAATGCCGCGCCTATCGCCATGTCGGTATAACCGCTAAAGTCAAAATAGAGTTGAAAAGTATAGGAAAGAGAAGTCACCCATGCTTCAACAAAGTTGAGCTCTTTTGCTACATCAAACCCTTTGGTTGCCCAAACGGCAAAGGTATCTGCAATGACCACTTTTTTAAACAAGCCTATAGAAAAAATAAAGAGTCCCATCGCGATATTATGGTAATTCTTTAATTTATTTCTTGTTTTGGCAAATTGCGGCATCATCTCTTTATGGTGTACGATCGGTCCTGCAATCAACTGAGGAAAGAACGTAACAAACAGTGCATACCGTAAAAAGTCATACTCTTTTGTCTCTCCTCTATAGCTGTCTACAAGATAAGCAATCTGTTGAAACGTAAAAAATGAGATCGCCAATGGCAGCGCCAAATGAAGTAAAGGAATTTCCGTTCCTGCAACAAGATTAAAGTTCTCTATCAAAAAATCCGCATATTTGAAATATCCAAGCAAAGCTATATTTGCAACAATACCTATAGTAAGCAGTGTCTTTTTTCCTACTTTTTGATGCTCTTGAGACTTGCCGAGGCTCTCTCCGATAATATAGTTGAACAACATCGATCCTAAAATAAGAGGAAGATATGCAATATTCCACCAACTATAAAAAAAGAGTGAAGCAAAAACCAAAAAACCTTTTGCCGCTTCCGTTAAATGCTTTTTATTTAGATAGAAATAAATAAAGAATGTAATTGGTAAAAAAGCAAATATGAATATATAACTGTTAAAAAACATATCTAGTTCCTATTCAAAACTAACTGATGTATTTTTTTCATCAAAACAGAAGAAATTAAAACAACGGATACAAATATCATACAGAAAAAAATATTCATATACCAATTTGTAAAATATTCGGCAAAACCTATCCATGGATTGCGAAGAAACCCATTAATAAAAAAAATATACATAGACAATGAACCACACAGCATTACAATAGACTTAAAAAATCCACAACTGCATGAATAAATTCCCTGTATAATCAGTAAAAGTATTAATACTACACTAATATAACTAAAATACCAGAACAATTGATAATAGTTTGACAGTATAAAAATAATAACCAAAGCCCCAAAAAGTAATATGGGCATCTTTACCTCTCCTCTTTTTGCAAATATAATTCCTAAAGTGAGTTCAGGAAGGTGCATAAAGACCGTTCCTCCTAACCTTATATCCAGATAAGGTTGCAGTAGATACGATAGGAGCAAAGATAAAAATGAAAGTATCAATAGTATATAAGATCCATATTGATTCTCAATTTTTAGTAAAAGAGGGAAAAGTATATAAAACTGAAATATTAATGAAAGAAACCACCATGGTCCATTAATTGTGTAGAGTTCTCCCGGAACAAAGTTAGATATTAACAATAGTTTCATCCAGAGTGATTCCCAATGATCATATATAACCTGTACAGGACCACCATATTTCAAACCGACATAAAAAGCCCAAAAAAGCACTGCAAGTATAAATACCGGATAGATCTTTTTAAATCTTGTTTGCAAGAAATGACCATAAGTTAGCGTACTATTTAGATATTTTTTTGTTAATCCGTATGCACTCAAAAAAAGAAAGACCTGTACTCCATAGTGCCCCAAAAACGAGAAAAATGCTTGAAAAGAATATAGAGGTTCATTGATTACGATGGTAGTGAACCTTTTTAAATTATTAAAATCAAAGTATTGTTCATTCTCTCCAATGTAAGGGGGGAGTTTACGAAAAAAATTGTGTAATACGATCAAAAGTATGGCAATACCTTTAAAAAAAGTAGTATCCTCGATCGTTAAATCCCGATAAAGAACTGTATGTTCAAACCTACTTCTCATGAATACGGTCTACCAGATATTTACACAATGCTCGTTCATCCAATGAAGAGAGTGTTTCACACTCTTTCATCGGAATTTTTATCTGTTTTTGCATATTTCTATAGTAGAAATGATCTTTGTATTTTCCTACAGCAAAACTACGATTACTATCCTCAAAGATATTTCTTCCCATAAAACTTTTAGGTACCTCTACTCTATGCATAGACAAAAGTGTAGGTGCAAGATCGATTTGAGAAAAAATACGATCATTTACAGAAGCGTATGTTGTAAAATCTTTATTTTTAGTAACAAATATCAATGGTATCTTTGATAGTCTGTTAAAATTACCTTTTTGCGCAAATCTTCTAAAATCAGCTCCTAGATGCGGATTGTGATCCGCCGTAATAACTACTAGCGTTTTTTCATCAAAAAGCCGCTCTTTTTTGAGTTCTTGCATAAATTTCTTTAGTTGACTATCGATCCAATACAATGATTTTAATAAAATATAACTCTTTTGAAGCCCTTTCGGTAACACTTCATCCGGATAGTTACACTTAGGTCCGGGAAGATGAAAGTCGATCGTTTTAAGCACTAAAAAAAGTTTCTTTTTTCTATTTTGATCCATTACTTCAAGTGCTTTGCGATAGACATATGCATTATCAAACCCCCAGCCTGAATATTTTTCACCATAAGACTGGATCATCTCCTCTTGAAAAATACCGTGTTCATAGCCGAAAGCTTTAGGATAGTAAGTTAAATGGTCTCCATAGAACTTTGTACTACCTCGTACAAAATAGGTCTGATATCCCAAATCTTTCATTAGATCAAAAATACTCTGATGCTTCACATCTTTATCTAATCTAGATTTCAATAAAGCCGTTAATCCATAATCTGTCGGCATATTAGAGGTATAAAAACGATCTAAATGGAAATAGTTTTGTAACAAATAATCAAAGTATGCCGTACTCTCTTTAGGAATACTCTTATTATAATAGTGAATAAAGTCTGTACTCAATGACTCAAATACCAGTAATACTATACGATCATACTCTTTGGCAAAGATAGACTCTTTACTCTGTATCCACCCTTTTTGAAATAGTTGGTTTAAGCTTGCCTTCTCCTCTTGCGTTAACTGATAATATTTTACTTTATTACCAACTTTACCTTTTTCACTCTTCCATGAACCATACGATAGTGTGTAAGCAGAAACCAAATTCGGTATTGATAGTGTAGCGATCTTTTCAACAAGTTTGTTTTTACTTTTTCTTGCGGTAGCATACCGAGAACAGACTTTACCAACCACATAGTGATCCCCTACAAATAATACGCCATAAAAAAGTGTTAGAATACCCCATAAAATAAAAAGAGCTTTAAAATACTTTTTATCATGTTTCTTATCAATTATTTTAAAGTAGTAAAAGAGCGATCCATTCAATAAAATAAAAGGAGTCAATACTTTTACAATATCCTTTAGTGCAATATCAAGAAAAAAACCTTGTACCGATGTCCAGTTCAAGTTTTCAAAAAGAATATATTCAAAAGGCTCCCCGGTATTATAAAAATATACAAAAAATGCCAAATTGACAAACAAAATCATATTTGCCATAAAAGTATAGAATACCTTAATATATTTACTCTCTAACCACGGCCGCACCAATAAGAGAGGAAGAACTTCAATAAACGCTGTAAGTGCAATACGAATGAAGTAGATAAGATCCGGTGTGATCTGTTGCTGCTTTACAAGATATATCCGTAAAGATATAATTAATATAAAAAGTATTAACTCGACACTATATTTATAAAAAATATGCTTGAAGATACTTCGTTTCAATACTAAGATCAAAATTACTAAAAATTCAAAAAGTAAAAACATATGAATAGAAGCAGTAAGATCACATGGTCTGATCTTGATCGCATGCGCTACATAATCTACAATTTTATACAAGAACCATATAACCGGTAAAGACAACCCTAGTTTTTCCATGATAGTCAACTGCATGATCTGATCTAATTCTCCCTCGATATCTTTTCTTCTTGCATTAGTTCCAAATATTTTGCTACATTCACCTCAAGTCGGAACTTCTCTAATTTTTCCCTTTCGATTGGAGGATATTGATCCAATGCTTGTTTCATTTTACCTGCAATATCTTCATAATCTCCAACTTTTGCCAAATATCCACTAAGCTCTTTAGGTATGATCTCTCTTATACCGGAAGGACAGTCTGTCGCTACAACAGGGGTGTTTAAGATCAGAGATTCAATAACTACCCCTGGTAACCCCTCAATATCTGAAGTCTGCACGAACAGTTTTGCCCTCTTAATATACTTATATGGATTTTCAACCCATCCTAACCATTGGACTCTATGGGAAATTCCCAATCTATCTGCTAAAGCACGTAGTTTACGCTCCTCGCTACCCATCCCAAGGATCAATAAAGATTCCTTAGGTTGTAAACTGGCATAGGCTCTTAATAGAAGGTCATAACGCTTAACCGGTTCCAAACCTCCAACGGCAATAATATAAGAAGAGTCTTGGTCTATGGATGTTTTAGCCAATAGTTCTATTCTTTTAAAGTCAAATGGGTTATATATTGTTTTTACATAGGATGGTTTTATTTTGAGTAACGATAGATCTTTCCGTACCCAGTCAGATACAGTAACCACCTTTGCTCCGCGATAGATCAATTGTAATTTCAGATATTCAATAATCCGAGCTTTCCATGACATTTTCTTTAATTTTGCCGATATGGTTGTATGTATGACAAAAAAGATACGAGGATCTTTTTTTATATTCCTCAAGACTTTTGCCGCATGTGTCATATGCCCGATCAAAAGATCGAAATCTTCTTGAAGTATAGTAGCTTCCATATTTGCAGCTTCTATATATTCTACATATTTTTTATCAATGGGGAACTCAACAATATTATGCGTTATATAGATCTTAGAATCATATCCAGCACGTAGGAAACCTTCATGTAGATCAATACAGACCCTTTCCGCCCCTCTTCCTTTTAAACTAGGAATAAACTGTATGATCTTCATGCTATACGCTCCACCCTAATCTACGAAAGAGTACTTTTTTCTTTAAAAAATGGATATAACCATAAAAAATATACCACCAAAAAATAATATAGTCTTTCTGATGCTGAAGTACTGTATTAAAAAATTCTCTTCTTGTTATTATAAAAATAAGGGTTATTTTTTCTTTAATTGAAATAGGTGCATTTACTAATTTACTAGCTAGCTTAAAAAGAGCTTTTTTTAAAGCATCTTTTACAACATTATCATTGGCACGGGAGCTTACCATGATCCACTGATATGACATCTCCAAATAATGAAGAAAGGACTCTACCATCATTTGTGTCTTTTCCAATGGTGCAACATCTCTACGCTGATCATCGATACGATGATAAAAATCAAGACTATCATCTACCAAATACTTTCTTCCCTCCACCAATAATGCACGGGTATGCAACTCTACATCCTGCAATCGCTTAAAACTTTCATCAAAACCTTTTAGTTTCATTAGAAATGCTCTTTTCCAAATAGGAGATGTTGTATGCCAAGGTATTTGATAGGAGAGAAATTGTAAAAGATGATCTTCTTTCGGCTGAATATATTTTACATATGTTGTATCTCCTATTTTTTTATCAAAATGTCCTACCGGATAGATCGCAAAATCGATCTCCGGATTATCCGTTAACTTATCAACACGCTGTTTTAATGCATGAGGGAGAAGAAGATCATCCGCATCAAGAAAAATAATATACTTTCCCCTCGCTTTTTTCAGTCCGATATTACGGCAAACAGATCCTCCTCGTACTTCACTCTGACGCTCGATCAAACGAAAACGGCTCTCATCCAATAAAAGATCCTTTACAATATTGAGTGAATTATCTGTAGAACCATCATCTACAATAATTACTTCCCAATGAGGAAACTCTTGAGCGCTTACACTTTCCAGTGTCTCCTGAATGTAACGTTCTTTATTATATAAAGGAATAATAATCGAAACTATAGGTGTATCATTTTTCATTTTCTTTTCCTCTTTAAAAGGTCAACTATCACTTGCAAAAACTCTCTATTATAACGATGGTTCAAAGCATAAAAAAATAGACTCATGATCCCTGTAACGATAATCCCCTTTAAATAGATATTCTCAATACCTACCATATAACATAGGAGTTCTCCGAATACCGCACCTGAAATACTAATAAGAAATGGTCGTACGATCTGAAGAAGGTATGACCTTAGTGTCGCACCACTTAATGGACGAACAACAATATACCAATTTGGAAAAATAAACCCTGTTGTCAAAAGCAATAAACTCCATGCAACCCCAATTAAACCCCAATGAGAACCTACATAGATCACTGCGACCATAATAAAAAATTTACCTAGGTTCAAATAGAAACCAAGATCAGCTCTTCCCTTTGCAAGAACCAATGTTCCTTGTGGATTACCTGTTGAACGGATCGCACCATAAAATGCAAGTATTCGTAATATATCTATACTCTCTTCCCATTTATGTCCAAATAATATCAAGATGATCGGCTCTGCCAGAACAGCCATTAGAATATAGATAAAAAAGTTCACTGTCGAAAGATAATTGATTGTTTTCAAATAGATACTTCTTAATTTTTGCGTATCATCTTGTAACTTTGACATAACAGGAAAAGTAACTCTTGTTATGATCGGATTTATCACCTTTGCAGGACGTAAAGATAAATTCTTAGCAATACTATAGATACCCAACGCTTCAACACCCAAGAGTTTTCCGATCAATATTACATCAAATTGTGAATTAAAATAGGTAATACTACGATCTGCCATCTGAAAAAGTCCGAATGTGATCATGGGGCGAATTGCACGATAACTAAATATAAACGAAGGACGATGCTCCTTCATACCCATAAAAAGAAAAATGACTGTATTTAAAAAACTACTTCCCAGTGCAGCATAGACAAGAGAATAGATACCAAAACCATTCATTGCAAGAATTGTAGCAAGTAACAAACTGGTAAAAACCGTCAAAATACTTATTTTTGAAAGTATATTGAACTTTAATTCTTTTTGAAGAAGTAATTTATACTGATTTGCAAAAGCATTCATGATAAAGGTCAAAGCAAGCAAACGGATCAATACAATTAACGACTCTTCATGATAAAAGTCTGCTATAAGAGGAGTTATCATATAGACTACGAGAAACAAGAATACTCCTGCAAATACATTTAACCAATATAAACTTGAAAGCTGTTCATGCGATAAGTGCTGTTTATGAATAATTGCTGCACTAATCCCCATATCCATAAAGAGTGCACTAAAACCGATGATCACATAGACAATTGCCATCAATCCAAAATCTGAAGGGGCTAGATAGTGCGTTAATATTGCAAGTTGTAAAATTTGAAAAAGTGTATTGATCGCAGATGAAAGCGTTGTCCATTTGACACCTGAAAGTACTTTTTCTCTCAATGACATGATACACCCCCAAGAAGTGTATGAAAGCTCTCTTCGATCTCTTGCATTTTCACAGGTAGTGAGAATTTTTTCTCTACCATGAAGCGTGCTTCTTTTCCCATACGTTCTCTACCTTCAGGGTCTTCTATCATTAAAAGCATTGCCTGTGCTATTTCATCAGGATCTTCAGGATCGACCGCATATCCTGTAACACCGGGAATAACAATTTCAGGGATTCCTCCTGTTGTCGAACCGATCATTGGAAGTGCTCTAGCCGCTCCTTCAAGTAAAGATATACCCAAAGCTTCTTCTTGTAGCATTTTACCAGGTTCTTTATAGATACGACTGACCAATACGACCACATCTGATCGACTGAGTTCATCAAGCACTTTTGAATTCTCCATCGCTCCTTTAAACACTACTTTATCATCCAACGATAACCTTTGAACTTCATCTCTAATATGATTCTCCTCTTCTCCTGAGCCGATCAATACCAACTCTGCATCCGTAATACCTTTTTGAAAAAGTTTAGCAAATGCTCGAATAAGATTAATATGGTTCTTAACAGGTACAAATCTTGCGACACAGATAAAACGAACCCTACTACTATTAGGCTTTGACATATATATACTATTGGCTACACAAGGTACACCCAGATAACGAACTTCTGTTTTTTCTTTCGGTGCGCCAAGTGTAACAGCCACCTCTCTTAAAAACTCGGATACAAAGAATATCTTCTCTGCCTCTTCCCAAACATGAAGTAATCTTTGTCTGTAATGCTGATCTTCTCTTGCTCTATTGACATCCGATCCATGATGGAATATACAAAATTTTTTTCCGATCCGTTTAATATCTTTTCCAAATTGAATAGGAAGCGTACCAAACTGAAAACATACAAGATCCACTGAAGTTGAACGAATTTTTTCGAGTATGAGACTATGTAGTGCAGAGTAACTCCCTTGAAGGTGTAATTTCCTATTAATCCATGGACGTAGCTTATGTGAAATGCGGATCTCTTGTGGATCCCAAAAGTAGATCTTCTCTTCAGGAAAAGGGAAGGCATCACGATTGATGTATTTCCCCGTAAGGAGTGTGACATCCCAACTTTTCATTTGTGTAAGCATTCTATATACAAAAACTTCTGAAAAACGCCCAAAAACCTCATGTACAAAAAGTATCTTTTTCAATACCGTCCCTCAATAATATCTATGAGCTTATCTATTTTATGATCATCATCCATTATCTCTTTCGGAAGTTTTGCACAACTTAGCTTCTCTCGTAATTCACTATTACACAATAATTGACGCATACCATTAAGGATCGCCTCTTCATTATTTGCAACAATAATCCCTGTCTCCCCATCTTCTATTTGCTCGTATATACCGGAAAATTCCGTTGCAATAACCGGTTTACCTAGTACTTTAGCTTCATTTACCGCACCACAAAGCCCTTCATAATATGAAAGCGTTGCAGAGATGTCAGCACTTTTATAATAAGGAAAAGGATTTTCTCTACTTCCAAGGAGTATCATTTTATCCGTAAGTCCTGCCTTATTAATAGCAATTTGCATTTTTTCTTTATCCGGTCCATCACCGACAATAAACCATTGAAAATCGATACCTTCTTGATCCAGTCTGGAGTGAACGCTTACCATTCTTAAAAGTCCTTTTGCCTTATCACTTAATCGACATACAGTTACGACCTTTAAGAACGAAGGGGTATTCTCCATTTCGGGCGCTTTACCATCTTCTGCAAGCTTCTTCATCTCCTCCGGTGCAATAATATTATAGACGGTCGATGTTCTGTTTTGAAGTTCCGGGAATAACGTATTAAGTGATCTTTCTGCTGTTTGAGAGACACAAACAAAGTGGTCAAGACAATTTTTGTATTGTGCAATATTATTCTGAGCCTTCTGCTCAGGATCACAGAGTGAAAGGTCATTACGTATCCATTGTATCTTACATTTTGCGCGTATGAATCGACATACAAATTTCGGTGAAAGCCCATGTAACGAAATAGCAGCAGCATCAAATCGGTATTTACTAAAAAGAAATATACTTTTTATATACTCTTCTATTCTGGTAATACCATACAAACAAAGATCCGGAAAATTAATGATCCTTTCTAATAAAGTTGAGGCCCTTTTAAACTGATTTCCTGCTGCTATACTACGAAGATGATACACATGAACTCTCGGATCTATTTCATCTTCAAGGGTGCCACCACCTGCAGTAAGAACAAGAAAAACATCCCATCCTTTATCGGATAGATATCGCATTAATCGTAAAAGTGATCTCTCCGCACCACCAACATTCAGTATTGAGTAGTGAAATAGAATCGATTTTTCTTTTTTCATTTACCTAATACTCTCCGTAAAAACTGTTCAACTCTTTCAAACCCATTACTTCTTAAATAGCGTGCTATTTGCGTAGAAAAAGGACCGGAATATAGTTTATAAAGTTCTTGTATTATCTTTGGGTCAGGTTCGACATTCTCTAGTATAAAAGGGGTAGGTTCATGAGTGATATGGGTATCCAGAGGTCCACTATAAGTTCCATGAACACCACTGCCATCCCAACCGATATGCTGAATACGCGTTCGTGCAGGAAATACCGTAAGCTTTTTTGCCCTGAACTGCCAATAACTAAAACGTACAGCCCAAGAGTCTGCTCCTTCGTTCATTTGACGATGCAATCGGTCATATTGATCGGAACCACACCGATTAAACTGCCGGATCTGATAACGATCTTTTTGAAAATGATGAAAATCTTTAACATCCCAGTCAACTTCTTTCCACCTGTTAAACCATGTACCCCACCCCAAACTACTACTACGACATGCTGTCCAAACATCTTTTCGGTATTGTTTCGGAAGGGAGGCTATGGGTGAATAACCTGAAATTGAGCCTATCTTATCATTATCATAATAGTATTCCAATGCCTCATTCATGAAAGATAAGAAATCCGGAGCGGATAAAAGATCATCTTCTAGTACAATCACTTTTTTACTTTTTTCAATTACCTGCTCTACTCCTGTAATGATGGAAGTTGCCAACCCTTTGTTCTGTTGCGCCTTCACAATATGCACTTCTTTAAAATAATCTTTTTTTGTAAGTAGATCGATATAATCTCTTACTTTTTTTACACCTTCCTCTGCCTGTCTATTTTTAGCAGCATCAGAGAAGATATATAAAATACTATCCTTTGCAAGTGCATTTTTAGCCAAGGATTCAATGGTCCTTTGTGTATGTTCAGGACGGTTGTAGACAAATACTACAATTGGAGCTAATGCTTGAGGCTCCATCTATTTACCTTCTATCATTGTCTTTTCATCTTGAATGATACCGGAATAGATATGTACCATACGATCAACATTCATCTGAGGATCATGATCATGTAATGCTCTTTTTCGTGCATTGACAGAAAGTTTTTTTGCCAGAACATCATCATCAAAAAGACGTTTTATCTGATATGCTAACATTGCAGGATCATTATCCCTATAAAAAAGTGCTTCCTCCCCATCTACAGCCATATCCTGAACTCCACCAACAAAAGAGGATATGGAGGGCACACCCATGATCATTGCTTCACTTAGTGTTGTAGGGCTATTTTCAATTACAGACGGCAATACAAAAAGATGACACTTTGCCATACGTTCCGCTAACTCTTCCGCTTGTAAAACACCGGTAAAATGAATATGTTTTTCTATTTCAAGCTTATCGATCAGATAGTTAATATATGCAGTATATCCAACTACTCTTTTCCAATCCCACTTATGACGTTTTTTAGGTTTTTCACCTGCGATATATAATCTAATATTAGGGAACTCTTCTTTTAATTGAGCAACAGCATGTAAAAGAAAATGTGCTCCTTTTCTAGGTGCAGCGGCATTTCCAACAAAAATAGAATGCTCTTCTTTTTCTTCCATAGACCATACTGTTTTATAAAAGGTATCACGAAGAATATGATGACAATGGTGATAGGTTGCACGAGGATTGATCGCATATGCATGTGAGTGATCCCATGTTGTACGTCCAATAATATTATTGGCTAAAGAGATCGTCTCCCTCTCTTTTTTCATACGTTTTTTAAAAAATAGAAATTTATTACTCATTAATACCATTGCTATGAGCATTTCACGAAAACGAAAAGAAAAAAGCATATCCGCTACAGGAAGATCCCCATATTCATATGGTTCGTATCCATTAAGAATACCTTGCAAAGAGACACTGTTCTTCCCTTTCCATGTCTTGAAAAAGCGCTGTGTAAAAGCTCCTTCTGTTCCTTCAGAGTGTAAAATATCAGGTGAAACTCTCTGAAGTATCTCTTCGCAATCATTTTGATAGACATCAAAACGATCCTCTTTTGATTGAGGAATTAAATAGTAATGAATACCATTGATCTCTTCATAAATGATCTTATCTACCGGTGACTTCATTGCTACATAAAAGGAAAAGCCTTCAACCTTTGCCAAGCGATGCAGCATTGTCCCTACCCAACCTCCAAAAGCATTTTTTTCGACACCTGCCAAGTGGGAAACCTCAGGGAGAGGAAAACTAATTATCCATAATATCTTCATTCTTTACCTTTTTCTTCTATTGATAGGATGATAACTCTTTCATAACGTATGGATAGAATAGATACAACATAAATCCATACAACATTGCTACATTGTTCAAGCTTATAAGGAGTATTGCCAAAGCTAATATTGTAACAGAAAGTGCTTTAGCTTTCTTTGTTCTGATATAGAGATCGAACGGGATCTTCAAAAGGATATATACAAGTATAATCCCCATGAAAAAACCATACTGTGCAAATGTATCTAAAACCAATGAGTGCTTACCGATCGGTGCGATCCTCCATATTCCCATAATAGGGTGTTCCATAAATATCATTAAGCTTCTCATATATCGTTCAACCCTGTCAGCTGCCGTACCAGTCACCTTTCCTATTTCCATTGAGGAAATAATATCTCCAAGCTTTAACCTATATGCCCCCTGATCAATACTGTTATATAAAAGCTTTAACATATCTAGTAAATAAGATTGTAGAAAGAAATACAACACAACAATAAAAAAGAGTAGAAATATATTTTTTATAGGGTTTTGCGAATAAAAAAAGAAAAATACCATAGACAAAACCCATAATATCACGGCAATAGAGTATCCGGCTTTTAGGATCACCAAAGAGGATATACCTACACTGAATATTAAAAAATAGGTAAAAATAGAGAATTTTTTATACTTTAAGTATTTGTATCTTAAAAGTGCCAAAACAGCTATATTGTAAATAAGAAGAGAGTAGATAAAGGCAAATCCACCGACCCCCTGTTGCATTAATTGCCTTGCATATGCATTACTTTTAATTACATAACGAGAAGCATGCGGATCAATAAGTAATCCTTTATAGGTTGTTACTGTCCATAAAGTAAAAAGTATAATATTGATATAGACAATAGGTTTTAAAAGATATAACGATCTTCGTTCATATGATGCATAAATAAAGATAAAAAAAAGCATCATATAAAACTGAATATTTCTATTGATCGCAGAAATACCGTCTACATTATAGCTGATCAGTGTTGTATAGAATATAAAAAAGAGTGTCAAAATAAGATAAAGCGGGGGTTTAATAAAAATATTATTTTTTCTGAATAACTCTACCAAGATCCATACAAAAATAGATGCAAATGCCAAAAGCCTATAGGTACTACCATAGGCTAAAAAAGGAGAGCTTACCCATATTGTAAGATATAAAAGTGCTGTTAGTTGGATCTTATCACTTATTGGAAGCTTGAAAAATCGAAGTGTATACGGCTTATGATGTTCTATTGTCTGCACTGTCATTCACTCCAAAAAATGCCAAATACCAGTCAATGAACCTATCGATCCCCTCTTCAATAGATGTTTGCGGCTTATAACCCAAATCTTCAATAAGGTCACTGACATCAGCATAGGTACTAGGTACGTCACCTGCTTGTAAAGGAAGCATGTTCTTTTTGGCTTTTTTCCCAAGCTTCTTCTCTATCGCTTCGATGAAATCCATTAGTTTAACCGGATTGTTATTACCGATATTGTATATTTTATACGGTGCCGGAGAGCTTGACGGATCGGGATTTTTCCCATCCCATTGCGGATTTCCCTTCGGAGGATTGTCATTGACACGAACGATCCCTTCTACAATATCATCGATATAGGTGAAATCCCTTTGCATATTACCATGGTTGAAGACATCGATCTCTCTATCTTCAATGATCGCTTTAGTAAAGAGGTAGAGTGCCATATCGGGTCGTCCCCATGGTCCGTAGACCGTAAAAAAGCGTAACCCCGTCGTAGGAATACCGTAAAGATGCGAATAGGTATGCGCCATCAGTTCGTTTGACTTCTTGCTTGCCGCATAGAGGCTTATGGGGTGATCTACATTATCATGGGTTGAGAACGGCTGTACTTCATTAAGCCCGTATACCGAAGAGCTAGAAGCGTAAGAGAGGTGTTTGACATCATTATGACGGCACGCTTCCAAAAGATTGACGAATCCGACGATATTACTCTGCACATATGCCAACGGATTGGTCAATGAGTAGCGTACACCTGCCTGTGCCGCAAGGTTAACGACCGTATCAAACTTCTCTTGGGCAAAGAGCGCATCTATCTTCTCTTTGTCTTCAAGGTTCAGTTTAATGAAACGGTAATTTTCGAACTTCTTCGACTGAAGCGTCTCACCGTACGGTATGGACTCTCCCTCTTCGATCGAATCAATAATACCACCACGTTGTAAACGTCCGTATTTCACACGCTGATCATAGTAGTCGTTAATATTATCAAGCCCTACCACTTCATCTCCACGCGCCAAAAAACGCAATGCCAAATGGCTGCCTATAAAACCTGCCGTTCCCGTAATTAAAATCTTCACCTTGTTATCCTCTAACTATCACTATTAAAAATATCTCTCGTATAGACTTTCTCTTTTACATCCATAATATCTTCAGAGAGTCTGTTTGCCACGATCACATCAGAGAGTGATTTGAACTCATCCAGATCTTTAATGACTT
>Ga0256843_1001830_pt1 | contig 16216 bp, 16 predicted proteins | sample AlvinellametaG_FD_191572 | JGI IMG/M metagenome (GOLD analysis project Ga0256843, IMG submission 191572) | Pompeii worm associated microbial communities from hydrothermal vent at the East Pacific Rise, Pacific Ocean - Alvinella | ecosystem: Host-associated > Annelida > Integument > Unclassified ... | reverse complement strand
TTTGCAGTGCTCTTTACAGCTCTACTCATAGCAGAGGCAAAAATCATGCTCAAACAGATTAAAATTGGACCGGAGGAACATTAAGATGGATATTACACTACTTGATTTACAAATTTATTGGTGGTTACTTGTAAGTATCATCGGTGCGTTGTTTGTCTTTATGACATTCGTTCAGGGTGGACAAACACTTCTCTATACTTTAGGACAAACAGAAGATGAAAGAGATCTCCTTGTCAATACTCTTGGGCGAAAATGGGAACTTACCTTTACAGCGCTTGTAATGTTTGGTGGAGCTCTTTTTGCAGCATTTCCACTCTTTTATGCTGTAAGTTTCGGTGGAGCGTACTATGTTTGGATGGCAATTCTCTTCTGTTTTATCATTCAAGCAGTCGCTTATGAGTATAGAAAAAAACCCGACAACTTTTACGGTGAGCGTTTTTATGAGATACTTCTTTACATCAATGGTTCTCTTGGTATCTTTCTTATCGGTGTAGCACTTGGTACGCTCTTTAGCGGTGGAAACTTTACTGTCAATGATATGCACCTCTCAATGTGGACAAAACCAACATACGGGCTTGAAGCACTTTTAAATCCATTTAACCTTGCATTTGGTTTTATGTTGGTTTTTCTCTCACGTGTTCAAGGAGCGCTCTATTTTCTTAACTCAATTGATGAAGATGCCATTACAAAGAGAATTAAAAATGTTGTAAAGAGAAACTTCTTGATTTTTCTTCCACTCTTTTTATATGTTGTTGCAACTATCCTCTTTTCAAAAGGGTATGTTTATAATTCAGCTACAAAAGTAATCTCTTTGGAGTCAATGAAATTTTTACATCTCTTTTTAGATCTGCCACTCTTACTTGTAGTGCTCTTAATCGGTGTAGTAACGCTTCTTTGGGGTGTCTATATTGCACTCTTTAAAGACTCTAACAAAGCGATCTTTTTTACAGGTATAGGAACTATTCTTACAGTAACTATTGTTATGCTTATCTTAGGTGTTCACAACTCAGTGTTTTATCCTTCTCTTGCAGATATGCAGAGCTCTTTAACGATTGAGAATGCTTCTGGAAGTTACTATACGCTCAGTGTTATGGCTGTTGTATCACTACTTGTACCTGTAGTTCTTGGCTATATATTTGCAGTATGGCGTTCGATGGATAAAACAAAATTAACAATAAATGAGATCAAATCTGATCCACACCACTATTAGGAGAAATAGATGCAATATTTAAACGAAATGATTTGGTATATCTCTTGGCCTATTATAATCATTCTTAGTGTAAAGTTTGTAGAGTTAAATCTTAGACATTATAAAAAAATGGAGAGACTTGAAGAGCTTGAAGCTCTTCACGCTAAAAAAAGTAAATAATAAGAGTACTATTTACAATATGTCGCTAAGAGCCCTTCTCTTAGCGCATTATACTGCTCTTGACCTTTTAATTTTTTCACAATTGCAAGTGCAAAACAGAGTGCTGTTGCCGGACCACGAGATGTCATTACATTAGAGTCCTCTACAACCATAGCACTATCTCCTTTGTATCCCTCTTCTCGTATCTCCTGCTCAACTGATGGATAACAAGTATAGTTCTCTTTTAAAACTCCTGCCTTATTCAAAGCAAATGGTGCTGCACAAATAGCTGCAATATTTTTACCTTTTGCATCCATCTCACGCAACAGATTCTGTACATTTTCATCATCAGCCAAAGCATGTGTTCCATCCCAACCACCGGGAAGGACAATCATATCAAGTACATCTGCACTTGTATCTTTCACTTGCATATCTGCTTGCACCGTTATACCATTGGCACCCTTGACCAACATCACATCATCCAGTGCTGCTACAGATACATTTACATCTGCACGGCGTAAAACATCAATAATTGTCACCGCTTCTATCTCTTCAAAACCATTTGCCAGTGGTACTAAAACATTACTCATTTTTTATCCTTTTTATCCAAATCTATTGAGATATTGTATCATGACACTTTTAATCTACATTTAATAGACAATCTGATACTATTTACCCAAATATAGGGATATAAGGCACTTTAAATGAAAAACATTGTACTATTTACGTTTATTTTTCTACTCTTTTTAACAGGATGTTCACAAGAGAAGAAGAGAACACTCAATATCTCTACAAACTCATGGATAGGATATGCTCCTCTCTTTTATGCAAAAGAGAAAGGCTACCTTTCAAAACTTCATATTAATTTAATAACAAATGTCTCTTTGGCGGAAGCTGCTGATATATATGATGTTGGTAAAGCAGATATGGTTACAACCACCCAACATGAGTACTATTCACTCAAAGAATCAGGTCATAATATTGTCCCTATTATTCTTTTTGATCGTTCAAAAGGTGGTGATATGATTCTTTCAAATAGAACAATACAAGAGCTCAAAAACTCAAAAAAAATATATGCCTATCTTGAAATTGACTCTATTAATACAGAAGTATTGGAAGATTTTATAAAACATTATCACTTAGATAAAAAGAGATTTAACTTTATAAATCAAGATCAAGCACAAATGCAAGATTTAAAACCTCTTAAAAATAAAGATATAGTTGTTGTCACCTATGTCCCTTATAATATTGCACTAGAGAAAAAAGGCTTTCACGAAATAGCATCAACAAGAAATATGGATGCTATTATTGTAATAGACTCACTATGTACAAATACAGAACTAATTAAACATGACAAAAAACGTCTTAAAGCACTTAAACATATAATTGACAAATCAATCAATGCAATACAAAAAGATAAAAAAGCAGCATATAAGTTAGTCAAACCTTATCTTGGCAATATAAGTTATAAGGAGTACTTACACTCTTTACAGCTCATTCAATGGATAAACAAACCATCACAAAAACTCCTCAAACGCATAGAACCAATGCAATACAATAAAAAAGATTTAATATAATGAAAAATATATCTATAAAATACTTTGCTATTACAATTATGCTTCTGCTTTTTACAAGTGGCGGCTTTATATTTTACAAATTCTTTGAAGATTCCAAGAATGTAACAGAGACACTCCTCGAAGAAAATATTCAAGTAAATCTTTTAAATATAAAACATTTTTTAGATAAAAATCTTAAAAAAAACAATATCAATCAACTCAAATCATATCTAGACAATATAGTTCATTCAAATACAATGATCAGTGATATACACCTCATTGATAATCATAAAAAGCTACTCTATGCAACAGATAGAGATCATCATCTTTATCATGACAATATCGAAGCACTCCCCATTGCAAAAATATTAAATTCGAATATTTTCAAGCAAAAATGTTATACATTTTCTGTAAAACTTTTTAATGGTTTATCTCCTTACTTCTATGAAGTTAATGTCTATTTAGACCAAAAATACCTAGACTCTTTACTTAAAGATCAAATAGTAAAATACACAACCCTCTTTATCATCTATATTCTTGTCTTTATTTTTATCTTTTGGTTCATTCTTAACAATTTTCTAATGAAACCTTTAGAAGAACTTCGACAATTTGCATACTACTCTGCAAAAACACCAAAAGAGTTCTTTATACAAGAGCTGGAGAGTATTCGTTACTCTCTTCAATTAACATTTCATCGTCTTAAACAAGAACAAGAAGAGCTCTTTAATCTCTCTACAAAAGATCCACTTAGCGGTCTCTATAACAGACTAAGTTTAGTTGAAAAATTAAATTGGTTGATTTCAAAAGATAAACGATCAGGTGAAAAATTCGCTGTTCTTTTTTTAGATTTAGATAATTTTAAAAATATTAATGACTCTCGTGGACATGAATTTGGAGATAAAGTTTTGCAACATATATCAAAAATTCTCCTCTCCTCTGTTAGAGATAACGATATTGTCTCTCGTGTTGGAGGTGATGAATTTGTTATTGTTTTACCAGATATAAAAAGCAATAAGCCTATTTTAGAGGTCATTCAACGTATACAAAATTCTCTTGCTACTCCTGTAAGTTTTGATGACTATAAATATAATATTACCTGTAGTATAGGTGTCACTATCTATCCAAAAGATGGAAAAGATGTTACAGAACTCCTCAAAAATGCAGATATTGCAATGTATAAATCTAAAGATCTAGGTAAAAACAATTTTCACTTTTTTACAGAAAAACTCAATGATGAAATTCAAGAGAAAATGCAAATTGAACGATTGATGATTAGAGCACTAGAAGAGGGCTATTTTCAACTATATTATCAACCTAAAGTAGATATTCAAAGCAATAAAATTGTTGGATGTGAAGCACTTATTCGCCTTATTGACCCTGAAAATGGTTTAATTCCACCCGATAAATTTATACATGTTGCCGAAGAGAACAACTTTATCATCCCTCTTGGAGATTGGATTATAGAAGAAGCAACAACACAACTAAAACATTGGGAATCAACCCCACTAAAAGATGTAAAACTCTCCATAAATATCTCTGGAATTCAATTTAAAAATAAAAAACTTTTCAATAAAATAGAAAATTCCATTGCAAATATCAATCCTAAGATGTTAGAGATAGAACTCACGGAATCTGTACTCATGAGTGACTTTGATGAAAAGCTACAAGTCATACATTCATTTAAAACCTTAGGTATTAGCCTCTCTTTGGATGATTTTGGTACAGGCTACTCTTCACTCTCATACTTGAAAAAAATTCCTTTTGACACCCTTAAAATAGATAAAAGCTTTATTGATGATTTAGCAAATCTTAAAGATAAATCTTTTGTAAATATGATCGTTACCATTGCAAAAGAGTTGGGTTTGGAGGTTGTTGCAGAAGGTGTTGAAGATGGAGAACAATTGAAATACCTTAAAGAGATTCAATGTGAACAATATCAAGGTTATTACTGTTCCAAACCTCTTCCACTTAAAGAGTTTGAAGAACTTTTTATACAGCACTCAGCTTCATAATCTTTTTATTACTAATTTTTGAGTATAATCACTCTAATTTTTTAAGAAGTGATTAGCTCATGATAAACTACCAATCTATAAAACCGCTTTTATTTAAACTACAACCTGAAAATGCACACCATGTTGCAGAAACTGTTCTACGTTTACCTAATATCTGTCAAATTCCATTTAACTTTTTTTTAGAGTCTCATTTCATAACAGATGAAATTCTCACGCAAGAACTCTTTGGTCGTACATTTTACAATCCTGTAGGACTTGGTGCAGGATTTGATAAAAATGCAACGATGATACGCGGTATTCAAACTCTTGGCTTTGGATATACAGAGATAGGTACAGTCACGCCAAAACCACAACCAGGAAACCCAAAACCTAGAATGTTTCGTCATATAAAAGAAGAGAGTATTCAAAATGCTATGGGATTTAATAATGACGGTGCCTATAAAGTCATCAAACGTCTTAAAAAGCGCTACCCTTTTACAACTCCGATTGGTATTAACATTGGTAAAAATAAAATTACCCCTGAAAAAGAGGCTATAAATGACTATACACACCTCATTAAAGCTTTTGACGGTTTAGGAGACTATTTTGTTATCAATATCTCTTCACCAAATACACCAGGCTTGCGTGACCTGCAAAATGAAGAGTTTATTACCAAACTTTTTGCAGAAGCAAAAGCACTTACCGATATGCCGATTTTACTTAAAATTGCACCAGATATGGAACCTGAAGATGCCGTAGCACTTACAACACTTGCAGTTGAGAAAGGTGCTGATGGCATCATCGCAACGAACACTACTATTGATTATTCTCTTGTAAAACATCCAAAAAACATTGGTGGTATCAGTGGTGCCGTTTTAAAAGAGAAGAGTTTTAAAATCTTTGAGGCTATTGCAAAAGAGCTCTATGGAAAAACAACACTTATCTCTGTCGGTGGTATTGATTCAGCACAAGAAGCTTACAAACGCATCAAAGCAGGAGCCTCTTTAGTACAGATCTTAAGTGGAATTGTATTTCATGGTCCAGATATGATTATGAATATCAATCGTGAGCTCATAGAGCTTCTACGTGCTGATGGCTACACAAACATCACCCAAGCTATTGGAGCAGATAGAAAATAATGAAAATATTAACAACACTGCTACTGAGCTCTTCTTTGATGTTTGCTTCATCATTTGTCAACTACACAACACCAAATAAAAATAAAATACAAAAGAGTGAGATAAAAAAAATGCCTTCACCCCTACCAGCATATGAAACAAAAACACTAAAAAACGGACTGCAAATCGTTGTTATTCCTCTTCATAACGAAACAGGCGTTGTCAGTACCGACATCTTCTATAAAGTTGGAAGTCGTAATGAGATTATGGGTAAAACCGGCATAGCTCATATGCTTGAACATATGAACTTTAAAAGTACAAAACACCTCAAAGCAGGTGAATTTGACAAAGAGGTTAAAAGTGTTGGTGGTGTGAACAATGCGTCAACAAGCTTTGACTACACACACTACTTCATCAAATCATCAACACAAAATGTGAAAAAGTCTATTGACCTCTTTGCAGAGTTGATGCAAAATCTAAATCTCAAAGATGATGAGTTCCAACCAGAACGTAATGTTGTTATGGAAGAGCGTCGTTGGAGAACAGACAACAATCCACTAGGATACCTCTACTTTAGACTCTTTAACAATGCCTATGTATATCATCCATACCACTGGACACCAATTGGCTTTACAAATGATATAAAGACATGGACTATTGATGATATTAGAAGCTTTCATAAGACCTATTATCAACCACAAAATGCAATCTTGATGGTCACTGGTGACATTGAACCAAAAGAGGTCTTTAAAGAGGCTAAAAAAGCTTTTGGTAAAATCAAAAATGATGGAAAGATTCCAAAAGTAAAATTTATTGAACCAAAACAGGATGGTCCAAAACGCCTTGTAATTCATAAAGAGAGTGAAGTAGAACTTTTAGCTATTGCTTTTCATATTCCAAATTTTCAAGATAAAGATCAAGTGACACTCAGTGTTATCTCTGAGATTCTCTACTCTGGTAAGAGTTCAAGACTCTATAAAGATTTAGTAGATAAAAAACGCCTTGTTAACTCTGTCTATGCTTACAATATGGAAAATACCGATCCGGGACTTTTCATCTTTATGGCTACCTGTAATCCAGGTGTAAAAGCTGAAACAGTAGAGAAAGAGCTTGTTAAACAGATAGAACGCATGAAAAATGAGCCAGTAACAAAAGCAGAACTCGAAAAAGTAAAGATAAATACAAAATCAGAGTTTATCTACTCACTTGAGAGTTCAAGTTCTGTAGCAAATCTCTATGGTAGCTATCTTGTTCGTGGAGATATAACTCCACTTCAAAACTATGAAGAGAGTGTCAATAAAATCACTGCTAAAAAGGTACAAAAAATAGCACAAAAATATTTTGACTTTAACACTTCAACGACAGTTATATTAAAAAAATAACTGTCTGTTATCTCTTACTACTTTTTTAAAACAATTGTAAAAACAGCACCTTCAAGACCATTGTAAACATATAATTGACCTCCACAATGTTCCTCTATTATTATTTTACTCATATAGAGACCAAGTCCTGTCCCATCTTTTTTAGTCTTTGTTGAAAAATAAGGATCGAAGATTTTTGAAATATCATCTATTAAAATACCTCCTCCATTATCACTAATTCTAAGACACAGCTCTTTTTCTCTTGAAAAAGAGTTAATTTTAATATATGGTTTTTCTATCTTCTTATCGACTAAAACATCCTCTGCATTTTTAATTAGATTTAAAACAACTTGTTTTAACTCATTAGGATAACTCTCAAAATAACCATCATCTTCAACCTCTTGAATAAGTTCTATATCTTTTTTCATAATTGAATCTTTAATGATTTTAAATACACTGGATACAATCTCTTTATAACATGTACGCTCTTTTTGCTTATTTGACTTAAAAAAATTACGAAAATCATCAATAGTTGTACTTAAATGCTGTGCATATTCAGATATATTTGAAGATAGTTCCACAGCAAGTGCACTATCTAACCTCTCTCTTTTTGCTTTAAAGGTAATCGCACTGCTTGCACTACTAATAGCAGCTAATGGTTGTCGCCATTGATGTGCTATCATTGAAATCATCTCTCCCATTTGAGCAAGTCTACTTTGTTGAAGAAGCTGTTTATCTTTTATACGATTATTTTCCAACTCTTTTTCCAGTTGCGTAATATCATCAAAAGAGACTAAATATTTGCGCTCTTCATCTTCATAATACTCTTGATATTTTACTAAATATATTTTTGGATTTTTATTTTTATCAAGCATCTTGACCTTATGTGTCTCATCTTGATGATTAATTAAATAATCAAGCCAACTCTGCTCCTCTGTAATCTCTTTTTGAAGATACCCCTCTCCCTTTTCAAATCTATCACAGATACAAGAGTAGTGCTCTAAAAACTCCTCCATAGAGTCAAAATCAAAAAAATTCAAAAAGCTTCTATTTACATTTTCAAGTGTTTTCCCATTTGTAATAATTAAAAAAGCACTGATATTATTGAAGATATTATTTACTTTAATAATATTGAGTTCATTACTTTTAATAACATGATGTATAAAAATATAGAGCCATATAACCAATAAACAGATAATAATAACAATTTTAGACATTGAAATATCAACAACAAAATCATATTGGCTATTAAAAAAAAGGACAATTACAATAGATATAAGCAGAACAATACTATATCGTATTGTTTTATGAATTGTTTTTAAATTTTCTATCATATTAAACTACTCTCTTCTTATATACGAGGTTCAGGTTTTCCAAAATGGTAACCTTGAGAAAAATCTACGCCTAAATCTTTTACTATAGTATAAATATTTTCATTCTCTATAAACTCGGCTATTGTTTGTAATTTTTGTTCTTTTGCAAATGTTACAATACTTTTCACTACTGAACGAGAATAACTATTTGTCTCAATATCTCGAATCAAGCATCCATCTATTTTTAATATATCTGGCTGATACTCCAATAACCTTTCATAGTTAGAGTACCCTGCTCCAAAATCATCAATTGCAATTTTTACACCATATCTTTTTACATCATTAATAAAATTTTTCACTATTGTAAGATCTTTAATACCTTCATCTTCTAACAGCTCAAATACAACACGTGAACCCATTTCTCTATATGTATCTAAAAGTTCCATAACCTTATTTCGTGTAGATTTTTGTTCAATATCTAAAGCAGAAAGATTTATAGAAATATCATAACTACAATTCTTTAACATTATAAAAGAGTGTTCTAAAACTATATTTGTAATTTTTGCGTATTGATTACTCTTCTTAGCCGTATCTAAAAAGAAAAATGGAGTCAGTACCTTATTTTCTTCATTGATTAAACGGACAAGTGATTCATATTTAACAATCTTTTGAGTATGATTATCTATAATTGGTTGAAAATAGGAGACAATTTTAGACTGTTCTATTGCCGCTTCAATCATTGAGATTGTCCTCATATTTTCTTTTGCACGATTTTGTTCTATTATTGCCAAATCATTTGCAACAATAAAATCTTGTTGCCTCTTTATCAATTTTTTAATTCCCAAACGTGCAGATTCTAAAATTTTCTCTTGTTTGTAAACGACAGCTATCAATATTTCTATATCATATTCTATATTTTCCAAACTGATTTTATCATCTTTAATAAGCTCTTGAAACTCTTTAAGTTTTTGCAAAAAGAGATCTTCAGAGTTCATATATTTTACTTTATCAATAACCAAAGCATACTCACCATTCCCTAATTGATAAACTGTATCAAATTGATACATCTGAGAAAATTTTTCTTGTAAATATATATCTACTTTTGTCTCAATTTCTATGATTGTATCATGGTCATAGAACTCCTCTAACATCTCATACTTATCTAATTTTATATAGATTAAAATAGGATTGAGCGCATTTTTTAAAGCATCATCAAGTTGTTTTGCAGGATTCATAATCGAAGTAATATCATTTCTCAAAGAGATATACTCAAGAATATTTCCTTTTAGATCTAAAATAGGCATAATAAGAGAATCAACATAGTAACTTTTACCATCTTTTGCTCTATTTCTTACAATACCCCGCCAAATCTCTTTTTTATCTTTTATCGTATGCCATATATCTTGAAAAATTGTTTTAGGATTATCAGGATGTCTTACTATATTGTGATTTTTACCTACTAACTCAGCACGACTATATTTAGAAATATTACAAAATGCATCATTTACATAGGTTATCATACCTTTAACATCTGTCTTTGAGACGATAGAACTCGCATTTGTCGCTCTTTTATACTCCTGTAAAAAGTATAAATTAGATTTTGATTCTTGACGGTATCGAGTTTTTTCTACTATCTTAGATAAAGCACTGGTAAACTGATCAAAATCAATTGGTTTAAGTAAATAGCCATCAATACCCAACTTTATACTTCTCATAAAAAAATCATCTTCATTGTGTGCAGAAAGAACAAGTATTGATACTTCATTATTTATAGCCCTGATTTTTTCAACCATATTCAGACCATTCATATTTGGCATATTAATATCAGTAATTATTATATCTATATCATTTTTGCAAAACTTTTCAATACCATCTTCACCATCAACAGCAATAACAATATTATCAAAAAAATCTTCCAAAAGAATAAGCGTCATTTCTCTTGCTTCTGGGTTGTCTTCTACATAAAGTAGTGTTAAAGATTGTGAATAATTTATTAACTTATCCATTTCATGCATCTATTTATCTCTCCCTTTGCAACAAAAAACTATTTATTTTAACTATTATAGCACGAATATTTAACTTAACTGAATAATAATATTTTAAAACTAATAAAATTATCATTTTATAAATAAATCACTACTATATATTTTCTATAAAATATAAGTTTCAATTTTATTTAGATATAATTCACCCATTAATTGAAAGGGTAATATTAATGAATATCGTAACAGGTTCTTCAACCGCACTTATTACTCCATTTAAAAATGGAAAACTTGATGAAGCAAAATATGCTGAACTTATCAAACGCCAAATTACACATGGTATGGATGCAATATGTCCCGTAGGTACAACAGGTGAGAGTGCAACACTCACACATGACGAGCATAAACGCTGTATAGAGATTGCCGTAGAGGTTTGTAAAGGTACAGAGACCAAAGTTCTTGCCGGTGCAGGTAGTAATGCTACGCATGAAGCTATTGAGATCGCAAAACATGCACAAAGCTGTGGTGTTGATGCTATCTTTTCTGTAAGTCCATACTATAACAAGCCATCACAAGAGGGTATTTATCAACATTATAAGGCAATAGCTGAAGCTGTAAGTGAACTTCCATTTATGCTCTACAATGTTCCGGGTCGTACAGGTGTTGATATAAGTGCAGATACTGCCATTCGTCTCTTTGATGATGTGAAGAATATCTATGGTATCAAAGAAGCAACTGGGAGCTTAGAGCGCACAGTAGAGCTTCTCTCACGCAGACCAGACTTTAAAGTATTTTCAGGTGATGACGCTATTGATTACCCAATTTTAGCAAATGGTGGTGCTGGTGTTACCTCTGTTACATCAAACCTTATGCCTGATCTTAAATCAGAGCTTGTTAACAAAGCTCTTGCAGGTGATTTTGCAGGTGCAAAAGCTATTAATGACAAGCTTTACCCTTTAAACAGTGTAATGTTCTGTGAAGCGAACCCTATTCCAGTCAAAGCTGCTATGTATATTGCAGGGCTACTTGACACGTTAGAGTATAGACTTCCACTTGTTGCTCCAAGTAAAGAAAATATGAAAAAAATTGAAGAAGTAATGAAAAATTACGATATTAAAGGATTATAATATGGCAGATTTCAAAGGAAAGACTCTTTTTATCAGTGGTGGTACTCGTGGTATCGGTAAAGCGATTGTTTACGCTTTTGCTGAAGCTGGTGCTGATGTAGCATTTACTTATGCTTCAAGTGCAGATACTGCAAATGAGATCATTGCGGATGTTGAAAATAAATTTGGCGTTAAAAGTCGTGCTTATAAACTCAATATCTTAGAACCAAACACATACAAAGATGTATTTAAAGAGTTTGATGAAGATTTTGATCGTTTAGACTTCTTCATATCAAATGCCATTATTTCAGGTCGTGCCGTAGTTGGTGGTTTTGGTCCTTTTATGCGTCTTAAACCTCGTGGACTTGACAATATCTGGACTGCAACAGTAGATGCTTTTGTTGTTGGTGCTCAAGAAGCTACAAAACGTATTGAAAAAGTAGGTGGTGGTAGCATTATTTCTATGAGTTCAACTGGGAATCTCGTCTATACACCAAATTATGCAGGTCATGGTTCAAATAAAGCAGCAGTTGAAGCAATGGTGAAATATGCAGCAGCGGAACTTGGTGAAAAAGGTATTCGTGTAAATGCAGTAAGCGGTGGACCGATTGATACTGATGCTCTTAAAGCATTTCCTAATTATGAAGAGGTAAAAGGTGAAGTTGTTAAACGTTCTCCACTTAGTCGTATGGGTGAAGCTGAAGATTTAACAGGTGCTTGTAAATTTTTGTGTTCAGATGAATCTTCATGGTTAACTGGTCAAACTATAGTCGTAGATGGTGGAACAACGTTTCAATAATCTTTAGCAAGGTTCAAACCTTGCTTTAAAAATATAAATAACTCTCTATTCTACTTATTAATTATGCGTAGCTTTATAAATCTTCTCTTGACACTCAAGACACTTCTCTAATTTCTGTGCCTCTTCTTTTGTAATTGCATGATGAACTAAAGCATCGTGAACAGACTCTTTTGTTAAATAAACGTGTTTCATAATTGTCTCCCTATCTGTTAATTTCTAATAAAATTATCACACAGATAAGTTAATATATATTAAATGATAAATTTTATAATCTTAAAACAACCAATCTTTTCTCAATTAAAAGCTCTTTAAAGCCGTACTGCTCTTTAATCCAAGCAAATGTATCTTTTGTATATAAAAAAACATGTGTCGGATCATTTTTATAGTACCATGACCCAAAATCTCGTTCATCATAAATATCTGTCATCAAATAGAGCTTTCCACCCTCACGCAACATCTCACGCAAGCGTCTAAACTCCTCAGCGGGTTTGTAAAGATGTTCGATAACCTCACATGAGGAGATATAATCATATTTCTCTTCTAAAAGTGTAGGAAAGTTATGAAAATAGGGATCATAATTTTTTATATTGTAATTATGCTCACGCAATATAGCAGAAATAATAGCTGATGTTCCTGCTCCAAAATCCAAACCTTTTGCATCTAGTGAAAAATCTTTTAAAATATTTTCTGTAATGGGTGCAACAAATTTTCTATATCCGGCATCTTCTGTATCTGTATCATGAAGTTCATAACGCTCTTTTTCAGCATCACTCTTTGGCAGATCCTCTTTTATAACAAAAATTGCTCTACATTGAGGGCACCTGCAATACCTTTGCGTATCTTCATAAAACATTTCACTTATACTATTACATAATGGGCATCTTTCTTTCATGCCTAATCTTATCGTATCAACCATTGATAAGCAATAAAAAGATAAAATCACATCACTAAAACAGAGGATATTATTTGTTAAATTTACCAAATTTTTTAGCATCACTACGCATACTGCTTGCACCTTTGATGTTTTGGGTTATTTTAAACCCTGATTTTTTCACATCACGCGGCTTTGACATTACATGGAACTACTACTTTGCATCATTACTCTTTGTACTTGCAAGTGTAACGGACTTTTTTGATGGCTACATAGCTCGTCAATGGAATCAAATGACACTTCTTGGTGCTATTCTTGATCCTCTAGCAGATAAGATGCTTACGCTTGCTGCATTTTTAGGACTTATGGTTATGGGTGAAGCTTCTGCATGGGCAATTTACATTATTATAGTTCGTGAACTCTTTATTACGGGCATAAGAACTGTTGCTGTAGGTGAAGGTATTAGTGTTAAAGCGAGTTGGGCTGGAAAAGTAAAAACTGTTGCACAGATGATAGCCATCGGTTTTTTACTTATGCGTTGGCCATTTGGAGATGCACTACTTTGGTTTGCAGTCTTTTTAACACTCTACTCTGGATTTGAATATCTATGGGGATTTAGAAAAGCACTTTTAAAGGATGAAATTTAATGGGTTATATTGTTGCACTTTTAGTCCTCTCAGGACTTATATTTTTTCATGAACTTGGGCACTATACTGCTGCAAAACTTATGGGAGTCTATGTAGAAGTTTTTAGTATCGGTTTTGGAAAAAGACTCTTTACATTTCGTGCTTTTAGTACAGAATGGAGTATTTCAGCTATTCCTCTTGGTGGTTATGTTCGTATGAAAGGTCAAGATGATTCTGATCCTACAAAAAAGAACTATGATAAAGATAGTTATAATTCAAAATCACCACTACAACGTATTTTTATACTCTTAGCAGGTCCTCTTGCAAATTTTGTCTTAGCTTTTTTACTCTATTTTACTATTGCTTTGGGAAATCCAGCAGTATTGAGTCCAACTATTGGCTCTGTGGTAAAAGAGTCACCTGCTTTTGTGGCAGGTCTTGAAGCTAATGATACAATCCTCTCTATAAATGGTAAAAAAATATCTTCTTGGAAAGAGATGGCGGAGTTAATTCAAAACTCAAAAGGTGCTATTGCACTTGAAGTAAATAGAGATGGTTATCTTAAACTTTTAACACTGACTCCTGAACTAAAAGATGCTAAAAATATGTATGGTGAAGATGTTAAACGTAAAATGATAGGTATCTCAGCAGCTGGTATTATGAAAGAGCGAAAACTTAACTTCCTAGAGAAGTTAAAATATGCAACGGATCAGACAATATTTGCATCAACAATGATTTTTACAGGGGTAAAAAAACTTATAATCGGAGATGTTCCTGCTAGTGAAATGGGTGGAGTTATAAGCATCGTAAAACTGACATCAGATGCAACAGATGCAGGATGGATGAGTGTCCTCTTTTTTGCAGCACTCATCTCTGTTAATCTAGGAGTTCTAAATCTCTTACCAATTCCAGCACTTGATGGTGGACATATTATGTTCAACCTCTATGAGCTTCTCTTCCGACGAGAGCCAAGTGAAAAAGTTCTTATAAAACTGACCATAGCAGGTTGGGTCATTCTTTTTGGACTGATGGGACTTGGACTCTTTAATGACATAAACAGACTGCTGGGCTAAAATGGCTTTTTCGGAAGCGAGGATTTATCCTTGCCCTGTGAGGCTTTGAAGCAAATCAACCCAGGTTGAAACCTGGGTTCCGAAAAAGTGCAAACTCTTCCGGAAGCAAGGATTTATCCTTGCCCTGTAAGGCTTTGAAGCAAATCAGCCCAGCTTAAAACCTGGGTTACAAAAAGTACAAACTCTTCCGGAAGCGAGGATTTATCCTTGCCCCATTGAGGCTTTTAAACTAAAACTATAAGGAGAAATAGATGAATGAAATAGAGTACAAATTATATATAGATGATGTTATACGCCGTGTTGAAAATGCACGATTAAAAGTAAGTGACCATCATATTGTTAAAATTATTGCAGTAAGTAAATACTCAACAAGCAGTGAGATTGAAAAACTTTATAAAATCGGTCAACGTGCTTTTGGAGAAAATAAAGTTCAAGATTTAGAGAAAAAAGCTCAAGAGCTAGATGAGTTGCCACTAGAGTGGCACTTTATAGGAAATTTACAAAAAAATAAGATAAATAAACTCCTTACTATCAACCCTGCTCTCTTTCAAGGATTAGATTCACTCGAACTTGCTCAAGAACTACAGAAAAAACTTGCAGCAAAAGAGATGAAACTCGATTCTCTTTTACAGATAAATTCTGCTAAAGAAGAGTCTAAACATGGTGTTATGCCGGAAGATGCAATCCAAATATATGAAACAATTCAAAAAGAGTGTCCAAATATAAACTTAAAAGGTTTAATGAGCATCGGTGCCCATTCTGATGATAAAAATGTCGTTAAAGAGAGTTTTTTAACAACACATAAGCTCTTCACGCAACTAGAAAATGCTACTATCTGTTCTATGGGTATGAGCGGTGATTTTGAGCTTGCAATAGAGTGTGGTTCGAACATGGTACGTCTGGGCTCGATCATGTTTAACAAATAACTATTCTATAGATGGTTTTGACGAAAAAACCATCTATAATCTAACCTTAAAACGTTAAATTAACCCTTAGACTCTTTACACTTATAATAATTATAAGCTATAATTTCGAAAATCATGATTTAGGATAAAAAATGAAACAATCACTC
>Ga0256843_1001829_pt1 | contig 16220 bp, 13 predicted proteins | sample AlvinellametaG_FD_191572 | JGI IMG/M metagenome (GOLD analysis project Ga0256843, IMG submission 191572) | Pompeii worm associated microbial communities from hydrothermal vent at the East Pacific Rise, Pacific Ocean - Alvinella | ecosystem: Host-associated > Annelida > Integument > Unclassified ... | reverse complement strand
TCGAACTCTTGATAGTCGCTCATCGCGATTTCAAGAGATTTACGCATGTTTATATCATCTTCAACTATTGCAATTTTCACAGAAATCCTCTTTAGAGCCTATTTTAAAGGTGAAATTCTAACAAAATTATCATTAAAATCGACTTTGAAGCATGTTGTTTTGAGTGTGAGTATAGTAGTTGAACTGTTTTGATAGTTTGTTGTAATGGAAGTATGTCTAACACTAAGCCCAATTTTATGAATAAAGTTAATAAACTCTTCACTATTATTATCTACAATCTTTTCAAGATTTTGACTCTCATCATCTTTTAAATAAAGGGTAATAGAATCAAAAGGCTTTCCTTTACACTTTTTCATAGCATGAGATATATCTAAACTTTCATTATATAAAACTGCATTTTTAACAACATAACGATAGGAGATAAGATATTCACTTGCATTAAGAGCAAGTGAATAGAGGGAGAGAAAAAAGGTTAGATAAATTGAGCGTAAGATATAACTATCTCCATCTCAACTTCACATAAACCATCTTTAAAAGAAGTTTCTACAACACTGGCATTTCTAACCATTGCAGCAACTGCTGTTCTTACGGTTGTACGCTTTACCATCATATTTTTAATAAGGTCATGACCATCTACACGTACCCCTTTCACTTTCTCAGCTACAAGTCTGTAACCATCTGCGATTGCGGCACGTTTTGCAAGAGCATAAGCTTGTGCAGGTGAGTCTGTATTCATAGGAGCAACACCTTGACCAACAACACTGATAATCATAGTTTTATTCACACCTAAAACTTTATTATCACAAACGCAACCTGTATCTTGCGTAACCATGTTATTAGAACAACCACAATCAGAGGCATTCATTGGCATTGGAACAACATTTATTACTTGTTCTTCTGGAAGCTCATTAATCTCATCTTCTGCTGTTACTACAGTAACAGATCCTAGTAGCATAGCTAACACTAGTAAGTATTTCATCTAATATCCTTGATGGAGGTTTATACCTCTATTTTAATATTAGATATCTCAGCAAATACTATTCCAAGATTATATTAGAGTATCTGTTACTTCTTCAATATCTTCATCTTCATCATTTTCCTCTTTTGGACAACGAGAAATAGATGCAACATCATCACCTTTTACTATATATACACCTGAAGTGTTACGGCTTGATTTAGAGATGGTCTGCATATCGACACGAATCATCTTACCACTTTTAGTAAGTGCCATCATATCCATGCCCTCATCTACCATAAGACAACCAACGATATTTTTACCTGTTTTAGCTGTCATTTTCATAGCGATAACACCTGAACCACCACGGTTTGTAAGTCTGTACTCTCCTGCTGATGTTCGTTTACCAATACCTTTTTCAGCTATCATAAGAATCTCTTGTTCATCATCTGCGATGATATTTGCATCAACAACTACATCACCTTCATGTTTAAACTTAATACCACGAACACCACGTGTATTACGACCTTGTTCACGAGTTTTTTCTATTTCAAACTTAATACATTGTGCATATTTTGTTACAATGAAAAGATATTTAATATCTTGATTTGCAATTTTTGCTGTTATAAGTGCATCATCATCATCTAATGCTATCGCCTTGACACCATTACTTCTAATATTGCTAAACTCACTCAGATTTGTACGTTTTACGACACCATTTTGAGTAAAGAATACAAGTCCTTTATCTTCACTAAAGTCTGTTGTTGGAATAATAGAGCGGATTTTTTCATCAGCTACTAAGTTAACAAGATTTACAACTGCTTTACCTTTAGCTATACGACTTCCCTCAGGGATTCTATATACTTTTAACCAGTGAAGTTGTCCACGATCTGTTACAAAGAGTAATGTATCATGAGTATTACATGTAAAGAAATTTTCTATGAAATCATCATCATAAGTAGTAACGGCTGTTTTACCTTTACCACCACGTTTTTGTTTTTCATAAGATGCTAAAGGAACACGCTTAATATAACCACGATGCGTAATAGTTACTACCATTGGCTCATTAGGGATTAAATCTTCGATATCTATATCATCATAATCATCTTCAATTTCTGTTCTTCTCTTATCTGTATAGATAGCAGCAACTTCATTAAACTCTTCAGCAATAATACCTTTAAGTACCTCTTCACTTTTAAGAATTGATTCTAGATACTCGATAAGTTCCATCAGTTCATGAAGTTCATTCTCAATTTTTTCAATCTCTAAGCCAGTTAAACGTCCAAGTCTCATTGCAACGATACTTGCTGCTTGAATCTCTGAAAAATCAAACTCTGTTACAAGATTACTTTTTGCATCTTCTTCATTTCCTGATGCACGAATAACACGAATAACATCTTCAATAATATCAATAGCCTTTTTAAGACCCTCTAAGATGTGTGCGCGAGCTTTTGCTTTTTCAAGATCGAAAATAGTACGACGAATAATAACAGTTTTTCGATGGTTGATGAACTGTTTAAGAATTTCTATAATTCCAAAAATTCTTGGCTCTTGGTTTAATATAGATAACATGATAATACCAAACGTAGTTTGCATACTTGTCTGTTTAAAAAGATTGTTCAGAACTATCTCGCTCATTGCATCACGCTTAAGTTCAATAACAACACGCATACCATCACGATCTGACTCATCACGAATCAGAGAAACACCGTCTATCATCTTATCTTTTACAAGATTTGCAATGTTCTCAATAAGACGAGATTTATTGACTTGGTAAGGAAGCTCATCGATGACAATAATCTCTTTTTTCGCACTCTGTTCTATATGTGTTTTTGCACGTACTTTAATACGACCACGACCAGTATCATACGCGTCCATAATCCCTTTCTTACCAAAGATAATTCCACCAGTAGGAAAGTCAGGTGCTTTGATGTGATCCATTAACTCCACTAAAGAGATGTTAGGATTTTCTAAAAGTGCTTGAAGTCCACTCATGATTTCAGTAGGATTATGAGGAGGAATATTTGTAGCCATACCAACAGCGATACCACTTGAACCATTAATAAGTAAGTTTGGAACACGAGTAGGCATAACATCTGGCTCTTTGGTAGTACCATCGTAGTTATCTATCATGTTGACTGTATTTTTCTCTAAATCTTTAAGAAGTTCACCTGCATACTTCGTCATACGTGCTTCTGTATAACGCATTGCAGCCGCAGAGTCACCATCCACAGAACCGAAGTTTCCTTGACCATCTACAAGTTCCATACGCATAGAAAAATCTTGTGCCATACGAACAAGTGCGTCATAAACAGCAGTATCACCATGTGGGTGATACTGACCAATAACATCACCAACTATACGAGCTGACTTTTTAAACTTTGCTCCATGAGAGAGATTCAGTTTATCCATCGCATAAAGTATACGTCTATGAACTGGTTTTAAACCATCTCTAACATCTGGTAGGGCACGTCCAACAATTACACTCATTGAGTAGTCAAGGTAAGAGTTCTGCAGTGTCTCTTCTATATTTATCTGTTGTATATCGTCATTGTCTAGCAAATTGCTCATTCAAACACCTAGTAATTATAAAATTAAATTCATATATAATACCTAAATAAGGCTTAAGCTTTTGTTTAAAGGTGATTAACTTTTGAACAACATAAATTATCTGTTTAGTTTTGAATCTTAATGGTGTTTAAAAAAGTTCATGGTTAAAAATTAATCACTTATTGAAGCCTTTAAATTACTATTTATAATATACTCACACTTGAAATATTAAACAAAAGGATTCACATGAAGAAATGGTTATTAGCACTTTTATTTGCTTTACCAACGTTAGCATTTGCTGAAGATGCACCAACATTAGATACAGGTGATACTGCATGGATGATGATGTCTACTGCTATGGTATTACTTATGACACCAGCAGGTCTTGCACTATTTTATGGTGGTATGACTCGTTCTAAGAATGTTCTAAATACTTACGCAATGGTTCTAGGTGCATTCGTTGTTGCATTTATCGCATGGATTGCAGCTGGTTATTCAATGGCATTTGGTGATGGTGGTTCACTTCAGAGCTTTATCGGTGGATTTGGAAATGCTTTCCTTTCAGGTATTAGCTGGACTGATTTAAGTGGAACATATCCTACTTATGTATTTGTTGTTTTCCAAGGTACTTTTGCTGCTATTACAGTTGCTATCGCTTCTGGTGCAGTTATCGAACGTATGAAATTCTCTACATGGTTAGTATTTGTTGCTATCTGGACAATCGCAGTATATGCTCCAGTTACACACATGGTATGGGGTGGAGACGGTGCATTACTATTTGATGCGGGTGCTTTAGACTTTGCTGGTGGTACTGTTGTACATATGAATGGTGGTTTAGCTGGTTTAGTTCTTGCTGTATTACTAGGTAAACGTGCTGGTTATAACAAAGTAGCAATGAAACCTATGTCTGTAATGTTAACTGCTCTTGGTGCTGCTCTATTATGGTTCGGTTGGTATGGATTTAATGGTGGATCTGCATTTGGTGCAAATGCAATCGCTGGTCTTGCTTACTTAACTACAACTTTAGCTACTGCTGTTGCTGCTGTTACTTGGATTATCATTGAGTGGATTGTTTTCAAAAAACCTACACTTCTTGGTGCTGCTTCAGGTGTTGTTGCAGGGCTCGTTGCTATTACTCCTGCTGCAGGTTTCGTTGATGTAAGTGGTGCTATCATTGTTGGTTCTGTTGGTTCAATCATCGGTTTCTTTGGTGTAGCAGTTCTTAAAAAGAAATTTGGTTATGATGATTCTCTTGACGCATTTGGTATTCACTTCTTAGCTGGTCTATGGGGTGCACTTGCTACTGGTGTTTTAGCTGTTGCAGATCAAGACTTACTATGGGATGGTCCACTGAAAGAGTCAGGTGATAGAATGGGTCAGTTTATAGTACAACTTGAGTCTGTTGCTGTTGTTGGAATCTTCACTCTTGTTGGTACTATTGTTGTTTACTATATCGCGTCTGCTTTAACTGGTGGTGGTAGAGTTGATGAAGAGACTGAACAAGTTGGACTTGATGAAGCTATACATGGTGAGAAAAGTATAAACCTATAAGTTTAAACCAAGATTGATTTAAACTACGGAAGTAGTTATAATTTTAATAACAGATTATGGAGTAGATAATAATGAAAAGAATAGAAGCAATAATTAAACCCTTCAAACTTGAAGATGTAAAAGACGCACTAGCAGAAATCGGTATAACTGGTATGACTGTAAGTGAAGTAAAAGGTTACGGTAGCCAAAAAGGTCACTCTGAGCTTTACCGTGGTGCAGAGTACGTAGTTGACTTTTTACCAAAAATCAAAATGGAAATGGTAGTTTCTGAAGATATGGTAGAAAAAGTTACAAGTACTATAGTAGAAGTTGCTCGTACTGGTAAAATCGGTGATGGTAAGATATTTGTTAGTGATGTTGAAAAAATCATCAGAATCCGTACTGGTGAAGAAGACGACGAAGCTATATAGTTTCATTCTCACACACTTGCATATGCTTTTTGCATATGCAAACCCTTCAAAATCCCTCTTTTATTTTTAAAATATATTTCTTTAGATAGACTCAGCTAAATAGATTAAAAGGCTACTATCATGTTAGAAAATGATTTTAAATACATAATTGACACATTTTTCACCCTCTTTTCAATGGTTCTTATCATCTTTATGGTACCTGGATTTGCTATGCTTGAAGCAGGTTTAGTTCGTACTAAAAATGTCTCTGCTGTTCTTACAGTAAACACAATGATTTATGCTGTTGCATCTATGGCTTTTTTACTTATAGGCTATACAATAGCTTTTGGTTCATGGGAAAACTCTTCCATGAGTATATGGGCTGCTTTTCTTTTTCAAATGGCATTTGTAGGAAAAACTATAAATATAATGAGTGGTGGAGTAAGTGAAAGAGTAAAAATAATTCCTCTCATGATTTTTACTGTTGTTATGGGTGGAGTAATCTACCCTCTCATTGTGAACATTAGTTGGGGTGCTGACTTTTTAAATGGAACATTTTTAGATATAGATATGTATGATCTTGCTGGATCTACGGTCATCCATTCAACAGGTGGGTGGGCACTTTTAGCAGCTATTTTAATAATGGGACCTCGTAAAGGTCGATATAAAGATGGAAAGATAAAAGTCATTCCTGCATCAAATATTCCTCTTGTTGTTCTTGGTGCTTTACTTTTATGGATAGGTTGGTTTGGTTTTAATGGAGGAAGTGTTGGAAGTATCTCGAGTGTTGAGAATGCTAATGCAGTAGCAAAAACTATTATGAATACAAATACAGCAGGACTCTCTGGAGCTATAATCGCAGCAATAATCATGTATCTTAGATATAAACTTTTAGATATCACGATGATACTCAATGGTGCGCTAGGTGGACTTGTTGCTATTACAGCAGGACCTGACTTGTATGATATGTACACACCTATCTTAATTGGTGCGATTGGTGGTATTTTAGTTGTATTTGCTGTTCCAATGTTTGATAAATTAAAATTAGACGATCCAGTAGGTGCCCTTTCTGTGCATCTTGTTAATGGTATTTGGGGTACATTAGCTGTTGGGATTTTTATAGAAGATGTCTCTATTTTAGCACAACTAAAAGGGATAGTTATTATTGGATTTTTTGCTTTTATAAGCTCTTTTATAGTCCTGTTTATCATTAATAAAATAGTTGCTTTTAGAGCAGAAGATGATATTCAAGTAGAAGGTTTAGATGTAAATGAAGTTGGAGTTGAGGCATATCCAGAATTTAAACGTGCAATTTAGCATTGGTAAAGATTGACATATTTTACGATTACAGTTATAATTTATTATTATTCTAAAGCAAGTGTAAGGGAAAACTAAATAACAGATGCAAAATGAACAAAAGAAAATTCTAGTTGTTGATGATAGTAAAGTTGTTAGAAGTATGGTCAAGAGAGCTATCTCTACTTGTTCTGTTATAACTGCTGACTTAATAATGGCTGACTCTTATGCTGAAACAGAAAAAATTATCAAAAAAAATCATTTTCATGTTGCAGTTTTAGATGTAACTCTTCCTGATGCACCTAATGGTGAAGTTATTGATTTACTTATTGCTCAAAATGTTCCTGTTGTTGTTCTTACAGGTGGTATTAATCAGGCAAGTAAAAATATCATTTTAGAAAAAGATATTGTTGAGTATATCACTAAAAGTAATCCACAAAGCCTCAACTATATTGTTACAAGTGTAAAGCGTGTTTTACATAACTATGACGCTTATGTTTTAGTTGTTGATGATTCCAAAGCAATGCGATTACATACTCGTAAAAACTTAGAAAAACTACACTTAAATGTTATTGAAGCGAAAAATGCGCAAGAAGCTATTGATATACTACACAACTCAAAGCAGTATATTCCTTTAGTTGTAACAGACTATGAGATGCCAGATATGAATGGTATGGAACTCACAATGGAGTTACGACAAAGTTTTGCTAAAGATAGATTAGCGATTATTGCTCTGAGTAATAGTGAAAACAATAAGATAGCAACCGAGTTTCTTCGTCATGGTGCAAATGACTTCATTAAAAAATCATATTCCACTGAAGAGTTCGCTGTAAGAATAAATGCCAACCTTGAACTCATCGACCTATTTAGACAGGGAAAAGAGACTGCCAGTAAAGATTTTTTAACTGGTTTATATAACCGAAGATTTTTCTTTGAGAGTGGTATACCTACTTTAGAAAAAGCAAAAAGAAAAAAAATCAATGTAGCAGTGGCTATGATAGATATAGATTTTTTTAAAAAAATCAATGATACCTATGGGCATGATATTGGTGATATAGCTATTAAAGAAGTTGCTATTATCTTACATAAATTTTTACGTAACAGTGATTTAATATCTCGATTTGGTGGAGAAGAGTTTTGTATACTTATAGATGATATTTCACTTGAAGATGTTACACGTAAATTTGAAAGTATTAGAGCATATTTTGAACAAAATGTTATTAAAACAGAAAAACACTCTCTCTCCTATACTGTCTCAATTGGTCTTTTTTATGGAATATCAGATTCCCTTGAAGAGATGATATCTCTTTCAGATAAAGCACTTTATGAAGCAAAAGAGAGTGGTAGAAACAAGGTTGTGGTACATAAAAATGTGTAGAAGTACTAACAGAACCCCATCTTCTGAAAAATTCAATAATTTTATATGTAAAACAAATACAATTTTCGATAGAATTATCAGAATATATTATAAACAACAACTCATAAGGAACTATAAACGATGAACTTTAAAGACATTTCTATAAAAATAAAGATGGCAATTCTTGCCCTTGTACCGCTTGTTGGACTACTTTACTTTTCATCAGCACTTATTAAACAAAGTTATGATGAAAACCATAATATGCAAAGCATTAAAAAAATTGTTGAGTTTACGACAAGCATGAGTGCCCTAGTCCACTCACTTCAAAGTGAAAGAAGTGTAACTGGTGGTTTTTTAGCCTCTGATGGTAAAAAGTTTGCACGTGAACTCAATGTAGATAGAAAAAATGTCGATGCAAAACTTACAGAGTTTAAGGATTTAGTTAAATCTTTAGATATGGATAAATACTCTAGTAAATTTCGTAGTAAGATTGAGACAACTTTAAACCAGTTATCCCTTTTAGGTGCAATTAGACATGATATTGATAATGTAGATATAGATTTAGAAGATACACTCGATTATTATATGAATATCAATGGAGCTTTTTTAAGTTCAATCGCCGAAATTGCAAAGATGTCCACTGATGCAAAAATATCTATGGAGCTCAACGGATATAGTGCCTATGCCCTTGCAAAAGAGAAAGCAGCAGCACAAGAAGCGACACTTAACTATGTTTTTATTAAAAATGCATATCCAGAAGGTATTAAAGATTTAGTTATTGCACTTAAAGCGCAAGAAGATAGGTATTTAAACTCTTTTGTAAAGAGAACAGATGATTCAAATCTTAAAGTATATGAAGATAAAATGAACTCTCCTAGTATTCAAAAAGCAGAAGAGCTTTATGAACTTGCGACAATGAAATCAAGTGATTTTGGGATTGATAGTTCAGAAGCCTTTGAGATTTTACAGGCAAAAATAAATATTTTAAAAGAGATTGAAAACCATTTAGTCAAATATCTCTCATCAGAAGCAACACAAAAGATGGAAGCAGCTAGTAATAAGTACTATACTTACCTCATCATCGATATAATCATTATTTTTGCAACTTTAATTATTGCTGTTTTTGTATCAAGAGATATTGTTCGTTCCCTAGATAACTTTAGAGTTGGACTAAAATCTTTTTTTGAATTTATCAGAAGAGAGACTGATGTATCTAATCCTATAGATATAAACTCTAAAGATGAGTTTGGTCAACTTGCTAGTATGGTAAATGAAAATCTCAAAAGTATCAAAGAAGAGTTGAAAAATGATATGCTCTGTACAGGAGAAGCTGTTGATGTTTTAGCAAAAGCGGAAGCTGGTTATATGGACACAAGAGTTACAGCAACAACAGAAAACCCTCAAATACAGACCCTTATAACTTCTATAAACAACTTAATGGAGACATTTGAAGAGCAGATTGGAAAAGATATTACTAAGGTACTCGAAGAGATTTCAGAAGGAAACTTAAAAGCTAGAATAGAAAATGATTATGACGGTCTTTTCCTAGTCTTAAAAGATTCTACAAATAATATTGCTTGTACAATAGAAACACTTTTTAAAGAGTCTGGTGAGGCACTTAATGCTCTTAGTCAAGGTGATTTAAGTACAAGAATCACAGGAAATTATGCAGGTGACTTTAGTATTGTAAAATCTTCCATTAATGATTTAGTAGAAAAACTTTCAAATATTATAGAGGGTATCAATATCGGTTCAACACAGATGCAACTCGCTGCATCAGAAGTTAATGCTTCAAGCCAATCTATCTCTCAAGGAGCTATTCAACAAGCCTCATCCCTAGAGGAGACAACTGCTGCCATTGAAGAGATGAGTGGTGCAGTCAGTGAAACATCCAAAAATGCAACACTTACAAATAGTATTGCAGAAGCTTCGGCAGAGCTTTCACTCAAAGGTGCTGATGCAGTTGAAAAAACAGTAGAAGCTATGCAGACTATAGCTACTCGAATAGAAGTAATTGAAGATATTGCATATCAGACTAATCTACTTGCACTCAATGCAGCCATAGAAGCGGCTCGTGCTGGTCAACATGGTAAAGGTTTTGCTGTAGTTGCAGCAGAAGTAAGAAAACTTGCTAAACGCTCACAAGTTGCAGCAACCCAAATCAGTAAAATAACGAAAGAGAGTGTTGTTGTTTCAGTAGAAGCAGGAGAGATGATAAAAAGTGTTGTACCAAAAATTGAGGAGACTGCAAAACTTATCAAACAGATTGCAACCGCTGCAAAAGAGCAAGATATAGGAATTGGTCAAATTACACAGGCTATGAATGAGCTTGATAAAGTAACACAAATCAATGCTACCTCTTCGCAAGAGTTACTTTCTGCATCAGAACAACTAAGTATTCAAGCAACACACCAAAGTGATCAAATGAGTTTTTTTATCCTTCCTCAAAAAGATGAATTATCAGAGTGTCAATCATATACAAAAGCGAAAGAAATTACAACAAATAGAGCTATAACAGATTCAAGAAAGCAACTACCATCTACAGATGAAGATGAGATAGATCTTCGTGAATTTGATATATTTGATTAATAAAATAAAGGAAATAACTAATGAAACTTCTAATAGTAGACGATGCAAAACTTATACATTTTTTAGTAAAAAAGATACTTACGGCCAATGGTTTTGAGGATATAGAGTACGCTGACGCATTTGATGGGAACCAAGCGATATCTATGGCAAAAGAGTTCAAACCAGACTTAATTTTACTTGATGTTGTGATGCCAGAAAAAGATGGTCTTGAAGCACTTAAAGTGATAAAAGAGGATAACTCGACTATGAATGTCATCATGGTAAGTTCACTAGGAACTGAAGAGAAAGTAAGTGAAGCTATTAAATTAGGAGCGAATGCTTTTATTCAAAAACCTTTTGATGAAGAAGAGCTCTCTAATCATGTAAGAAATGTAATCTAAGGAACTGTTGATGGCTATTAAATTTTTTGGACACTATCTCCTTGATGAAGGAAAACTTACAAAAGAGCAACTGACCCAAGCAGTGGAGTACCAGTCGCAAAAAAACCTCTCTTTAGGTGAATTAGCAGTAAGAGAAAAGCTCATTACTCTCAAAGATGCAGAAACAATTAATAATAAACAGAGAAGTTTAGATAAACGCTTTGGTGAAGTTTCAATAGAGCTTGGCCTTTTGACTGAGGAGTTAATAGAGTATCTTCTTGCAAAACAGAAAAAAGAGAAAGTATTTTTTGGTGAAGTTCTTATTGAAAAAGAGTTTATGACGCAAGAAAACTTAGATGAGGCGTTACAAAATTTTGAAAAATTACAACAAATTGAAATTGTTCAACTTGATGATACAATAGAAGCTTTAGACAAAGATGGTATCATCAAAGATACTATTGGTATTTTACAAAAGCTTTACTCTCGAATCGTTCATGATCATATAAAATTGGTAGGTGTAAATAAAGAGTCACACAAACATAGTGGTATTTTAGCATTACAAAAAATGCGTGGGGACATTCATTTAGACTTCGCACTACAACCAGAGGACGCTGTTTCATTAGCAATTTCACAAAAATTTCTAAAAATGGATTTTGATACAGTAGATGAGATGGTTATAGATATAATAAGTGAATTTGTCAATGTTATACTTGGAAATATTGCTGTAAAATTTAGTGCGAACAGTGTAATGGTAGACTTAACACCACCCGAGGTTTTAGAAGAAAACACATTAAACACTAGTGAATATATCTCATTTGATTTTACTACAACACAAGGGAATCTAACACTCTACCTAAAACTCTAAAGTGATCTTTAGAGTTTTTTGTTTTTATAAAGCTGTCTTTATCATCATACGTCTAAGATAGGCTATCTTACTCTGAAGTGGTAAATCTTTTGGGCAAACATCTTCACAACCAAGAAGAGTCATACAACCAAAGACACCATCCTCATCTCCTATCATCTCATAAAACTCTTCATCACTTCTTTTGTCACGGGGATCAAGATGATAACGTGCTACTTTGTTAAGTCCAACTGCACCAACAAAGTTCTCTCGCATTTGAATTGTTCCACATCCAGCTACACAACAGCCACACTCAACACATCTATCAAGTTCATAAATCTCATCAGCCAAAGCAGGCTCCATACGCTCTTCAAGTTTATCCACTTGTAGTTCGCTCTCTTTGTCATGTATCCATGTCTCTAAACGCTCATTTAATCCTCGCATCCACTTTCCAGTATAGATAGAGAGATCACCAATAAGCTCAAAAAGAGGAAGAGGTGCAAGAGTGATGGTAGTATCAAGTTTTTTAGTCAAAGTACGACAGGCAAGTGTTGGTTTACCATTGACAAGCATAGAACAGCTTCCACAGATACCTGCACGACAGACAAAATCAAACTTTAAAGAGTTGTCATGATGCTCTCTTATCTCGTTAAGTACGACAAATAGTGTCATTCCCGGAGCCTCTTCTACCTCAAAACTCTCCATATGTGGAAAATCTTCAGGGTCATGTGGATCAAATCTTAGTATATTTATCGTTAAAATTCTGCTTTTTTCTTCACTCATACATTTTCTCCTAATCTCTCATTAATTCCTTGATATTTTTTAGGTAACTTGTCTATAAAAGGCATCAAAGCGTTTTGTATCTCAAATCTTGTTTTTCCTTGTGCTTCTAACTCTTCTCTAATAGCATCAACTGTTGAGAGTCTCATAGCTGTTAGATCATTATGAATAGTTAGATCCTTTCCATACCCACGAAAACCAGGAGGCATCTCCATAGAGTTTATATCTATATCTTCATAACTTATAGTAGGAAGTGTATCCTCCTCATTTGGCCATGACGTTATACTTCTTTTGAGCCAGTTTGCATCATCACGCTCTGGAAAGTCTTCTCGTGAGTGTGCTCCCCTACTCTCAGTTCTTAGGAGTGCACCAAGAGCAACAGTAAGTGCAACTTTTATCATCTTTTGTGTTCTATATGCATTCACAAGTGCAGGGTTTGCTGCACGAGATTTTGAACGGAATACTTCTATATTTTTTGCTCTTTGATGTAACTCTTGGAGTTCATCGACAGCTTTTTGAAGGTCTTCTCCATTTCTAAAGATACCTACATCATCCATCATAATTTTTTCCATACTACGACGAAGTTCATAGGCATCTTCGCCATTCTCTTTGGCTAAAAGTGCATCGATTTTATCCTGTTCTATCTTCATAAACTTCTCAATATTTGAAGTATGAATAGTAAGATGAGACTCCGCACTCTCAAGATAGTCACTTATATACTCCGCAACTAACATCCCTGAGACAACTGTCTCACTTACAGAGTTACCACCTAAGCGATTAAAACCATGTAAATCCCAACAAGCAGCTTCTCCACAAGAGTAGAGTCCTTTAAGTGTTTGCGATTCGCCTGTATATTTTGTACGTATTCCACCCATAGAGTAGTGCTGCGTTGGACGCACTGGTATCCACTCTTCAGCTGGATCTATGCCTAAAAAGTTTTCACAAATTTCTTTAACTTCTCTAAGGTTTTTCTCTATATGTTCACGACCTAGTATAGTAATATCAAGCCATAAGTGATCACCATAACGGCTTTTTACACCCTTACCTTTTCTCATATGTTCTGTCATCCTACGACTCACAACATCTCTTGATGCAAGCTCTTTTTTCTCAGGTTCATAATCAGGCATAAAACGATAACCATCCTTATCAAGAAGAAGTCCACCATCTCCTCGACACCCCTCAGTCGTTAAAATACCCACAGGAACTATAGCTGTTGGATGAAACTGTATCGCCTCCATATTTCCTAAAGTTGCAACACCTGTCTCTAACGCAATAGCCTGTCCTATACCTTGACAAATAATAGCATTAGTAGAAACACTATAGATACGACCATACCCTCCTGTTGCAATAGTTGTTGCCTTTGCAACATAAGCAACTAACTCTCCACTCATCAGGTTTCTTGCAATGGCTCCATAACAGCGACCATTTTCATGTATAAGGCTGATTGCTTCAAGCCTCTCATGAATCTCCACTTTATCTTCATGTGCCTTGTTATCCATAGCATAGAGCATAGAGTGCCCTGTTCCATCTGAAGTGTAGCAAGTACGCCATTTTTTCGTTCCACCAAAATCACGAGCAGTGATAAGCCCATGAGCTTCCTCTTTTTCACTAATAGTTACTTTTTTTGCATTAATGATAGCTGTTCTATCACCCTTTTGGACACGACTCCAAGGCACACCCCAGTGAGCAAGTTCTCTTATGGCTTTAGGAGCACAATGCGTAAACATACGAGCCACCATCTGATCAGCTCCCCAGTCACTCCCTTTAATTGTATCTGAGAAGTGAACATCTTCATTATCACCCTCACCCATTTTTGAGTTAGCAAGAGATGCTTGCATACCACCCTGAGCAGCACTAGAGTGACTTCTTTTTGGCGGAACAAGCGTTAAAACAACGGCATCATGACCACGTTCTTTGACACCAGTTGCAACACGAAGTCCGGCTAAACCTCCACCAATGATTAAAACATCTGTATATATTACTTTCATTAGTGTTTCTCCGTTTGAATTGTTTGTGAACTATATTTTACACCATCACTAAAGTCATGTGTGAAACCTATATAGGTATATTTAGCTAAAGAGGAGAGCCCTACAATGATATAAATCGCTATCATACTTTTCATCAAAAATTTAAAGACAGCACGAGACTTTTTTGTATTTTCTCCCTCCATAAAGCCCCACTTCAACGCTAAACGGTAGAGACCTATAAAAGCATGAGAGACAACTGAAATAAGAAGCATAAAGTAAAGAGGTCCCATAAACTCATCAACTACTCTACTTGATGATGCAAAAGGACCGATATTAGAGGGTTGTGTCATCATAATGTAGAGGTGCACACTTCCTATGAAAAACATCATAAAACCTGTTATGACCTGAATCATCCAAAGATAACTATCTTCATGCTTCATTCTTTGCGTATGTTCTGAAATAATTTTATACTCTCTATAAGATGCTGGAAACTTTCGTATAGCAATAGCAGCATGAAGAATAAAAACACTCCCAATAGCACCCGCTAAAAAAGAGATAATACCCGGGTATCTCTCTCCAAAAAAGTAATACCCTTCAAACATTAGTGTCACTTTATACATCATCTCGTTTGAGATAAGGATAGAAGCTTCAAAAAGAATGTGTCCCATAATAAATAGAGCGAGTATTAAACCTGTTGCACTTTGTAAAAAGTCAAGCCGAGCGGGCATCTTATTTATCTCTTTTTTTTTCATATCTACTCCATAACTATCTAATATATATACAGAAATTTATTTTAAGAATTTTAATATAACTCATCATAATATATGATATATAATACAATAATATGCATAAAAAAGAGATATATTCTAAAGAGAGAAACAAAATAATTAGTAGCTATAAAAGCTACTAATCAGATATGTATAGTTTGGAGAAGTCTAAAACTTGGCATTAGGAACAGGGTAATTATCTACAACAAAGTCTATATCTTTATCTCCTCTTCCACTTAAGTTAACTAGGATAGTTTTATCTTTTCCTAAAGTTTTTGCTAACTTCATCGCATAAGCTACTGCATGAGCAGACTCTAAAGCAGGTATAATACCCTCAAGTTGAGAGAGTTTATAAAATGCATCAATAGCCTCTTCATCATTACAAAGACCCACCTTCGTTCTTCCTATGTCTCTTAGGTATGCATGTTCAGGACCAACCGATGGGTAGTCTATTCCTGGAGCTATCGAATAAACAGGTGCTGGTTCACCCTTTTCATCTTTAAGCATAATAGAGTTGAAACCATGCATCACACCCTCTTCACCATAAGTTAAGGTAGCTGCATTATCCCCTAGTTTTGGACCTCTTCCCATTGGCTCCACACCATGAAGTTCTACATCATCATCTATAAAACCAGAGAAGATACCCATAGCATTACTACCACCACCTACACAAGCAACCACTGCAGTTGGTAGTTCACTCTCATGCTCTTTAAACTGCTCTTTTGCTTCAAAACCAACAACAGATTGAAAATCTCTTACCATTGTAGGAAAAGGGTGTGGCCCCACTACACTTCCTATACAAAAAAGAGCTGTATCAGC
>Ga0256843_1001828_pt1 | contig 16220 bp, 18 predicted proteins | sample AlvinellametaG_FD_191572 | JGI IMG/M metagenome (GOLD analysis project Ga0256843, IMG submission 191572) | Pompeii worm associated microbial communities from hydrothermal vent at the East Pacific Rise, Pacific Ocean - Alvinella | ecosystem: Host-associated > Annelida > Integument > Unclassified ... | reverse complement strand
GGCATCTGATTGATGGGATTTGCTAACAGCTTAGCTTGTATTGGCAGATTGGCCATCTTGATAGGGTAGGGGTAGGCTTCATCTCCCAGGGTTTGTTCGATCATCTTTTTAGCCTCTGGGTGTGTTTTCATCTTCCCATTACGCAGGGCAATGGCTGCACATTTGCGTGTATGATCATCTGGGGTGGAGCCAATGCCACCAAAACTAAACAAAACGGCATTGGGAAAAGAGGCGATAAACTTGATCGTATTGACAATGAGTTCAGGATTGTCCTCAATAATAAAGCTGCCACTAAGGGTGTGCCCATACTCTTGTAGGGTATCTGCCAAAAAGGCAAAATGTTTGTCTTCTCTACGTCGATTGAGTATCTCTGTACCGATAATGAGGGCAAAGAAGTGCGGAGAGGAGGGCAATGCCTACTCCTCGATGTAGTTTTTGAGCTTTCTTCCCACTTTGGGGTGTTTAAGTTTTTTGATCGCTGAGCTTTCGATCTGACGTACACGCTCACGGGTAACATTGAGCTCTTTTCCGATCTCTTCCAGGGTTCTGTCACTCTCATCTTCAAGAAGTCCAAAACGCATACGGATAACCGCTTTCTCTCTTTCGTTAAGCTGATCGAGTACCTCGTCGATCTGGTTGTTAAGATCATCTTTGAGTACAACGTCGGTAGGACTGAGTGTGGTTTTGTCTTCAATGAAGTCACCAAATCTTCCGTCATCTTCATCACCGACTGGTGTTTCAAGAGAGACAGGCTCTTTGGTGATCTTAATGACATTCTTAACCTTGTCTACCGAGAGCCCTACCTCTTTTGCAATGGTATCGAGATCTGGCTCTTTTCCTGTCTCTTGAAGGTGCTTACGGATAATCTTGTTGATACGGTTGATTGTCTCTATCATATGAATAGGAATACGGATGGTTCTTGCCTGATCAGCGATGGCTCTTGAGATGGCCTGACGGATCCACCATGTCGCATAGGTAGAGAACTTGTATCCTTTTTCATACTCGAACTTGTCAACAGCTTTCATAAGCCCGATGTTCCCCTCTTGAATGAGATCGAGGAATGGCAGACCACGGTTGGTATAACGCTTGGCAATAGAGACAACCAGACGCAGGTTCGACTTTGCCATTCTGGTTTTTGCCTTTTCACTTTTGGCTTTCCCTTGACGGATCTGGTTGAGGATCTCTTGAAGCTTCTCTTCACTTAGATCAAACCCGCCTTTACTTGCTTCTCGTGTCTCAAAGAGTTTTTTGATCTCGACATAGGTGCTTACCATTGTTGTTTCCGGTACTGCATTGGCGATATCCTCTTTTGTCATATTGATGATATTGTCGAGAATCTTTTGGTGATTTTGGCGAAGGGTATCGTTAAAGAGTGGCAGTTTGTACTCAAGACGCTTGAGCTCTTTTTCAAAACTGTCATCACTCTTGAGTGCCGTCTCCATCGCTTTTACCAACTCATTAATGAGTTTAGAGGTTGGCCCAAGCTCCAAAAGGGCAGCTTTGAGTTGCTCTTTTTTAAAGGCGATCTTGAGACGCTCATGAATGATCTTGACAGGATCGGTTTCTGTCTTAAGAAACTCATCGAGTCCCTCTCTGGCTTTCATCCACTCCTTTTTAGCCTTCTCAAGACGCTTAAAGCTCTCGGTTACCTGTTTAACACGTTTGTCGTTCTTATCGATTTTGTTGCTTTTGCCACTCTCTTCAGCTGACTCATCACTCTCGTCAGACTCCTCTTTGTCACTTTTGTCTTCTTTCTCGTCCTCAAAGCTTTTAAAGAGCTCTTTTACACGTCTTTCACGGTTAAGAAGCGGCTCTTTGTAGTTAAGGATGTAGTCAATAAGGTAGGGGACAGAACAGATCGCATCGATGATGATCTCTTCACCCTCTTCAATCTGCTTACTCAGTTCTACCTCTTCCTCTTTGGTAAGTAGAGGAATCTTTCCCATTTCACGAAGGTACATACGTACAGGAGAGTCAGAACGGCTCCACTCTAAAAGTTCTTTCTCTTTGTTAAGATCAAACTCATCTTCAAGTTCACCATCTGCCGCTCTCTTACGTGCATCTTCTCTACGTTTAGACTCTTTGTCGGTAAGATGCTTGGCATACTCTGAAGCAGAGACGATCTGTACTTTGGCATCTTCTGCCAATTTGGCGATCTTTTTTGCCTGTGCGGCAGTTGGTGCTTTGGTAAACTCTTTTGCGATATTTTCAAAGGTGACGACATCACCTTTTTTCTTGGATGTAAATAACGCTTCTATATTCTTCATGGTGTCTTTTGCAGCCATTAAGATCCTTTAGGTGATATGGGGATATATTTAAGAGAGAACTTCTCTAAAATTTAAGTTTTAGTAAAGGTGGATTATACCGAAATTTTCTTCAATAGTGGGTATGATATTTGGTAAATTTTAGTTTTTTAGCTATAATCGCGAAAATTTTTACTCCGGGACTTCTCGGAACAAAGGATGAACTTTGCAAGGAAAAGTTTGGAAATTCGGCGATAACATCGATACCGATTTGATTATTGCCGCACGTTACCTCAATACGTCAGAGCCGAGTGAACTGGCAAAGCATGTCATGGAAGATGCTGATCCTCAGTTTGTGTCGAAAATGCAAGAGGGTGACATTATTGTTGCAGGTGAAAACTTTGGATGCGGTTCGAGCCGTGAACATGCTCCCATCGCTCTAAAAGCAGCAGGTGTCAGTGCTGTAATCGCACCGACATTTGCACGTATTTTCTACCGTAATGCATTCAATATGGGATTGCCTATTTTTGAATTGAAAGAGGCAGATGAGATTAATGAAGGCGATACTGTACGTATCGATATGGATGCTGGAGAGGTGATCAATGTAACACAGGCTAAAACCTACAAGTTCACACCTATTCCGGATTTTATGCAGCAGTTGGTAGATGCAGGTGGGTTGATCAACTTTGCAAAAAAAGAGATTGAAGCAGGAGCACAATAAATGAAAAGTTATAAAATTGGTGTAATCAAAGGGGATGGGATTGGCCCTGAAATTGTTGATGAAGCACTTAAAGTACTCGATGCTGTCTCTGTAGCACAAGGGTTTAACCTTAAATATGAAGAGATGCTTCTTGGTGGTGCGGCCATCGATGAGACAGGCGTACCGCTTCCTGAAGAGACGATTCAGGGTGTAAAGAAGTGTGATGCGGTTTTATTTGGTGCGATCGGTGGCCCAAAATGGGATAATCTTGAGCGTCATTTGCGTCCTGAAACCGGCCTTTTGGGGCTCCGTAAAGAGATGGGTACATTTGCCAACCTTAGACCGGCAATGGTGTATGATGAATTGGTTAACGCCTCAAGTCTCAAGCCGGAAGTGATTAAAGGTGTCGATATTATGGTAGTGCGTGAGCTTACCGGGGGCATCTACTTTGGACAGCCAAGAGAGCTTCTTGATGACAAAGCTTATAACACGATGGTATATACCAAAGAGGAAGTTGAGCGTATTGCCCATGTGGCATTTGATATCGCTATGAAGCGTGACAAGCGTGTCTGTTCAGTCGATAAAGCGAACGTGCTTGAGGTAAGTCAGTTCTGGAGAGAGATTGTTGAAGAGGTTGCCAAAGAGTATCCTGAAGTTGAGCTCTCTCATATGTATGTAGACAATGCGGCAATGCAACTGATTCGTGATCCTAAGCAGTTTGATGTGATTTTGACAGGAAACATCTTTGGTGACATCCTTTCAGATGCGGCTTCTATGCTTTCAGGCTCTATTGGGTTACTTCCAAGTGCGAGTACAGGAAAAGGGGTAGGGTTGTTTGAACCTATCCACGGCTCTGCACCCGACATTGCCGGACAGGGTATTGCCAACCCACTTGCAACGATCTCAAGTGCAAGTATGATGCTTCGTTATGCACTCAATGAACAAGTAGCCGCAGATCGTATCGATGCAGCGATCAAAAAGGCGTTGGCAGAGGGGTATAGAACCGGAGATATCGGTGACTATGATGCCAAAGAGATCGTTACGTGTGCAGAGATGGGTGATATTGTCGCAGATTACGCATCACGATAGTCACACTGAGTGTGAAGTGTGTAGTGCATAACAAATAGTGAATAGTTATTGTAAGCGGAGCAGAGGCTCCGCTTTATTTTAATGATATTGTGTCACACTTCAAGGGTGAAAGCCGTAAAAATATAATTTAAGTGAGAAGCATGGAAACCAGAGCACGTGTTCTTATCGATTGTCATGATGCCAAGGGGTTGGTTTATAAAATATCCAAAGTCTTTTACGATCGTGATCTCAATATCGACTCTAACCGAGAGTTTGTGGACAAAGAGCAAGAGCGGTTCTTTATGCGTACAGTGGTAAGTGGTCAATTTGAGATCGAAGAGCTCGATAGGGCTTTAAGAGAAGTTGCACCCGAAGATGCCCATATTCGTGTTATCGCACCACATGACAAAAGAGTGGTGCTTCTTGCTACCAAAGAGTCTCATGCTCTGGGTGATATTCTGATTCGACATGCTGCCGGAGAGCTTGGAGCCACCATTGCGTGTGTGATTGCCAATCACGATACACTCCGCTCTTTGGTTGAACGGTTTGATATTCCTTTTCACCATGTGAGTGCAGAGGGGCTAAGCCGTGAAGCGCATGAAGCCAAAGTGATGGATCAAATTGATGCCTATACGTTTGATTATATTGTATTGGCGAAATACATGCGTATCTTAACCCCTACATTTGTTGCAGCCTACCCACAAAAGATCATCAACATACACCACTCATTTCTTCCGGCATTTATTGGTGCAAACCCTTACAAACAGGCTTTTGAGAGAGGGGTAAAGATTATTGGGGCAACTGCTCACTTTGTGACCGACGATCTGGATGAAGGGCCGATTATTGCCCAAGATGTCATTCCTGTCAATCACCGTTTTGACTGGAAAGATATGCAGCGTGCAGGACGTGATGTCGAGAAGGTGGTGCTCTCTCGTGCCCTCAACCTTGTATTGCATGACAGAGTCTTTGTTAATGGTAACAAGACGATCGTTTTTTAGTGAAGAGTGAAGAGTGTTGCTATGCATTGTTGTTGACAATGCTTTTATTATATAAGAAGAAGAGAGGTATTTGATGTTTAATATTGTATTGGTTGAGCCTCAGATCCCTCAGAATACGGGTACCATTGGGCGTATCTGTGTGAACTTGGGTGCCACACTGCACCTTATCAAGCCACTTGGGTTTGACATTGACGACAAAGCGGTAAAACGTGCCGGGCTTGACTACTGGAAAGAGTTAGATTTGGTTGTCTGGGAGAGTTTTGAAGCCTATTTGGAGGCTCACCCCATCGGTAACCACTCCTATATGTCCACTACCAAAACTGACAATCTCTACTTTAATGCCCCTTTTAAAAAGGGCGATCATATCCTTTTTGGCTCTGAAACAAAAGGGATAGATGAGCGGGTATTGCTTGAACATCCCGATCAGTGCATTACCATTCCTATGGGGCCTAAAGGGCGTAGCCTCAACCTTGGCGTGAGTGTTGGGGTGGTACTCTATGATGCAGTGCGTCAAAACTATGAGGGGTTTGAAAAGATAACCATACCCAACTCTTTAAAGGAGTCCTAATGTCTTTTGGTGACTATGTATATATTGGTGCTGCACTGCTTTTTAGCTATATGACATTTGTTATTGTTCGTAATAATTTTCGTTCGAAGTTCGATGAAGATTGGGTAAGAAAAGAGCTCAAAGAGGAGGACTCCTCCAAAGAGGAGTCGTAGTCTTTTAGCGTCTGGCGTATCGTTTACGGCTCTTTTCGTAGAGTGCCAATGCCTGTGGCATAAGACGCTTAATGTTAGCGATACGGTTTCTTGGATCGGGGTGTGTCGAGAGATACTCTGGTACACTCTGGCCTGTTTTTCCAAATTTATCCCAGAAGGTTAGTGCCGCTCTTGGATCATACCCCGCTTTTGCCATCAACATCAACCCCAAGCTGTCAGCCTCATATTCATCTTTTCTAGAGTGAGGACGGATGTATCCAAGGGTGGCTCCCTGATTATAGATCGTGCTCACTTGCTTTGCTGTTGTCGGATCAACCCCGGCAACCCCCATTCCTACTTGCAGCACGGCACCTAACAGCCCGGCAGTCTGTTTACGTTGGGCTCCCTCAACACCGTGAGACTTAAGTGCATGGGCAATTTCGTGTGCAATAACCACAGCCAGTTCATTCTCGTTGGAGGCGTAGCGAAAGAGTCCGCTATAGACAAACACTTTACCCCCAGGCAGTACAAAGGCATTGGCCACTTTGGGATCATCTACCAGGTGATAGCTCCACTGAAAGTCTGGTCTATTGGCAACTCTGGCAATGCGTGAACCGACATTGCGTACCGCATAGTAGAGTTTACCACTTTTGATGGTACGTACTTTACTGAGTATCTGTCGCTCTTGCTGAGCACCAAGTGCATTCTCCTCTTGCGGACTGACTTTGCCACCGCCACTGACACAACCACTCAGCCCAGCTACCAGGGAAGCTGTGATGAGATAACGTGCGATCTGTTTAAACATACGATTTCTCCTTTTATTCCGATTTAGTCGATTATAGCAAAACTCATGTTAAGTCTAAAATCTACCATTTACCAACTTTTAGGTAGAATTAGCGTTACTATTCCCTTACAAGAGGATCATACAACCATGACACAACCGCTACTTATCGAGATCGGGGTAGAAGAGCTACCCGCCATTCCACTTTTAAAAATCGTTAAACAGATAGAAGACTCCTGGCAGAAGCTTCTTATGGAGTATAAACTAAAGACACCGTTTCGGTTTATCTATACGCCACGTCGTCTGGTACTGATGCATGAAGCGATGCCGACAAAGCAAGAGGATAGCACCGTTGAATTGATGGGACCTCCGGTAGCCGCTGCATTTAAAGAGGGGGAGCCTACACCGGCTGCACTTGGGTTTGCCAGAAAGTGTGGGGTTGAACTCTCGGAGCTTGGCCGTGCACAAAAGGGAAAAACAGAGGTGCTCTACTTTAAAAAAGAGGAGAAGGGGGCTCCTACTGAGGCATTGCTTCAAGAGATGATCGAGAAGTGGATCGCCTCTATGGCTTTTGGCAAGATGATGCGGTGGGGAGACAGAAGCGATGAGTTTATTCGTCCGGTTCGCTGGTTGCAGGTTCGGTTGGGCAATGAGTCTGTACCAGTCACCCTTTTTGGTGTAGAGAGTGGCACACAAACCTATCTACACCGTATGGTAAGCTATGATGCTGTAGACGTACCTTCGATCGATGCCTATGCCTCTATTTTGGAAGAGGGGGCAGTGATGCTGGAGCCAGAAGCCCGTCAGGCACGTATTTTAGAGCAGTTTGAAGCACTTGAAAAAGAGCATGGCATCGAGATAGAACGAGACAAAGCACTCTTGGCAGAGGTGGTTGCCATTACAGAGAATCCTCAGGCGTTGGTAGGGAACTTCGATGCCCTCTTTTTAGAGTTGCCGCCAGAAGTCATCATTACCTCCATGAAGGAGCATCAACGCTACTTCCCTGTTTTTGAAAATGGAGTGCTGACCAACAAGTTTGTGGTTGTCTCTAACGCTTATACAGAGGACTACAGTAAAGTGATCGCAGGAAACGAGAGGGTACTAAAGCCACGACTGGCCGATGCACTCTTTTTCTATCGTAACGATCTTAAAAACGGTTTGAGTACTGCAGGGCTTGAGAAGGTGCAGTTTATCGATGGGCTTGGAACACTGGCAGACAAAATTGCACGAGAGAAGAGTATTGCCCGTCGTCTTTTGGCACTTTATCTTGAGAAGCTTAAAGCCCAAACAGGTAAAAGTACAGAAGAGCTTGAAAAGCTGATCGAACGTGCCATCGAACTTGCCAAAGCAGACTTGATGAGTGAGATGGTGTATGAGTTTACCGAACTTCAGGGGCTTATGGGGTACTACTACGCCAAAGCATTGGGGGAAGATCCGCTGGTTTACAATGCCATCAAAGAGCAGTATATGCCAGTAGGTGAGGGAGCCCAGCTGCCAAGCTCACTCTTCTCTGCCATTGTGGCAATGAGTATTAAACTCGATACTCTCATTGGGCTCTTTAGTGTCGGTAAAATCCCTACCGGTTCGAAAGATCCGTTTGCACTGCGTCGTGCGGTTAACGGAATTGTGCGTATTGCAATCGATAACGACATACCGTTTCATATAGACAATATGCTAAAGTTACTCAAAGATGCCTATGAGCCGTTTGATCTGTCGGTACTCAAAGCCTTTATGCTTGAGCGTATCAACAAATCACTCGATGCCAACCCTTCTGTCATTGCTGCGGTACTTGCCAGTGGAGAGCTCGATATTAATGAGATCGCCAAAAAAGTAGCGGCACTCAATGCCATTGTAAGCAATGAGAGTTTTAAAGAGCAGTTTGCAACCTTTAAACGTGTAGCCAACATCTCAAAAGATGTCAATCTCGAAGGGGCACTCGATATCGATAAAACGCTCTTCCAAGAGAAGGCAGAAGAGGCACTCTACAACGCCTATATCGATGTAGTAAGCCGTGACTACCCCGACTACAAAAGTCAGCTTGAGGCACTCTTTGGGCTCAAGCCACAACTCGATGCCTACTTTGACGATGTATTGGTTAACGCAGAAGATGAAGCCCTCAAACGCAACCGCTTGAACCTCATTGCCTCGATCTACAAGACATTTAGAGATATTGCAGATATTAAAGAGATCACGGTGTAACTGATGTCAAAACAGGGATTGGTAGGAGTGTTTTTCTTTGGGGTACTCCTATCGGTAGTTTTGATATATTTAGCGAACTTTAATCCATATCTTACAGCAACAAAAGGTCGTATTGTGGCGACAAATTTCTTTATTATATTCTATGAGTATGTTGTCTGGTATTACATTAGAACATATGTAGGTATGTATGATAAAGAGAGTAAGTGGTATGAGAAAGATATTTATATCTTCTCTGGTATTGTTCTTTTTTTTATCCTCCCCATAATGTTCTTATCGACCATTGTATTGATGATACTTGGACATGATATCTAATATGAAAATTTATGACACTATTGTAATAGGTGCAGGTATTGCCGGATGTTGTGCGGCATATGCGTTACAGCAGAGGGGACAAAAGGTACTTCTGGTCGATCGTAGCAGTAGTGCGGCTACAGGTGGCAGTGGTGCGGCAGGGGCATTTGTCTCTCCCAAGATCGGCAAGGGTGGCCCACTGCAACAACTTACCAACGAAGCCTTTGTCTATGCCAAAACATTTTACAAAGCACACTTTCCTGACTACTTTCACCAAACCGGTGTCATACGCATTCCCAAAGATGAAGAAGATGCACAGAAGTTCTCTATGTATGAGCAGTATAATGACACACACTACACATGGCTTACCCCTGCCGAACTTCAAGCATTGGGCATTCAAGAGGAGCATAGCAGTTTTCTCTTTGACGAAGCGGGTGTCTGTGATGCCCCCGAACTCTGCAATGCCATACTTCAGCAAATTCCATTCAAACAGTTCGATGTTAATGAACTTAATTATGATGGCACGAAGTGGCATCTTCTGAACGCTGAATGCTACACACTGAACGCTAAGCACATCGTGCTTTCCCTTGGCTACCAAAACACCTTGTTAGATATGCGATACATGGGGGTACGCGGTACCTGGGGAAGCAGAGGAGATTACTACTCAAACCTTAAATTAGATGTCAGTATGCACAAACGCATCTCTGTCTCTGCCAATGTTGATGGTATTATTAAGCTGGGGGCAACCCATGTCAAAGCCAAAGAGCCATGCATGGTGTGCGATGGTAAACCCTTGGCCACACTTGAACAACAGGCTTCACAGATGGTAGATAGCTCAGACTTCAGACTCAAAGAGACATTTTGTGGGATGCGTTCAGGAAGTAAAGACTACTTTCCGCTTGTGGGCAGGGTAGTCGATGTGTCCTATATGGCAGAGCACCACCCCAATGTATTTAGAGGAGCAAAGCCTGAACTGAAGCATTTTGAAAATCTCTTTGTACTTAATGGCTTGGGTGGACGCGGATTTGTCTTTGCCCCATTGATGGCACAGTGGCTCAGTGAGTTGATTATTAATGGCAAAGAGGTAGATAAACGGGTAGATCCAGATAGACTCTTTTTGAAGTGGGCAAGGAAACTACACAAAACCCCGTAGGGTGCAATTTATTGCACCGTCATATAAATCGTTATGAGATCAAAATAATATATGTACCAATATGATGATCTTTGACGATCCTTTATTTAAACATATGGGGAAGGTGCATTAAAATGCACCCTACAGGGTTTTCCATGGTTTCCAATCAGGCTCTTCTGAAATATCGGGAAATCCGTCCAGTATCTCCTGGGGTTGGAATCTTGGTTTGTAGGCAAATGCTTTACAGCCGTCTACCCAGTAGCCAAGGTAGATGTAGGGGAGTTCCAAAATACCAGCGAGTTTGATCTGATAGAGTAGTGAGTAGGTACCAAGTGAGAGGTGTGCATAATCAGGATCGTAGTAGAAGTAGATCGCACTGATACCGTCATCGAGAATATCGATAAGATCAACCCCCACCAGTTTACCATCGACAATATAGAGTACCTCTTTGCCAAAGTCATGAGCCCCGGAGACAAAATTTTCATGATATTCACGTTTGGAGATATTGCGGTGGCTCCATCCATCTTTTTGGTGTTTAAAGGCGTGATATTTGTTGTAAAGATCGATATGGTTTTGTGTGAGTGTCGGTGTCTGCACGATGATTTGTGTGTTGGCATTTTTGCGTATGACTTTGCGTTGTGATTTGCTAAAATGGTAATGTTTGACATCTATACGCAGACTTTTGCACCCATTGCATCCTTGGCAGATGGGGTGAAAAAAGTACTCACCAAAACGACGCCATCCTCTGGCGATTACAGCAGTTGTAAAGGTTTTTGAAGCTTCTTGGACATATTTGTAGTTCATACGTACCTTTTTGTCTGGTAGGTAGGAGCATGGGTAATCAAGCATACAAAAGTCTGTTGAGGGTGGGGTGAGTAGATCGGGTTTTTCATTCATAACCGCGATTATACAGAATTTGTTGTAAAATTCATACCCAATTCTATTTCAAGAATTCGGGTTAGATACTTTTCTCTTTAGGAGTCGGCGTGTTTCTCTATCAACCTACATCGGGCTACTGCTACAACAGTGATTCGATCTTTCTATACGATTTTATCTCGCAGTTTATGCCTAAAGGAAAACTGTTAGATGTAGGGTGTGGGGTAGGAATTATCTCGTTACTTTTAACACGTGATTTCCAGGTTGAGACAACCATTATCGACAAGCAAGAGAAGATGCTCTCGTATGCAACACACAATTTTGCCATCAATGGGCTTGATGTTACGTCCTTTCTAGGAGACTTCGTTACCGATCTTCAGACTGATGAGCGTTTTGACTTTATTGTCTCTAACCCTCCTTTTTACGATCCTCGTGTCACACAGAGTGAAGATACCCATCTGAACATTGCCCGTTATGCCCACCATCTTCCGATAGAGAGATTTATTCGTAGGGTAAAGACATTTTTAAAACCTAAAGGGTGGTTTATCTTCTGTTATGATGCCAAGCAGATCGATCTGCTGATGTACCACCTTAAAGAGAATGGTATTAACCCTGAGAAGGTGCAGTTTGTCCACTCTAAAATCGATAGAGAGTCTAAACTGGTGATGATCGCTGCTCGTAACAACTCCAAATCGATGACACAGGTGTTGCCACCATTTGTAGTGTTCGATGAGCAGAGCAACTACCTGCCTAAGGCTATGGGTGCATTTAAAAAGGCCAATACCCACAGTATCAAAGGGGACTTTGATAGTGAATAATGAATAGTGAATAGTTTTGGTATGCATTGCTTTGCAATGCTTCTATTCTCAATTAAATGTAGGGGCAGTAGGGTAGGGTGCAATTTATTGCACCACAATGAAAAGAGTAAGGAAAGAGTATGAATGAAACATTGATGGAAAAAGAGGGGTATAGCTTTAAGTTCGATCCTAGTGCGTGTGAGGCGTGTGGAGGGCACTGCTGTACCGGAGAGAGCGGTTACATCTGGGCGAAGTATGATGAAATTGTCAATATGGCTGCTTTTGTTAACCTTTCGGTTGAAGAATTTGCTACAATGTATTTGAAGAAAGTCAAACACCGTTACTCATTGGTAGAAAAAGAGATTGCACCGGGCAACTTTGCCTGTATCTTTTTCGATGAGAGCAAACAGCGGTGCAGTATCTACCCCGTACGGCCTTTACAGTGTCGTACATTTCCCTTTTGGGAGCAGTTTAAACATGATGAAGATGAGGTAAGAAAAGAGTGTCCGGGTATCGTATAGCCCTTATTGTTGTTATGTTAGGGTACCTCTCAACCCTTTTTGCCAATGAGATCAAGCCCAATGAGGGGTGTAATGATACACTCATTATCAAGGGGCTCTTCTATACAGATGCCAAAGAGTATGAGAATGCCCGTCAGGCCTTTGCCGAGCTCTATGATCGTACAGGTGACAAGGAGCTTCTTTTTCATGAGATGGCACTTTCGCTATTGAGCCGTAAACACCTTGTTGAGAGTATTAAACGTCTTGAGGCATATGATGCTTCGCACCCTGATGTACTTGATGTAAAACGTCTTCTGATTGCTCTTTACCTTACCCATTTCCAAATAGAAGATGCCAAAAGAACAGCCGATTATCTTTTAGCTCACTCCAATACGGTGTCCGATCTTGATTTGGCTGCCAATGCTTACCTCTTTAGTGGTGACTACAATGGTACCATCAAGCTTTTACAACAGGCATATGCCCAAGAGGGTGATGAAGATATTTTGTTGCGTATCGCCACGACACTCGATGAGGAGATGGGAAAACGCAAAGAGGCTATTGGGGTATTGGAGACACATAGACGTATCTATGGTGAAAAGACAGGTAGCGATGTATACCTAAAACTTTTGGAACTCTATGTAAAAGAGAACGATGTAGATGGTGTTTTAGATATTTACCTGTCACTCTACAAAAAAGATAACCAAAAAGAGTATCTCGAGAAGATACTCAAAGCCTACGCTTTTAAAGGTGATCTTGATGGAGCCATCGCATTTTTAGAGAAGAACCATACAGCACAAAAATCGCTCTATGCTCTCTATAAACGTAAAAAAGAGTTTCAAAAAGCGATGAAGTTAGCTGAACACTTCTACAAACAAGAGCACGATCCAAAATGGTTGGCAGAGATGGCTATTTTAACCTATGAACAGGCTCAAGACAAAAATGACAAAGCTGTGATTGCCAAAGTGGTAAAGACGTTTGATCGAGCACTCTCTGAAGGTGTGGATGATAGTATCTACCTAAACTACTATGGCTATACACTTATAGATAAAGAGATCGATATAGAGAAGGGTATGAAGATCTTGCAGAGTGCTCTGATACAACAACCGGACAATGGGTACTACCTTGACTCGTTGGCATGGGGATACTACAAAGAGAAGTTGTGTAAAAAAGCCTATGAGGTGATGGAGAAGGTTGTTGCCCAAGAGGGGCTGAGCGAACCTGAGATCAAGGCACACTGGGAGGCGATCCAGGCGTGTCAAAAAGAGCATAAGAAGTAAATAGCCCCTGGCTTCAGCCTTTCATCTTGCTTTGGGTATAATGCCACAAAAATGTAAAAGTGAGATGTGATGGCACAAATTCTAGATGAGATTATCAAAAAAACCAGAGAGGATCTTGAGCGACGCAAGGTGGAGTACCCGCTTGAGTGGCTTGGACGCTCTTTGGCCTATAATCCGTTTGTTCCCAAAGATGTCAAAGCAGCCCTGCGTTCAACAGAAGAGAACCCTTATCGTATTATTGCAGAGGTAAAAAAAGCGAGTCCGAGTAAAGGGATCATACGTGAAGATTTTGAACCCGTAGAGATTGCACAAGCTTACGAGAAGGGTGGGGCAGACTCTCTTTCTGTACTTACAGAACCTCACTACTTTAAAGGTGACAAAGAGTATCTAAGCATGATACGTCGTTATGTCAGTATTCCACTTTTACGTAAAGATTTTATTATCGATAAGTATCAGTTGGTAGAGGCATTGGTATTTGGTGCGGATTATGTACTGCTTATTGCCAAAGCACTCTCACGTAAAGAGCTCAAAGAGCTCTATGACTATGCACTCCACCTAGGGTTGGAAGTGTTGGTTGAGATCCACGATAAAACCGATCTCATTAAAGCGATGTTTGCCGGAGCCAACATTGTGGGTATTAACCATCGCAACCTTGAGACATTCGAGATGGATATGCGTTTGACAGAGAAGCTTATTCCACTCATCCCTAATGGTAAGATCATTGTAGCGGAGTCTGGTATTAACGATCATGAAACAGTCGTAGAGATCGCTAAGATGGGTGCCGATGCCTTTTTGGTAGGTGAACACTTTATGCGTCAAGATGACATCACTGCAGCTATTAGAGAAGTGAAGTATGGGGGTGGTGTAGCCTAGTATGCTTTTTTGATATAATAGGGAACGATTTTTTTAAGGAGCGGGTTATGAAACTACGATATTTAGGGTTGAGTCTGTTGTGTTCGGTGTTACTTCAAGCAAATGTATTGGAAAAAAAGGCACTTATCACGATTGGGGAGAAGTCATTTGAAGTACCTATGGGAGAGAAGAGCTCTATTGAAATAGAGAAGAAAACCTACCCTATCATGGTAAAAGAGGCACCAATCTCAACATTCAATTATGACTTGATTCGTTTTGATTTTCCTTCACATTTTAGCTTTAGTTATGATGGTTCATCAGAGGCAGATGGGCTCAAGATGTACTCGATCGATGGTGATAGTATTGCCGTGATGGTAATGGATTATGCACAACACTTTCAAAAAGAGGTGATCCTAAACAGTATTACACAAGAGTACCGTCTTATGAAGGCAAAGATCGAACAAAAGCCTGTTACTCTGAAACTGGGTGATGGCAGTAGTATTCAAGGAGATCAGTTTATTATCTATCTTGGCAATGTAACGCTTTCGCAAGAGATCTATGTACTCTACATGCAAGGGCACTCTTTGGTACTTTTACTGCAAGATCTGATAGACAATCAGGGAAAGCATACCGCAGAATATGCAGAGATCGTATCAAAAGTAAAAGAGACACTTACCGTTAAGAAGAAGTAGGCCAAAAGAGGCAAAAAGGCCTCTTTAGCTTAGTAGCTTTTTAACAACCTGGTTGATACGTCCACCATCGGCACGACTGCCTACTTTGGCTTTAGCCGCTCCCATCACCTTACCCATATCTTTCATACTCTGAGCACCTGTATCGGCAATGACCGCTTTAATGATCTCTTCTAACGCTTCATCACTGAGTGGTTCGGGTAGATAGCTTTTTACAATAAGTAGTTCAGCTTCCTCTTTGGCAACAAGATCGTCACGCCCTGCATCGGCAAATTGTGCTTTGGCATCTTCACGCTGTTTGGCATATTTCATTAAGATCGCCTCTACATCTGCATCATCCAATTCCCGTCTCTCATCAACCTCTATCTGTTTAATGGCTGCCTGAAGATTTCTAAGGGTATCTCTCTTGGCTGTCTCTTTGGCACGCATCGCCGCTTTAATGTCATTTTTGATTCTCTCTTTTAGTGTCATTGTTGTTACTCCATATTTTTGGAAAGATTATACTATAATGAAAATATGATTATTACAATAGAAGATCAAAAGTTTGATACCAAAGAGATTACACAACTCTACCCTGCCGCCATTGTCAAGACAGGGTACAAAGATGAAACAACCCAAGTGAGTCTTGAGTGGCTTGAAGTTGAAGGCAATGGCAAAGTTGAGATTGTGGGGTATGGACTTTTTGTACATCTTGGTGAAGAGAAGTGCCACCGTTTTATCTATGAGACAAAGGCACAAATGGATCGTGTGGCTGCCTCCATTGCAAAGCAGTTTCAGTAAAAAACTTCTTAGGATTTAAGTTAGAATTGACTATGATTCGAATAGATTTTTTGGAGGTACTATGACAACATTTCAACTTTTTCTGCTTATTGTCGCTGGTGGGGTCTTTTACCTCTTTTTTAAACAGCTCTTTTCAGGTAGTTACCCAAAACGTGGGCTCGATTTTGAAGCCAAACTTCCAGATGAACGCATTGGAGGGATCAGCCGTCCGGACAAAACATTCGCCAAACCGCCCAAAGAGGTTTCACGTATCGATCAGCTTATTGCAATGGCAGATGAGGCCATAGAGAAAGGAGATCTACTCGAAGCACGTAAAGCGGTACAGAGTGCTTTGATCT
>Ga0256843_1001827_pt1 | contig 16224 bp, 11 predicted proteins | sample AlvinellametaG_FD_191572 | JGI IMG/M metagenome (GOLD analysis project Ga0256843, IMG submission 191572) | Pompeii worm associated microbial communities from hydrothermal vent at the East Pacific Rise, Pacific Ocean - Alvinella | ecosystem: Host-associated > Annelida > Integument > Unclassified ... | reverse complement strand
GTTTCCGCTGCCGTTTTTCATGATCAGCGGGTAGGCGAAATAGTTGTCCGCCGTATCGTTCGATACTTCGTTGAGCTTGAGGAAAAAGCCTTCCATCGCCTTGATACCGCCGTTGTCGAAACCGGGCGTACCGGCGTTCACCGCCTCGTATCCGCCTCCGTTGCCCGTCGGTTCCCCCGTCAGGTCCGGACTGTCATGCTTGTAGAACGTCGCATCGATGTAGGTGTCGTTGGCACTGTCGCCCATCGGGTAGTAGTCGTTGTTCGCCGGATCGTGGCTGAAATAGAGATCTTTCGCCATAAATCCGTACGGGAACGGATTGCCCGCCATGTACTTCTTGATGCTGCCCGCATTGTTCATCGCATTGTTCGGCAGACGGTGCAGGTAGGTCTCCGTAAAATCGGGATCGCTGATGCCCAGTACCAACGTCGATGTCTGATCCGTCGGCGCGAGACCGCTCAGCGTCTTGTCGATCGTGACGTCGCGATCCGTGTCCGTGATGATCCAGTAGCTTACCCCCTGCTGCAGCGTATCCGTCGCCTGCAGCATCACTTTTTCCGTATTGGGTTTGGTACTGTCGGTCTCGTAATTGTCGTTCCCGCTTTGGCGGTACATCACGAAATTGTTCTCGTCGCCGTACGTTCCCAGCTGGGAAAAGACATCCTGCACCGTATTGCTCCCCGTATCGCACGGCACAGAGATCAGACGCCAGTTGTACGCCGTCAGCGAAATCAGCCCTTTGCCGCACAGAAACTCCCGGTATGCGGCTTCGGGATTGTTCGTATCCTGATATTCGTTGAGCATGTCGGTACTTCCGTTGTCCGGATCCGGGTCGGTGATGCCGTTGTTGGGCGCCGTATACCCCTGATCCGTCCCCCCGGCTTCCAGACGATCCAGCAGGCCGTTCGATCCCACCGCACCCGTCAACGGGCAGGTCTCGCCCTGGGACGGATCGATTCCCTCCTCACAGTCGCTGTAGCCGTCGTTGTCGCTGTCGGTATCGAGAAAATCCGGTATGCCGTCCCCGTCCGTATCGGGCGGTGTCAGCCACGTCCCTCCGTTGTCCGGATCATACGCGTCGTCCAGGCCGTCCCCGTCGCTGTCATTGCCCGAAGGCACGGCATAGCTGTCCGTCGGCTGCGCCTCCACGTTGTCCGGAATGCCGTCGTTGTCGCTGTCGAGGTCACGGTAGTTCGGGATGCCGTCACCGTCGGTATCGACATTTTCGACATAGGTGAAGCTCAGGTTCGCTTCGTTGAACGTACCGACATCCCGGCCGGCGTCGTCGCACATATGCAGCGTCCATGTTCCCTGAACGGCTTCGTCTTTGAAGGTATAAAGCGGGACTTCCGGACGTCTCGGCAGATAGCTTCCCAGCGTAAAATCGGTCGTATCCCCCACGATGGATTCCGCGGCCCCGTCGTCGAAAACCACACTCAGATTGTCCGCGCTGCTGCCCTCGTCGCGTATCAGGTCGATCGCCGTCCCTGCGGGAGAAATCAGCTGAATGACCAGGTCCCCTCTCCATGTATGCTCGATGTCGAGCCGGATCTTCGTCCCGGTCACCGTACCGTTCCGATCCATAACGAACGTTCTGTCCAGACAGTTGTCCGGATAACCGTCGTCCGGGATCTCCCCGCTCGACGTATTGACAGCCGAGCGGGAAAACACCGGATTCTCGAGCGCATCGACGATGCCGTCGTTGTCCGCATCGATATCGGTACTGTCGGCACTGCCGTCTCCGTCCGTGTCGACCGCCTGGAAAGTGATATTGCTCAGCCACAGAGCCTGATCACCCGGATCCGCATCCGCCGTCGAACCGGACGTATAGGTAAAGAGCAGCTCGCTGACCGGCGTCGTAAAGCCGAAAGTCACCCATCCGTCCGTATCCGTATTCTGCAGTCCCCCGCCTCCGTCCGACTCGTAGGCCGTCGCGTTGACCTCCACGATTTTCGCACCTTTCGTCACGCTGTCGGGGGCGATGATGTTCCCGTCCGCGTCCCTGCCCCGGACGACGACCCGGTCGTTCCACGTCCCCGAATCGATATCTTTGAGAATGATGTCCGACAACGTCACCAGCGACGAAAAGGAAAATGTCGTCGTCACCGCTTCCAACGTATCGGCAAAATTCACATAATACACAAGCGTATCCGTATCGTCATCGGGATAGCCGTCATTAAACCGGTCCGTGTTCCCGCTCATTTTTACGGAAATATTGACATCCGATCCGTCGACGTCCACATAACTGGTCGCCATCTCCCCGGCCGGCCAGCCGAGCGCATCCCAGTCCAGTGTCGCCGCAGGCAGTGCCGCCGATACCGTCACGGCAACCGCACACCCTCTCAGGACCCTGTATTTCATTGTCTTCTCCTTTAACCAATATTATAACGCCAAAAGCCCGTGATAAAGGCAACAGACAGGAAAACAGTGTGGATACGAAAGCGTTCCGACGCTAAAATACCGGAAAAACAAAGGCAAAAAAATGGATGCGTCGCAAAAGCGCGGAAAACTGCTCGGCATTGCCGTTATGCTGATCCTGTCGGGTCTGTTGCTCTATGAAGGGTTCACGCTCCTGCTCTCGGAGCGGCAGACGGAAAAAGCAAAGGGGATAACACCCTGATCGTCAGGGTGTGAAGATCAGAGGTCCTGTTCGACCACTTCGCGGAAGCGGTTGAAGTAGAGGTTCTGCAGGTCGGAAAGCGCCATGTCGACGTCGTTGATTTTCACACGGTCACCGCCGACGGTGCCGATCTTCTCGCAGGCGAGGCCTTCCGCCATCGCTTCGAACGCTTCGGCGTTCTCCGGCGCGACCTCGACGATCGCGCGGCCCATCGACTCGGCAAAAATGTCGCGTTCGTCACGGACGGTCATCGTCACGTCGCATCCCAGTCCCGACGTCGCCGCCATCTTGCCCAGCGCGACCGCCGCGCCGCCGGAACTGAGGTCCTTGGCGCACGCCGGCAGGCCCTTTTTGTTCGCTTCGATCACCAGCTCCCACAGCGCCAGCTCTTTTTGATAGTCGATCTGCGGCATCTCGCCCGCGACCGTGCCGCAGATCTCTTTCATGTAGAGCGACCCGCCGAACTCGCTCTTGGTTTCGCCGACGAGGTAGAGCAGGTTGCCCGCCTTCCGGAACGACGACATCAGGACGTTGTTCTGGTCGTCGTTGACCCCGACCGTGGCGATGGCCGGCGTCGGGAAAACGGAAACGCCGTTGGTCTCGTTGTAGAGCGACACGTTCCCGCCGATGACCGGCGTGTTGAGCTCGGCGCAGGCCTCCTTGATGCCGAGGCACCCTTCGGCGAACTGCCACATCACCTCCGGGTTCTCCGGGTTGCCGTAGTTGAGACAGTCGGTGATCGCCAGCGGGCGCGCGCCGCTCATGGCGACGTTGCGTCCCGCTTCGACGACGGCCGCGGCCGCCCCGTTCTTCGGATCGACGTAGCAGTAGCGGACGTTGCAGTCCGAACTCATCGCCAGCGCCTTGCCGTTCTCCTTGACCCGGATGACGGAGGCGTCGAGCATCCCGCCCTTTTTGACGGTGTTGGTCTGGACCATCGAATCGTACTGCTCGTAGACCCACGCCTTGTCGACGACCTCCATCGAACCCATCAGCGTTTCGAACGCCTGCTGGTTGCCGACGCGGTCGAAATCGTCGATCGACACGCCCGCGATCTCGTCGAGGTACGCCGGACGTTTCACCGGACGGTCGAGCACCGGCGCCTCTTCGGAGACCGGGTCGACCGGAACGTCGGCGACCTTCTCGCCGTGCCAGAACAGCTCCATCCGGCCCGTGTCGGTCACTTCGCCGACGACCGCCGCGTCCAGCTCCCATTTTTCGAAAATGTCGATGATCGCCTGCTCGCTGCCCTTTTTCGCACAGATGAGCATCCGCTCCTGCGATTCGGAGAGCATGAACTCGTAGGGGGTCATCCCCTCTTCGCGCGCCGGAACCTTGTCCAGGTGCATGATCATTCCCGAGCCGGAACGCCCCGCCATCTCGAACGAGCTCGACGTCAGCCCCGCCGCCCCCATGTCCTGAATGCCGATGACGTGATCGGTCCGGAACAGCTCCAGGCACGCTTCGAGCAGCAGCTTCTCCGTAAACGGGTCGCCCACCTGCACCGTCGGGCGCAGGCTTTTGGACTCTTCGGTGAAGCTGTCCGAGCTCATCACCGCCCCGCCGAGGCCGTCGCGCCCCGTTTTGGAGCCGACGTAGATGACCGGGTTGCCGGCCCCTTCCGCCCGGCCGTAGAAGATCTCGTCCGCTTTCGCGACGCCGAGGTTGAAGGCGTTGACAAGGATGTTGCCGTTGTAGCACTCGTCGAAACTGATCTCGCCGCCGATCGTCGGCACGCCCATGCAGTTGCCGTAACCGCCGATCCCCTCGACGACCCCGCGCACCAGATAGCGCTGGTGGCGGCTGATGTCGTCGTCGTTGGTCACGTTGCCGAAGCGCAGGGCGTTGAGGCTCGCCACCGGACGCGCGCCCATCGTGAAAACGTCGCGCATGATCCCGCCGACGCCCGTCGCCGCCCCCTGATAGGGCTCGATGAACGACGGGTGGTTGTGACTCTCCATCTTGAAGACCGCGGCATAGCCGTCGCCGATGTCGATGACCCCGGCGTTTTCGCCCGGCCCCTGGATGACCCACGGCGCCTTCGTCGGAAAGCCGCTGAGGTGTTTTTTGGAAGATTTGTAGCTGCAGTGCTCCGACCACATCGCCGAGAAGATCCCCAGTTCGACCAGATTGGGTTCGCGGCCGAGGATCTCCTTGATATGGGCATAGTCGAGTTTCGAGAGCTTGTGCTGTGCCAATAGTTCGTCGATGTTTTCGAGTGGCTGGTTCACTGCTGTTCCTTGGAGAAAAATTTAGAGGTACGATTATACCAGAGGGGAGCTTGCGATGCGCGAAAACGGAGCCGCCGTTATCTTTATGAGAGCTGCCGTGTAGTAAAATGGCCCACATCCAAGGAGAAACGAATGAAACCACGCCTGAGCATCATGACCGCCGCGGCCTTCATGCCGCTGCTGCTTTCGGCGGCACCCGCCGCCTCGGACAGACCCGAAATCAACCTGGAACATTATCTCGAATACGAACTCGACGGCAAAATCGACTTCAGCTGCAAGGCGGAAAAAACGTTTTTCGTCTGCGACAGCCGTGATCAGAGGGTCGTCGAAACGGACGAGAACAACGTCTCCTCCCTTCTTGCGTTCGAAAAAGCGGAGCTTCGCTTCAACAGCGCCGTACAGATGCAACTGCAAAAAGAGCGCTTCGAAAAGACGATGCGGCAGATCGAATCCGTCGAAAAGGAACGGAAGTCATTCTCCGACGGCCGGGACGATCCCGGCCTGACGCCGCCGGAAAGCCCGTTGCAAGACGAACTGGACCGCACCCTTTTCGGCAACCTCTCCCGACTCTCCCTCGACGGCCTCGAAATCGAAAACAGCGCCCCGAAAACACGGATCGCCGTCGAACACGTCAGCTACGGAAACTCGATGAAAAAAACGGCGAACGGGGTCGCTTTCAGCGAGCGGATCTTCGGTGAAATCCGGCTTGAATACACCCATGCCCTCGTCGATACCAACGATTCCGCCGAGTACTACCGGCTGCTGCCTCAGATGCTCGAAGAAAGGCTCGGGACCCACGATGAAAAACGCGCCGAATACGTCGGAAACCGCCTGCAGACCCTTGCGGCCGAAAAGCTGAAATCTCCGGTCAGCGGCAGCTTTTCACTCAAAACCGCCTACCGGGGCAACGACGCCCTTTCCATTGTCCTCGCCGCCTCCAACCGCAACGCCTCGGGGGAAACCGACACGTTCGACTTTTCCGGCGAACTGCGCAACGCCTCGACGATTTTCAAACCGGCCCGCAGGCCGCTGACCCCCGGCACGCCCGACTTCCTGTTCGAATCGCTGCATTCGCACAGCAGCGGCGACGTCGCAGCCTACCGTGCCCTGCTCAGGTCGGACAGAACATTTGCGAAATACATTGCCGAATACGACAGCCTGATCGGCAACTATTTCGACAGAAAAATCGCCAGATTCAAACACAGCGCCGTACTCGTCGGCTGGTTCACTCAGGCGAAAAACGCGCTGTCGGACCTCCTGACCGGCAAGGCCGGCGAACTCGATATCCGTATCAGGAACAAAAGCGGTGTCACCGCGATGCAGCTGTTCGGAATGCTGATGGGCCAGATGATGGCGATGCCGCCGCAGTCGGGAGCGAACGCCGCACCGGATCAGGAAAAGATCATCGCCGAAACGGCGGCGCAGAACCTGGAGGTACAAATCGAAGCAAAATAGCTTCGATGCCCGAAAAGTGTGCCGAAGGGCACCGGCAATTCAAAAGAGTTGCTGTATAATCACCTTGATACCACGACAAAACGAAGAGGATAGATATGGCTGCATGCATCGACGCGGATTACAAAGGGGAAGAACGCTACACGAAAATTTCCATCGCCTACGACACGGAAGAACAGTACAAAGAGATCAATCAGGCTCTGGCGAACGTCCACGAAGAACATAAACTCGACCGCAGCGTCTATCTGACCGAAAGCAGCAGCGGACGCAAGGTCATCGTCATCGAATATCACGACGACTACGACCGGGAGGCCGGGGAGATCTTCGAAAAACTGATGAAGATACTCAATATCAACCGGTGTGAAGTCTGACGGAGGCTGCCGATGCGGGAATATGCGGAAGGCAACGAGCTTTTTCAGCGCGCCTATTTCAAAAAGCACGAAGCGGAACTGCTGCGCCTCGCCAAAGAGGGGCAGAATCCCCGCGCCCTTTTTATCGGATGTTCCGACTCCCGCGTCATTCCGGACCTGATGGTCCAGACGAAACCGGGTGACCTGTTCGTCATGCGAAACGTCGGCAACTTCGTGCCGCCGTACAAACCCGACGAGGACTTCCATGCGACGGCGACCGCCATCGAATACGCCGTCAGCGTGCTCCGGGTCTCCGAAATCATCATCTGCGGCCACACCCACTGCGGCGCCTGCAAAGCGCTTTACCAGGACCTCGACGACCCTTCGCTGATCCACACGCGCAAATGGCTTTCGCTGGGTGAACCCGCGAAACTCAGTGCCGTCAAGGCGCTCGGAAACGACCTGGACAACGAGGAGCTTTACCGCCTGACCGAACGCTTTTCCATCCTGGCGCAGATCGAGAACCTTCTGACCTACCCCTATGTCAACAAACTGGTAAAGGAAGAGGAACTTTTCATCCACGGCTGGTACTACGACATCGAAACGGGGCATATCGAATATTACGACCCCGACCAGAAAGAGTTCGTCCCCCTGAGCGAACTCGCCCGCAGCTGCCAGCTTCCCGAAGCCGACAGGCTATGATCGGCATCGACCTCGTCAAAATCGACCGCGTCACCGCCATGATCGAGCGTCACGGGGAAAAGGCGCTTCGACGTTTTCTCGACGCAGAAGAAATTTCCCTGCTGCGGCGCCCCGAAACGGCGGCGGGCTTCTGGGCGGCGAAGGAGGCCTGCGCCAAGGCGCTGGGATGCGGCATCGGCGCCGAATGCGGGTTTCACGACATCGTCCTCTCCAAATCCGGAAAAGGCGCGCCCCGGCTCGCACTCAGCGAGACGGTCCGGGCCCGTTTCGGCGTCACGGCGGCCTCCGTTTCCATCACCCACGACGGCGGTTTCGCCATCGCCGTCGTCGCCCTCGAAAAAGCCGACATCAAGACGACTTGAACTATAATCCCTCCCAACCCGACACCGGAAGGAGCCTGCATGTTCGAAGACTTTTTCACCCGTACCTATTACGGCAACACCATCCTCGAATGGAGCATCGCGTTCGGCATCGTCATCGCGACGGTTCTGTTCGCCAAAACCCTCTATTTTCTCGGCGGCAAAAGCATCAAACAGCTGACGAAAAAGACCCGGAACCAGTTCGACGACATTCTGATCGACATGTTCGAAGAGCCGATCGTTTTCGCCCTGGTTCTCGGCGGCACATGGTACGCCTTCACGACACTCAACCTCAGTGCCGGCGCGGCGGACTTTCTGCACAAAAGCTTCTACTTCCTGATCGTTCTCGACGCCGCCTGGCTCATTACCCGCTTTCTCGACGCCGTCATCGTCCATTATGTCCGCCCTTTCGTCGACGAGACCGACACCAAACTTGACGACCAGCTCCTGCCGCTGCTGCGAAAAACCCTCAAGGCCTCCATCTGGATCATCGCCGTCCTCGTGGCGCTCAACAACGCCGGTTACAACGTCGGCGCCATCCTCGCCAGCCTGGGCATCGGCGGTCTGGCCTTCGCGCTGGCGGCCAAGGACACCGTCGCCAACCTGTTCGGCAGCCTGACGATCTTCCTCGACAAACCGTTCGAGGTCAAGGACCGTGTCATCGTCCAGGGCTACGACGGTTACGTGGAAGAAGTCGGGATGCGCAGCACACGCATCCGCACCCTCAACGGCCGGATGGTGACGCTGGCCAACTCCGAAGTCGCCAACTCTTCCATCGAAAACGTCAGCTCCGAACCCAACCGGAAAATCACCGTCGATCTCGGCCTGACCTACGACACCACGGCTGACGAAATGCAAAAGGCGATGGCCATTCTCGAAGAGATTATCCTCGCCAACGACGAACTTGAAAAAGAGGTGGTGACCGCCTTTACCGCCTTCAACGACTCCTCGCTCAACATCCGCCTCATCTATTACATCAAAAAAGGTTGCAGCGTCTTCGGGAACCAGACGAAAGTCAACCTGGAGATCCTGCGCCGCTTCAACGCCGAGGGACTGGAGTTCGCCTTTCCGACACAGACGCTCTATCTGGAAAAAAGCGAAGGATGATGAACGCTTCCGTTTCCGGCGCGGTCATCGGACAGGACAAGCCGCTGGCGATGCTCGACCGCTGGCTCCGGCGGCTGAACGAATGCCGCCACTTCGGCGGCATCGAGGACCTGGTGGTCCTCGCCGGTCCGCCGGCCTGCGGAAAGAAACTGGTGCTTCAGCGGCTCGTCCGGACGCTGGGACGCGACAAACTGCATCTGCACATGGGGGAGTTTTCCTTCGCCGACGACATCGACCGCCTGCTCGGCGACAAAGGCGTCCTCACCCAATGGGTGAAAAAGCATCCGGAAGGCTGTGTCGTCTTCGACGACATCGACGAAAGCGACCGTTCCATCCAGCGGGCCGTCGCCGCCGTCGCGGCCGACGGCTACGCCGCCGACCCGGAGCTCTTCTCCCGCACCGTTTTCGTTTTTATGTTCAAGGTCAAGGCTCCGGAGTGGGTCGAGACCTCCTTCCTCGACCGCTACTACGAACAGCCTCTGCTGGAACAGGCCCGTTTCTACGAAGGGCTGGCCGCCGTCGGTGCGGCGGACGACAACGGAGTGATGCGGCCGCTTTTCGACCCGGAGCTGCTCAACGTCATGAGCGAGTCCGACCTCGTCCTCTTCTATCCGCACGACCTTCCGACCCTGCGGCGCATCACGGAAGAGATCCTGCAAAAAAGCGTCGAAGCCCTCGCCGAACAGGGAAGGAGAATCGAAATCCGTCACCGCGAAGATCTCGCACTGGGGATCCTGCTCTCCTTCTCTCCCTACCTCAACAGCACCCGCGTCGCCCACAAACTGCCGGCCTGCCTCAGCGACCTGACCCGTTCCGGCAAAGACACCCCGGTCGTCCTGGACATTTCCAGAGAAGCCCGACACCGGCTGCGCCGTCTCTTCGCCGATGCCGACGACCTGCGCTCGTTCGGCAAGTACGACCGGCGCTTCCGTCTGACCTGGGAACACCGCGACGGCAAGGAAGAGACATTCATCCGTCTGGAAGCCATCGAAGAATCCCTCCCCGACAGCGGCTCCAAAACCCTGCCGCAGACCGACCGGCTTCCCATCCACGCTTCGAGTCCGATCGGATTCGACGATATCGCCGGACAGAAGCGGGTCAAGAAGCAGCTCGCCGCCCTGATCCGGCTGCTGCGAAACGAAGCGGCCCTGGAACGTTTCGGCATCGCCGTCCCCAAAGGCCTGCTGCTCTACGGCCCCGAAGGGGTCGGAAAGACCCTGCTGGTCAAGGCCTTCGCGAAAGAGGCGGGGCTGCCCTATCTCTATCTCCGGGGCAGCGACCTTTTCGACGAAAACCTCATCGAGGAAGCCTATCAGCGTGCCCGACTCGCCGCGCCGATGATGGTCATCCTCGACGGCGTCGACGTCAAGGGGCTGATCGACGGCAACTACACGCAGATCCCCACCGAAAGCCTCGGCACGCAGATCGACCTCGCCCCCGACGATCCGGACGCCTTCGTCTTCACGGTCATGACCGCCCACGGCAAAGAAGAGGTCCCCGGCGACCTGCTGCATCCGGGCCGGGTCGACCAGTTCGTCGAAGTACCGGAACTCGACCGGGACGCCCGACGTTTTTTCGCCCGCAAACTGCTGGAGAAACCGCACGAGGAGATCGACACCGAACGCATCACCCGCTACATGAGCGGCATGAACGGCTACGAACTCGAACGCGTCGCCCGCGCCTCCGCCCTCGAAGCGATAAAAGAAGGAAAAGAGAAACTCGACGAAAAGATCGTGATCGACCAGATCAACACCATCAAATACGGCGACCGGCTGGACAAGAAACGGCTGAAGAACTTCGAGCAGGACCTGCGCGGAAGCGCCTGGCACGAAGCGGCCCACGCCGTCGTCACTCTCGTTCTGCTGCCGGAGATGGAAATCGAACAGGTCACCGTCATCCCCCGCAGCGAGACCCTGGGACTCGTCTCCTATACCCAGGAGCAGTTGCAGACCAACCTCACCGTCGAGGAGATCCGCGGCAACATCGCCGTCGCGCTGGCGGGGCGGCTGGCGACGATCAGGAAGTTCGGCGAGGAAAAAGGGCTGGAGACCGGCGCCTACAGCGACCTGCAGCAGGCCACCTTCTACGCCTTCGGCGCCGTCGCGCAGTACGGCATGGACGAAAGCCTCCGCAATGTCAGCGCCGAACTGCTGCTGCAGAGTGTGAGCAACACCCTCTTTTCCGAACAGATCGAATCGGGAATCCGCCGCTGGATCGCGGAAGGGACCGAAACCGCGAAAAAGGTCATCGACACACACTGGGAGCTCATCGGCACGATCGCCGAACGCCTGATCAAAGAGGAGTTCATCGAAGGCAGTGAACTCAAGAAGCTGTACGAAAATTTCGGATAAAGGAAACCCCGTGCGATACGTTCGTCTATGGATTCTGCTGCTGTTCTTTCTTGCCGGCTGCAGCGTTTTGCAGCCGTCGAAACCTTCACTCGCCGTCAGCATCAACCGTTTTGATGTCGTCCCTTCCGGGGGCATGGTTCCGCGTTTGGAAATCGGGCTGCATCTGGTCAATACCGGTGCGGAAGATGTCGATATCGAAGGAATCGTCTACGAAGTGTCGCTGCAGGGGCACGAGGTCCTGACCGGCGTCAAAAACGACCTGCCGAAAATCGAGGCTTACCACGAAGCCGACATCACCCTCTCCGCTTCCCCCGATCTCTTCGCGACGATCGGATTTTTCAGAGATCTGGCGACTTCGGAATCCAAAGCGATCGAATACCGTGTCGACATCACGATCGACACCGGCGGCATCTCACGGCTCCACACTACCAAAGAGGGGACGTTTCGACCGGATCAAAAGACAAAACGCAATCACTGACACCGAAAAGGCCGTTTCACCGGTATCCGGCATCCTCGAACCTGAATTCGCAGCGGCTGACACAGTCGTCGTAGTCCGACGAGCCGAAAACCGGAACCGACGTCCGGGTGTCCAGTCCCCGGCACATGCCGCTGCACGCATGGACGATTGCCGCGATCATGTCGCCGTTTTCGCAACTGTTCTTCGCATTGGAACAGTCCATCCTGCACTTCTCCCGCGTGCTGAACAGTCCGCCGTCCGAGCTGCTTTTGCCGCGGCAGGCAGACGTGCAGTAGGAGTACATTTCGCCGCACTTCTGCCGGTTTCTGCGAATGCGCTCGGCGCGCTCGCGTTCACGCTGTATCCGCAGTTCTTCCTGATAGGCCAGGTATTTTCCGTACTCGCTGTCATAGGTTTTGCGAAGTTCGTCGATCCGGGGAGATGCCGCCGCCAGATGAAAAACCGACGCGTATTTCCCGAACTTTTGCAGGTTCGACTGCGCACGGTCGAACCGGCTGACGGCAATGTCCTGACGTATCCCGGTTTCAAGCCGCCGGACGCATTCTTCCAGCCGTTTCCGGTCTTTTTTTGCGACCCGGTCGACGAACTTTTCGTCTCCCGCTTCCACGATCGTATCGATGTTCGGACACGACAGCTCCGCCCGTCGCAGCAGCGTCTCGAACAGGCGGAAGTTTTTCCGCCGGACGGTACCGTCGACGACGGCGGAAGTCACCAGTGACGGTTTCGCCGCCGCGATGCGTTCCGCGAACGCCGCCTTGTCTTCCTCCACCGCGTACGCCAGAACGCTTTCGTCCAGAATGGCGGGATAGGTTTTTGCGAAAAGGTCGAACGTATCCCGGTCGCCCTTATCGATCAGGATCTTCAGCGTCTGCGCGTTCGGCTTCACCCCAAGCCCCAGCATAAACGCCAGCGCCTTGCGGTTATCGTGCCGGATCGCTTCGTTCAGGTTCGACGGACGGATTTCGATGCCGCTTTTGATGAGAAGGTCGGCGATGTCGTCACGACCGTATGCCAGGGCGTAATCCAGGGCGTTCCGGCCGGCAGAATCCACCCCGTTGATGTCGATCGGATAGCGGAACCGGCACCGTTTCGACCGGTAGTCGCAATAGTCGCCGAAACTGAAAGCGGCGATTTTCAGATAGAAATCGACCAGTTCCCGGTTGCCGGTTTTTACCGCATAGATCAGCGGAGTCATTGCGCTGTAGGTCCGGTACCACGCTTCGTATTCGCGTTTTACCCCCGCCGTCTCCAGCGCACCGTTGTTGCGGATATATCTGCGGATGCGGTCCAGGTTGCTGCCGATGTTTTCGGCACGCCGGTAGTAGAGGTCGATCCCATGCCTTGTCAGCAGTCGAAGCACTTCGAACTTCATCTTTTCCTGCGCGGAGGTATAGGCGCCTTTTGCATACATGCCTGTAACGATCCTGCCCGGATAGGCCGTCCCGGTTATCGGATGCTCCAGAAATACCGGCGCGAACCTGTCTATTTTCGCATACAGCATTTTCTGTTCCCGTTCCGTCATCTCTTTATAGTTCAAGGCTCTGCAGTAATAGTCGAAATTCCCGAACGAGATCGTGACACCCATTTTCACGTAGCGGGCGAGATCGTCTTCCGTCGCGACGGCGTCGATGACCTCGTCGCCGATCGGCAAAGCGTCCCGCAGCATCTTTTCGACAAGATCGTACCGCTTCGTTTCGACGATGCGGTGGATGATGTAGCTTGGGACGAAGACCTTTTTCGGGTTTCCCTTCGCGGCGAGCCGGTAGAATCCGACCATGAAATCGAGCGTTTCCCCCGAGACCCGGCTGTGGTGTTTGACATAATAGTTCAAATCCTGCAGGGCGGGCCTGTCGTATTTCCCGAACCGGCCGTGCAGCCGTTTCACTGCGTCGAGATCCCTGTTCTGAATGGCGAAAAGATAGGGTTCGACGGCGGGGTCTTTTTCCCAGACGGCCTTGAGGTATTTCAAATCGTCTATGCCTGTTTCGAACGAAACCTTCCTGTCCGGGTTCCTGGGGGTTTTCAGCAATGCGATCAGTTTCGGGTTGTTCGTATGGGCGAAAACGTCGCGCCCGTCCCCGTCCTTGACGGAAATATCCGCACCGGCGTCGTAAAGCTGCAGGGCCAGACCGTAATGTTTCGCTTTGACGGCACTGATCAGGGCCGTTTCGCCGGCGTTGTTCCGCCTGTCGGGGTCCGCGCCGGCTTCGAGCAGACGGCCGGAGACATCGTTCAGGCCGTAGCGCGCCGCGAGAATGAGCGGCGTCGCGTTTTTGAAAAGCCGGTTGACGTCCGCACCGTGCGCGAGCAACCGGTCCAGGAGCGCTTCGAATTTTTCCCGGCGTGCTTTCGTTTTGGCTTTTCCGAGCAGAAAAACCGTATAGTTGACCGCCGGAGCACCCCGATGGCCCGCATCGTAATTTACGTCGATGCCCAGATCGACCAGTTTCACGGCAAGACCGATGTGATCGCGCCTGATCGCGAAATACAGGGCGTTCCTTCCCCGGCAGTCCGTCGCGTTGATATCGGCACCGTGCTCGATCATCGCATCGACGATCTTCTGCAGCTCGGCATCGTCGCCGGCGCTTTTTTCGCTTCGGATCGCGCCGAGGAACGGGGTTCTGCCGCAGGCGGAATCGAACGTCTTTTTATTGGGATCGGCTCCATGCTCCAGCAATACCTTCACCATATCGGCATCGATAAGATATGCGGCGTTGTACAGGGGCGTGTATCCGCCCTTCCTGTCCTGCACGTCGACGTTCACGTCCTTGCGCCGCACCAGCTCTTTCACCCCGTCCAGATCGTCGAACTCCGTCGCTTTCAGCAGCCAAGATTCGTATTTGTTCGCGGGGGCCTTCGGCGCACCCCCGCCGCAACCGGCCAGCAGTATCGCCAGTACCGATAAAAGAAAGTACCCGTGTTTCATCACTCCGTCCGCAAAAAAAAATTTGCGTAAATCATACCGAATGCAAGCCCAGAAAAAACCATGCCTTCGGGTGGATGTTGGATGACGGATGATGGAACGGGATGCTTTTCTTTAAAGCGTCTTGATTCCCGCTTTCCCTTTCCCGGCAAAGCACCATCATCCCGGGCGTGGAACCGGCGGAAGAGTTTTTCGCCTACAAAAAAAGAGAGAAACTTCTAAACGCCGCCGGAAAAATAAAAGAGAGCGCTTCCGAAGAGTACAGGGAGCTCGAAGGCGGTATCGATGACGGGCTTTAGGCGCGGAGATATCGTACGGGCCAATTTCAATCCGCCGACCTCCGCGGTTTTTCTTTGACCCTGCGGACATGCACCGTCAAGACCGTTTTCAAAGGTGCTCTTAAGTTTTTGTTAAGGGGGGAGGTGTATCATTTTTTATAAGCTTTTCTGAAAAAGGACCGGAACGGTGCCGCGCATGAAACAACCTCCCGGCATTGCCGACGCAAACGCCTGCACAGGGTCCGGCGACAGTACCCCGGAACTTCGGAATTCGCTCATCTCAAGATTCAAAGGACAACCATGCGACACAACCTGTTTCTGAGCGCCCTGCTTCTCGGCGCTTCGATTCTCGTCACCGGATGCGGCGGCGGCGGAAGCTCCGATTCCGGCAGCGGCACACAACAGACCGGAAACGGCGGCGACTCACAGCAAACCGGAAACGGCGGCGGCACACAGAACCCCTCCGGCCAGAACGACAACAACGGCACGACCGCAGCCGGAGCGAAACTCACCCTCGATATGCTCAAGGCGAAGACGTTCTACACCTACGGCATCGATCGTATCGCAGACAAAACCGAATACCGATTTGTCATCGAGTTCAACGCCGATGCCTCCGGATTCAACATCCACAATTTCCCCGGCTCAGACAGTACATTTTCCGTCGACGGCACGAACAGCGTCAGCGACGGCATCATGCGCTGGCATGCCGACGGAGACAGCGTCGTCACAACGGCCCTCAAGATCTACGCCGACGGTTCCTTCCTGGCACAGAGCGATGAAACATCCCATTTCGACCCCTACCCGAAGCTCTTCTCCAGCACGAAACTGGCGGACAAAGGCCAGAGCGTCTACGACGCTTTCATGGCGGACCAGACCCTGGAAAAACAGGCACTGGTGGCCAACCCGTGGTACTGGGTAAGCTGGAGCTACGACAACGATGACAATGTCAATGTCGACTGCAAAAGCATGCGCGTCTTCGGTGCCGACAACTCGGTGGGATACTCCTTTGTCAAGAACGGCTCGACGGTCACGAAGAACGACGCCGGCACCTACGTCGTCAGCGGAAACACCCTCGAAACGGATATCAGCATCGGCGAAGAGGTGCGGCACTCTTCTTTCACGCCGGTACTGATCACCGCGGACAAAATTCTCTGGAAAGACGGGCAGGCTTTCTTTAAAAACCGCGCCGACGCCGTGACGTTCGTCGAAAACATGGGCGCAGACGCCGGCTGTTACGACCACTTCCCGCCGCAGCAGTAAGCGGCCTTTCCCCCGCCTGCGGGCCGAAGGCCCGCACCCGCCGTTTACTAAATCTTCGGACCTGAACCCGCAGCGGCTGATACAACTGTCGTAGTCCGACAAACCGAAAAGCG
>Ga0256843_1001826_pt1 | contig 16224 bp, 15 predicted proteins | sample AlvinellametaG_FD_191572 | JGI IMG/M metagenome (GOLD analysis project Ga0256843, IMG submission 191572) | Pompeii worm associated microbial communities from hydrothermal vent at the East Pacific Rise, Pacific Ocean - Alvinella | ecosystem: Host-associated > Annelida > Integument > Unclassified ... | reverse complement strand
TGAATACTCATCATATCCCCTCATGATTAATGATACGATTTTATCTAAAATCTATTTTAATTACAATTTTTATCCCATTTTGAAATATCATGAGGGGGCTTTGTCACTAATAGTACTTGATATTCAAACCAACTGTAACACTGAACTGATTATGTTCAACGGAAGATACACTAGTAACTTTCGATAAATTTTGTGCAACCTGTGCCGGCATCTCTTTGCCTCCTGCCATGTTTGCAGTTTGCGCCTGTGCCAAAGCGGACGTGTCGAAATGTCTTGTTACACTCGGAGCATACACCACGGCAAAATCCAGTGACGTATGCTGACTGATTCTTCTACCTCCACCAAATGTAAAGTGATGCTCAGGTGTCGCAGGAAAGCCTGCAAGATTAAAATAATTTAAAACTGCATTTTTATAGTTTTGGTAGTTAAAGCCATTTTCATCAAATGCCGGTCCTGTCTTGAGTTCACGAATCGGACTTTTTGCATAATTATACCCTGCTCTCCAAGTCCACTCCCAGCCCACTTTTTCAAAACCTAAAGCAAATACACTTTGATTTTCCCATCCAAAGTCTTCATACCCATCGGCACTTCCCCAAAGGATATATTTGTAATCAAATAAAATAGTTTTATCTTTTGAAAGTTTATAGGCAAGTCCCACACCGATTTCACCAGGTTGGGAAAGGTCATCGTCAAAGCCTTCCAAACCAAATGCCTGAGTAGCATCTGAAAGTTGATGATCATAGGTCATATTGATAGGCGTCTTAATCACCATACCAAGTGCCAGATGTTTTACCTTTACCTCTTTGATCTCAAAATCAGGCACGTCATATCCCAAACCAAACTGAAAACCTATACCAAGGTCTTCCGAAGTTCCCGTACCGCTGCCGACATTGTGATAGCCCCCCTGTCCGTCAGACTGATATGCACCACTGTTAAAAGACATGGAAAGTGCACCATATTGCAATACCGGCACGATACCGATACGAAGCTTGTCATTGACTCTTTTTGCGTAAGGGATAGCAAATGACATAATTTGCAAACTTGTCGTAAGCTGATTTGTACCGTTTTTCGTACCTATATATTCGTTTTGCGGAGTTGTAGGGCTAGGCTTATGCCCTAAAAACGGATTTCCGTAAAATGGCTGATCTTTGTGATAATCCACACCCATACCCGCAATACCGAACATCCCGATACCCCATGCGGTATCATCGTCGATTTGATAGGATATGGCAACTTCGGGGATCAGTGAGTCAAGCTTATCGTTATCCTGATACACGGGAGCGGAATTCGTCCCTCCGATAGCCGTAGTATCGACACTACTCTTAAACTTCACGTTAGGCATAAAATAACTTCCGCCGAACATCACACGTTTGCCTTCTATCAAAGAGGGATTTACCAAAGCGGACTCCGCACCCATAGAGTAAGCGATACCCGCGCCACCCATCGCTCTTGATTTAGGTCCAAGACCAATCAGATAATCTCCGTTTGTCGCAAAAAGGCTCGATGAAAAACCAACCAAACCTATCGTTAGAATTTTATTAAACTTTTTCATATATTTTACTCCTTTTGAAAAGTTTAATAAATATTATAATATTAACTATAACGAGAAACTATATTTAAGAAATTAATATTTTCGGTTAAATTTGTTTCGATATAATTTTTACAAAAGATTCTGGAGTTAATTTGAAAAAACTTGTTGCCTATATTACGACCGGTTTCCCTGATTTGAACTTTACTGAAGATGCTGCTTTAGCCCTGAAAGAAGCGGGTGTAGACACGCTTGAACTCGGTGTACCTTTTTCCGATCCTGTGGCGGACGGACCGGTGATCGAAGAGGCGAATCTCAAATCTTTGCACCACGGCTTTAAAATGCAAGACCTCCTGGACGTATCAAACAACATTGCAAAAGAGATCGATACACTATGGATGGGATATTTCAACCCTTTTTATCACCGCGGGATAGAGACTATTACCAAAGAAGCCAAAGAGCGTGGAGTAAGTGGGTTTATCATCCCGGATCTACCTTATGAAGAAGCACAACAGTACAAACAAACCTTTCATGAAAATAATCTTGCCCTGATCGATTTTGTCGCCCCGACAGACTCGAAAAAGCGTATTGCACAAATTTTACAGGATGCGCAAAAATTTATATACCTCGTTGCATATGCCGGAATTACGGGGGCAGGCAAAAGCGAAGACCTGAAAGAGGTCATCGAAAACATCAAACAAACTACTTCTACCGACATCTATGTAGGCTTTGGTGTCAATGAAAAAACGGCAAAGCAAAAAGCGCAGAATGTTGACGGTGTGATTGTCGGTAGTGCATTTGTATCCGTAATGCTTGACGATACCCTCTCTTACTCCGAAAAGATTACGAAAATGCAACAAATGGCAAAAAACATCAAAGATTCCATCAACAGTTAATTAAAATCTCCATTTTGTCGATTATCACATATAAATGTGTAAACGAAGACAAAATGGAGTAGCATGACTTTAGAAAATTTGCTAACAAGCGGTTTTATATTCAATGAAGAAGAATCGCTTTTAAAATACCGCTATAAACTGGTAAATTCGATGTTTCTGGTCGGTGGGTTTATTGCTGTACCGGCATCACTCATGCGCTACTTCTACGGGGAATATATCGCAGCACTTGCAGATACGACTCTGGCTATTACTTTTTTTATCAGTCTTTTATATCTAAGAAAAAGCCGCAGCAACTTTGAAATCGTCACAACCATTCAACTCTCTTTTGCCTTTATACTTTTTAGTGTTGTCATCCTGAGTCTTCCGGAAAACCATGTCAAGCTATTGTGGTATGCTCTTTTGATCAGCGTCAGCTATATGATCAAAGGCATCAAGGGCGGACTTTTATCTTTTACCGCCACCATATTCGCATTAACGCTTTTTCATACCGTACCCCAGATCTTTCCTTCTTTAAATGCGGAAATCAATCTGCATCTATCGTTTTCCGAATTGATTATGGCATTTTTAGGATATACCGCTATCGCTATATTCAATACTTTTGCAACACTTGAGCAACAAAAAAGTATCGACAATTTAAAAAACGCCAATCAAAAAATACAACTGCAACAAAAGAAACTACACAAGCAGTTAAGAACATATCCTATTACCAACCTGCCAAATGCAAGAGCACTGAACGAAGCTCTGCAACGCCCTTTACATGAACCGTTGGCTTTGATCACGATGAGTATAGACGACTATGCGATTCTCGCTGATGAATTCGGTACGGAATATGCCCAAAAAATCATCCTCCAAAGTGCAAAATCCTTACGGAACTTTACATCGAAAAACATTCGTCTTTTTCATGTAGCACCTTATCAGTTCTCTTTTTTGCTGGAAAAAACACAAAAAGAACAGGCACTTGCTTTTGCAAACAATCTGAAAAACTACTTCGAAAAAATATATATCACCATAGAAAATGTTGAACTGTCGATCTCCTTTTCCATGGGGATAGCAACGGACAATCCGCAAAAGCTGGTCGTTCATGCAGATACGGCACTTTACGAAGCTCAGCGTGAAGGTATCAATAACTACAGACTTTTTACAGAAGACGAACAACGCGCTCAGGAACAAAGAAACAATATCTACTGGAACAATAAAATCAAAGAGATCGTAACCCAAAATAAACTACAAGTGTATTATCAACCCATAGTAGAGAACAAAACAGGAAAAATACACAAATACGAAGCTCTCATAAGAGCACTTGACAAAGAAAAAGTCATCTCCCCTTTCTTTTTCATTCAGGCAGCAAAAACCAGAGGGATGCTTCCTTCCATTACAAAATTTGTCATAGATCAGAGTTTTCAAAAGTTTGCAAACAACAATCTTGAAATAAGTATCAACATTACCGAAGAAGATCTCAAAAACGAGTATCTCGTATCATACTTATCGGAAAAAACAAAAGCCTACAATATTCACCCTAATCGTATCTATCTTGAAGTCCTTGAAAATATCACATCGATGCAAACCGACACCATTCAAAAACAGTTTCACCAACTAAAAGAGTTGGGCTTTGGTATCGCTATCGATGACTTCGGAGCGGAAGCCTCCAACCTTAGCCGACTCCTTACCTATAACGCCGATATCATTAAAATCGACGGCATGTTCATCAAAAACCTTGATACGGACAAAAACAGCATCAAAATCGTCGAGACCATTGTCTCTCTCGCTAAAAAGCTGGAAGCCAAAACCGTAGCGGAATTCGTACACAATGAAGCTATCTATCATATTGTCACTGAGCTGGGCGTAGACTTTTCTCAGGGATATTTCTTTGGAGCACCACAACCTGAACTGATTGAGGGAAAAGAGCTTCTTCCCGCTTAATTCTTTCTTTATAATGCCGATATAGTTAACAACAGCATCTCTATGTTTTCAACAATCGGATGCCGATATTTTGCAACAAGGACATAAATCATGAAAGAAAAATACAGACTCGTTACACGTAGTGATATGGATGGTTTGGTATGTGCCGTACTTTTAAAACATCTTGATATCATCGATGAAATCAAATTCGTACACCCAAAAGATATGCAAGACGGAAAAATAGAAATCACATCCAGAGATATTTGTACCAATGTTCCTTATGTCCCCCAAGCACATATCGTTTTTGATCACCACCTTAGTGAAACACTCAGAAACGACCTTCAGGAAAATCACATCATCGACCCGGATGCACCTTCAGCTGCGGAAGTGGTTTACCAGTACTACGGCGGAGAAGATGTATTTCCTGAAAAATTCAAACCTATGATGGCAGCAGCAAACAAAGCCGACAGTGCACAGTTCTCAAAAGGAGATATCATCGATCCGCAGGGCTGGGATCTTCTTAGCTTTTTGATGGATTCTAGAACAGGACTTGGACGCTTTAGAAATTTTAGAATTTCCAACTACCAACTTATGATGGATCTTATCGATGCATGTAAAGACCATACCATCGAAGAAATTCTGGAAATGCCGGATGTTAAAGAGAGAGTGGAACTTTACAACAGATACAGAGAAGAGTTTATCACCCAACTAAAACGATGCTCCACTCTTCATAACAATGTTATCGTTTTGGATTTGACACAAGAAGAGATCATTTATCCCGGAAACCGTTTCATGATTTATGCTCTCTACCCAAAAGCAAATGTTTCCATCCACAAAATCTGGGGACTTAAAAAACAAAACACTGTTTTTGCCGTAGGAAAATCTATCATCAACAGAAGTTCCAAGGCAAATATCGGTGAAATTATGTACAAATACAACGGTGGCGGACATATGGCAGCAGGTACGTGTCAAGTACCTCATGAACTTGCAGACATCGTTTTGGAAGACCTCATCGAGACACTGCGCGAACCGGTACTTTGTGAAGCTTAAAAAAAGCTTGACAAAAGAGAATTTTTTTGCTATATTATCATAGTATTTAAAGCGTAACTAAAAGTAACACATGAAGACTTGAAAAGAGTCTTCATGTTGATATGGGAGTGACCTGGCTTTCGACAGGAGCAGGTTGGCTCTGACTGCATGTAGTCTTTGAAAGACTTAAAACTATCTCGTTAAATATAAACGCAAACAATACAAACTATAGACCTGCGCTCGCTGTAGCGTAAGAGCCTAAAGGCCGGTCAGTTATGCACATCACTCCTGGCTACTTGGTGCGTGCATAGCTTCATATAAAAGAAAACGTAGCTTGGAAAGCGGGTTTGCCCTAACTCGCTTTCGACATCTCAGGGCTTGGATAGTGCTAGCCGGTGGGCGAAGGGTAGGCACTATCGACAACTTTTCTTCGCTACTAAGCATGTAGAGGTCAGGGCTGGAACCTGCTTGTGGACTGGGGTTCGATTCCCCACACTTCCACCAAGAAAAACTTTATAACTAAAAAAAGATTTTCCTATGATAAAAAGTGTATCGGCAATACACTCTCTTTCTCTGTTTCTATTTATTATTCTCATTTTCTTCACTTCATGTGGAAATTCTCGATCCAATATACCTGTACAGAACAACCCCGAACCTTCCAGTAAACAAGCACCTGTTAAAAAATCAAAAAACTATTATATCCCCGAACCGATGAGCTCGTTTAGTATTGTACTTGGAGATAACATACCTCAAAACTTCGACGCCCGGGTTATCGACCTCGATGCATTTTCAACCACAAAAGAACAAATAGCAACACTTCATGAAAAAGGGAAAAAGGTTTTTGCCTATATTTCCGTAGGATCGTGGGAACCGTACAGACCCGATAGCAGCGACTTCCCAAAAGAGATCATCGGCAATATCTATCCCGGATGGGAAGATGAAAAGTTTTTCAATATCAAAGCGCTGGATACACTTCTGCCGCTGATGCAAAAACGTTTCGATATGGTAAAAGAAAAAGGATTTGACGGTATCGAAGCGGATAATATCGATATCTACACTGCAGACACAGACGGGGCAGACGGAACAGGGTTTCACATCACTCTGGCAGATACCAGAGCATATATCTCCGCTTTGATCAAAGAAGCCCACGACAGAAACCTAAGCATAGGACAAAAAAATGCACCCGAACTGATTGAAACCTATGGGGATCTTTTCGACTGGGCACTTCTGGAAGATCCGTTTTTTGAAAAGTATGCCTCTGTTTTTCAAACCTATACACAAAACAACAAAGCTGTTTTTTCACTCTCCTATACGGATAACACTTCCAAAGAGACTTTTCTCTCACAAGTTTGCGAGGAAGCGAAACTTCTAAAATTTACCGCCATCCTCAAAGATCGTGATTTGACAGCGTATGAAGTAAAATGTCCCCGATAGAATATACCGTAGAGCGTTCTATCCGAAGAAAACATACATATATCACCGTTCAAAACGACGGCAGCGTGTTGGTAAAAGCATCTCTGCTCAGTTCTTCCAAAGCGATAGAGGCTTTTGTGCAGCAAAAAAGAGAGTGGATTTTAAAACACCGGCAAAAAATCAAAGCCACCTTATTGCAAGAAAAAGATTTTTTCTACTTTTTGGGAAAGCAAAAAGAGAGACAAAGTTATTCACATGAAATGATAGAAAAACTATACCGACAAAAAGCCAAAGAGATCATCCCTCCCCTTGTTGAAACCTATAGTCGTAAAATGCAACTCTATCCCACCAAAATATCATTTCGAAAAGCCAAAACACGATGGGGAAGCTGCTCGGCAAAAAACAGCCTCTCTTTCAATATCCACCTCATGCAAACACCCCTGCCTTTTATCGAATATGTCGTTGTTCATGAACTCGCACATATCCGGCACAAAAACCACTCCAAAGCATTTTGGAGTCTTGTAGAAGAGATACTTCCCGACTACAAAGAGAGACAAGCACTTATCAAAAACCGTCATTTCATTTTATAAGACGCCTTTGATCACCTCTTCGTACCCTTTGATAAGTTTTGCATTGTATTCGGTTGTTTTGCTGAGCGAAGGGGTATAGTAGGCTTCTCGCACACGCTCTTTTACCCACTGATACTCCGCCCAGTTTCCGCCGGTATACCACCTTGAGACAAGGTATCGGATCGCATCTGATTTAACATATCATGCGGGACGAAAAGCCTACCTACGGTCATATTCAATACAACAGAGACAACAAAAGCACTTATCATGAATAAAATAAAGTGCTTCACCCTGTTTTCTAAAGAGACATTTAAAAATACCGGAATTGCCCTGTAAAGCAATACCAAAGAATACAACCCCAGTCCAAGAGCGATAATCCACCCCACATAAGGCAAAGTACCCAGTATCTGTCCAAGCAAAGAGGGAACGGATATCCGGAAAATCATCTTCACAGCCTGGGGAAAATCCTCTTTTCCGCCAAAAAGTTTTGCCAGATATGCTGCCACCCATCCTAAAATAAGTAAAGAGAGGATATACAACACGACCATCCCTACCATCTGTATCAACATATCCGAAAGACCGGGACGTATCACCCCGAGCATAGGGATGCGATATCCAAAAAGCATTGTCAGTAAACCGCTTACGACAGCAGTTAGCACAACCACCGGAAGTACGAAAGCCTGTATAAAAGATTTTACATCTGTCTCTTTTTGCGTCTCTTCTTTCCAGAACATCTCAGAATCCAGCAAAGCACGTTGCAATATGCTTATCATCGTTTGCATAGACATTTCATACTCCTTTTATTGTTTCTCTATTAACATGGTATTATGTATGGAATTAATCTCATATTAATCTTAAGAGATTAAAATACATTCTTCATCTAAATACAAGGTAAAAACGTTGGATATCTTTCAGGCTATAATTCTTGGTATCGTAGAAGGGATGACGGAGTTTCTTCCCATAAGCTCCACAGGACATTTGATCGTCGTTGCAGACTGGTTAGGGATGGAACAGACAGAAGCAAACACTGCATTTGAGGTGATCATTCAACTGGCAGCCATACTAGCGGTTGTTTTTAACTATAAAGAGAAGTTTACCCTCAAAAAAATCGACCTCTGGACAAAGGTGTTTGTTGCTTTCTTGCCTATTGCCATTATCGGATTTATCTTCAGCCACCAGATCAAAGCACTCTTTTCGGTTCCTGTCGTTGCAACTATGTTTATCGTAGGCGGTATCGTCTTTTTGGTTCTGGAGCACTTTTACAAAGAGGAAAATCACACCACCACCGATGTCGAACAAGTAACGATGAAACAAGCGCTTTGGATCGGTATCGCACAAGTCTTTGCACTCATACCTGGAACCAGCCGTGCCGGTTCGACCATCGTAGGTGCTCTTTTGGTAGGACTTTCCCGTAAAGCGGCAGCGGAGTTCTCTTTTTTACTTGCCATTCCTGTCATGTTGGCTACCAGCGGATATGATCTGCTCAAACACTATCAGGACTTTTCAGGAGCCAACTTCGTAGCGCTTGGTGTGGGATTTGTTACGGCATTTGTCGTGGCATATCTGACAATGATGTTTTTCATCAAATTTTTGGAGAAGTTTACGTTTGTAGCATTTGGTATCTACCGTATCCTTTTCGGACTTCTTCTTTTTGCATTGATGTAAGAGCTTGGGTATGTTAGCAGATATTGTAAAGTTTATCGTCGATACGGTTGCAGACTGGGGATATTTCGGTATTTTTGCCATGATGTTTCTGGAAAGCTCCTTTTTCCCTTTTCCCAGCGAAGTGGCAATGATCCCGGCGGGTTATCTGGCATCTGTTGGAAAAATGAACCTCTTTTTTGCCATCGCTGCAGGTATCGCCGGTTCACTGGCCGGTGCACTTTTTAACTACTTTTTGGCAGTCAAGTACGGACGAGGTTTTTTAATCAAATACGGCAAATACTTTTTCATCAAAGAAGAGACCATCGATAAAGTGGAAGCATTTTTTAAAGATCACGGGCATATTTCTACCTTTTCAGGGCGTTTGATTCCTGCGGTCAGACAATACATCTCCTTTCCGGCAGGTCTTGCACGTATGGATCTTAAAGAGTTTTCACTCTACACCGCTTTAGGCGCAGGTATCTGGACAACCATTTTAGCGCTTATAGGCTATTTTGTGGGAAAAAACGAAGAACTCGTACACCAATATACCAAAGAAATTACAATTATTTTAATTTCCACCTTGGCTATCGGAATATTTATTTATATAAAAAAGCATAAGAAAAAAGATTAATATTTACATTATATATTTCTGATATAATCAAGAAAAACAGCGAGGTTTTTATTATGAAAAAACGCATTATTTCAACGATTATCACACTTTTTACATTAACTGTTTTCACTGCTTGCGGTGGCGGTGGAGGAAGCACCCCTGAGAACAATAACGATGGAGGAAATATTGACAATGTTATTGTCGATGAGCAAGCTTACTATATAGATGCCGTAAACGGAAACGACCAAAACGATGGTAAAACACCGGGAACCGCATGGAAAAGTTTAAACAAAATAAATTCCACAACAATCAACGCAGGTAACAAAATCCTTTTCAGAACCGGACAGAAATGGCAAGGAACGTTGGAAATCCAAAACAACGGAACAGCAGAAAAACCTATCGTGATCGGTTCGTACGGAAAAGGAGAAAAACCTGTACTTTCTGCGTTAGGTACTGTACAAATTCATGAAAACAACAACAACGGTAATGTAGAAGATAACGAATGGATCCCCTATACTGCAGTAGGCGGTAACGGTCTTAGTATCGATTTTAAAGAACCTGTCAAAGATCCTAACAATACCTGGCTTGCCGTAATTTTAAACGAACATCCTTATCGCGTCAAAGTAAACGGGCAGGAGATTGTCGGAGCTTTTGATTCTATGGAACTTGGACCAAATTTTAAATGGCACTATAATATTGACAAAAGCGGCACTGTTTTTTACTACTACGGCAACGACAAACCAAATAGCATAGAAACCAATATTTACAGCACTCCTTTATACATTCATGACAATGCATATGTAAAAGTGGAAAATATTGCCCTTGAAGGGGGCTATGTCGCAGGACTTTTTATAGAAAATGCCCAAAATATCACAGTTGAAAATGTTACAACAGGAGATATGTCCAAACAGGGTATTTATGTAAAGGCAGACAATGCCATCTCTAAAAATATTATTATCAACAACTGTACCATCGACTCTCGCTATACCGTTGACTACTCTATGGCTGAACCGAACAAAGAAGCCAATGGCAGAACGACGACAACCAGAGGTGCACCGGAAGGCATAATATTTTACGGAGGCGTACAAAACTCAACTATCGCAAATTCTCTCATCAAAAACTGGACACATGCCAACATCAATATGAGTGCGGAAAACGAAGAGTCTCTTAGCAACAATAAAATCTATGGAAATATACTCACTGCTCCGGATATTGCATATGGCGGTCGGATAGGTATAGATGGTAAAAACACGGCAAATAACGAATTTTACAACAATACCATCAAAGATATCAAAGCACCTATTCAGTTCAACGGTCATGACAATTCATTTCATGATAACAGTGTTGAAGATATAAAAGTTTCACCGCTTAAACCGAATGATACAGGAAATGCTATTATCATACAGGCATACTCATCTCCTGTCTACAATATCAGCATCATCAACAATACATTTAAAAACATCGCAAAAAAGCCGGAAATTATAGTTTCGAACAACAATCAATTCGAATTGCGAAATATTGTGACAGAACCAAATACCTATGAGTAACACGAAGCCTCTCTTAACGAAGATTAGACTAAAATAGTTCTCATGATAAGAACTATTTTAGCCACTCTTTTTTTCGTCACCACCCTCATGGCAAATACAAATATTTGCGTATCCATCCCCCCTCAGGCTTTTTTTGTCAAAAAAATAGCAGGTTCCTATGCAGATGTTACTGTTTTGATTCCACCGGGTGCTTCTCCTGCTTCCTATACACCTAAACCCAGTCAATTAAAAGCGATTAAAAACGCTTCTGTATATTTCACCATAGGTGTCCCTTTTGAAAAAAACTGGCTAGCACGTTTTCAAAGTATCAACCCCAATTTAAAAGTCATTGATATGACAAAAGGTATCACCAAAAAACCACTGCACAACCCCATTGAAACACATGAACACGATCATCACCATGATGCCCTCGATCCGCACGTATGGCTTAGCCCTACCCTTTCATTGGCTCTGGCAAAAAATGTTTTAGAAACATTAAGCACGATAGATCCCGAACATAAAAAGTATTTTGAAGAGAATTATCAAAAGTTTCAAAAAGAAATTCATGAGCTAAAAGAACAAATTGCCCAAAAACTGCAAAATCTTAAAAACAGAACTTTTATTGTATTTCACCCTTCGTTTGGCTACTTCGCCGATGAATTCAACCTTCGTCAGGTTGCTATTGAAAAGGAGGGAAAAGAGCCAAGTCTGAAATACATCAAACGTGTTATCGACTATGCAAAAAAGAACCACATCAAAACGATTTTCGTAGAACCGCAATTTTCCCAAAAGAGCACCCGTTACATCGCCAGACAAATTAACGGTGAAGTTGCCAGTATCGATCCTCTCGCTTACGAGTGGGATACAAACCTTATGGACATAGCAAACAGCCTTGAAAAAACAAATCGTCATCAGCGTTAGAGACCTCAGTTTCTCTTACGGTTCTCATGAAGTACTCAAAGATATCAATCTCGATATTTACGAGGGTGACTATATCGCCATCATCGGACCAAACGGCGGGGGGAAAACAACATTTACCAAACTGCTTTTAGGACTTTTGACACCCCAAAAAGGTAAGATCAAAATCTTTGGCAAATCTGTCATCGAAGCCAGACAAAAAATCGGCTACCTCCCCCAATACATCAACTTCAATATGGATATGCCCATTACGGTATTTGATATCGTTTTACAGGGACGTTTGACACCGGATAAACTCTTCTACTCAAAAGAGGACAAAGAGATCGCCCTAAAACAACTGGAGAAGATGCACATCTTGCATCTTAAAGAACGAAAGATCAAAGAGCTTTCAGGTGGACAAAGACAGCGTGTACTTTTGGCACGAGCCCTTTCCAAACAACCCAAAATCCTGATACTGGACGAACCTACCGCATCAATCGACCCGGAAGGACAAAAAGATATTTATGAACTACTTAAAGCCTTACCTCTGACAAAAATTATTATAAGCCATGACATACAAGTGCTTTTTGAAGGGGTCAATCGCGTTGCCCATATCAACAAAACACTCTATCTTCATGAAAATATCGACACTTCCATTCAGAGAAATGAAGGACATTTTTGTGAAATGGAGCTTTTAGATTATATAAAGAGTCACTCATGTTCGAACTGATGCAAACACCCATCCTCGCCTCTTTACTTTTAAGCGTTGCCATAGGTATCATCGGCTCTTTCATGCTCATCAACCGCTCCCAATTTATCGCTGCAGCAATCGCACACGGCAGTTACGGTGGCATAGGTATCGCAATCTATTTTGGATTTTCCCTGCTTTTAAGTACCACCCTTTTTGCCATAGCCCTTGCTCTCTTACTAGCCTACATCACCTATCACGACAGATACCGAAGCGACACACTCATCGGTGTCATCTGGGCGGTAGGAATGAGCCTTGGGATCATCTTTATCGATCTTACACCGGGATACCATCCCAATATGATGAGCTTTTTATTTGGTGATATTTTGATGGTACCTCAGGAAGATATCTACTTTATGGCCGGTATAGATCTATTGCTGATTATCTCTGTCATTTTGCTTTATCCACGTTTTTTAGCCATCTCTTATGATATGAACTTCGCACTGCTTAACGGACTGAATGTCAAAACCATCTATGCCTATCTGCTTGTTTTGATGGCTTTGACTATTGTCATGAGTATCCGTAGTGTAGGACTTATTTTGGTGATTGCACTTTTTAGTATTCCACCTTTTATTGCCGAAAAGTTTACTTCACATTTTACGCATATGATGATTTTTTCCGGTATATTGGGCTTTGTTTTTGCATTGATAGGACTTTCCATCTCTTATCAGTTTGATATTTCAGCGACTGCCGCCATTATCTTAAGTGCAGCAGTTGCGTTTTTTGGAGTGACACTATATAAAAAAGGAGGCTAACATGAAAGGACTTGGTATAGGTGCGGCAATAGGAATTCTCTTTTTTCTCATTGCACTCCCTTTTTTTAGTGCACAACACGCCATGCTTATAGGTATCGTTGCATTGTTGGTTGCACTATGGACAAACGGTGCATTACCGCTGGGTGTAGTTTCTCTGCTTCCTATCATCCTTTTTCCCGCACTTGGCATACTCGATGTCAAAGCCGTCGCCCCAAACTACTCCAAAACAATCATCTTTCTCTTTATCGGTGGTTTCATGATGGCAATTGCGGTGGAGAAGATAGGACTGCACAAATATTTCAGCGCAAAACTGCTCTCCTTTTTTCCAAACACGGCAACGGGCATCATCTACGCCCTATCCGTTACCGCAGCACTTTTAAGCGCTATCCTTTCAAATACCACCATCACACTGATGCTACTTCCCATAGGACTTTACCTGACACAAAACACCAAACTTAAAGTACGTTTCCTGCTTGCTATCGCTTATGGTGCCAGTATCGGTGGTATTATCACACCTATTGGTACACCTCCAAATATGCTTTTGCTGGGTTTTTTAGAAGAGCATGGTGTTGAAGCACCCTCTTTTGGCGAGTGGATCCTCTTAGTCTCTCCTGTTGCTTTGGCTATGTTGCCGGCTATTCCTTATATCCTTTCAAGAAGTGTGAAAAACGAGAGTGTTCATGAAATAGACACAACTATCCCCATGCTCGACAACACCCAAAGAAGACTGATATGGATACTCTCTGCTTTGGCACTTTTACTTTTGATCAATACCCCAATCAAACCCTACTATTCCGGTCTGGGGCTCAATGAAAAGTTGATACTACTTGGCTTCGGTCTTTTGATGTTTTTCCCGAAAATCGGCTTTTTAACGTGGGAGGATACCAGAGATCTGCCTTATGAAATCATCTTTTTATTTGGTGCGGGATTTACCATCGCCGCGGCTTTCACCAAAACAGGACTCGCAGCTGACATAGCCCATAAAATCGCCTTTATCTCTCAAATGCCACTCTTTTGGATGTTTTTACTCGTAGCACTCTTTGTCTCATTTTCAACCGAAGTCACCAGCAATACCGCACTTACCTCCATCGCATTGCCTATCTTTTATGAATTTGCCAAAGATATGGGACATGAAGGGGTGGTATTGATGATGGTTGCTACCATTGCGGCAAGTTACGCCTTTATGCTGCCTATCGCCACACCGCCAAATGCGATTGTTATGAGTTCACGCGTTATCAAAGTCGGGGAAATGGCGCGTATCGGAGTATTTGCAAATTTTATCGGTGTTTTTGTGGTTGCAGTTGTAGGATATTTTCTTTGGTAAGTTTTTAAAAGGCATAAAAAAAGGCAAGCCGCTAAAAGCGGACTTGCCTGAAAATATCTAACCGAAAATCAGATTAGAATTTATAAGTAGCGTAAACCTGAATATCGTTTTGATCTACTTTTTTATTATCATCTGTAGTACCATCGCTATTTACATATGCAAGTGTTAAGTTCAAGTTTCCAAGATCTTTCCCGGCAGTTACAGCAATTTCAGTTAAATCACCGGCATCTCCACCAGCTTTATCTGCATCTGTGTAGTAAACACCAAAACTTGCAACATCTTTTACATTGTATGTCGCAGATACATTATATGCAGTTACATCCGCAGCACTTACATAACCATAATTCCACCAAGCTTCTGTATAAAGTTTAGATTGTGTACCACCAAGATTTGCAGCAGTTAAAAGATCTTTATCTGTATCGGAGTATGCAGCACTTAATCCTAAACCTTCATAGTTGTAACCAATTTTAACAGCATATCCGCTACCGGTATCACCTGCTGATGGATCAGTATAAACATATTGTGCACCAAGACCGAAACCTTCGTAAGAACCGTCAGCTTGAAGCCATGCAACATTTGCAGCACCGGGAGCAATATAATACCAGGCTTGTGCAGCTATACCAGGAATAGCTTTTGTTACGGCACCAAAAGCATATGCACCTTCATCAGTTAGAAAACGATTAAAGGCATTGTCACTGATGCCATCAGAATATACGTTCGTTCCAGGTGCATTATCATCACCCATAAAACCTGTATAGGATAAAGCGGTTTTACTTTTATCTAAAAAATCTTTACCGTTGCTTCTTCCAACCCATGCAGCCACCAATGTAGTATCAACAATATCATTATTGACGGCAACTGCAGCATCATATGTATTTTTTGCAATATTCCAAGTCTCAGTAAATACCATTGGTGTATCAAGCGCCTGACGACCAAGTACCATTGTTGTATTGGAAATTCCACTTAATGGCTGGAAAGAAAGATTTAACGTATCAATCCATACACCATCATTTATATTAACACCTTTACCTTTTCCTAAAGGGAAACTCAATTTTGGATCATTAAACCCAATAGTTTGTCCTGCCCAAGTATCACTTACCAATGTGTCTTCAAGACCCATTGTAGAAACACCGGTAACACCATAGTTCAACTTCACACAAGTGTCACAAGCTCCAACTGACGCAGTACCTCCTAGTTGGATACCTACATTTCCATAAGATGTACCTTTATCAAAAAGATCTCCATCATTTGCATCATTCGTTCCATAGAACAAACTTGCGCTTCCACCGAAGCTTTCATTTTTGATATCAGCTTGCGCTGCTGTTGTTGCCAATGCGATAGCAACTAAACTCATTGTAATTTTTTTCATTCATTTCTCCTCTTGTT
>Ga0256843_1001825_pt1 | contig 16239 bp, 13 predicted proteins | sample AlvinellametaG_FD_191572 | JGI IMG/M metagenome (GOLD analysis project Ga0256843, IMG submission 191572) | Pompeii worm associated microbial communities from hydrothermal vent at the East Pacific Rise, Pacific Ocean - Alvinella | ecosystem: Host-associated > Annelida > Integument > Unclassified ... | reverse complement strand
TCGACTATCAGATTTTTCGTCAGGCACTGGAAGATCTGACCGATTGGCACAAGGAGGGATGGACGCTCGAACTCTCCTGTAACGCCCATCTCGACGACTTCAGCCGCAGTGCGTTCTCCGCCCTCTTCCGAAAATATCAGGAGACGCTCTCCTCGCTGATCATCGAAATCTCGGAGCAGGAATTTCTGGCCTGCAGTGAAGATGAGAAGGAGCGCCTGCAGATCCTCTCCCAACTGGGCATCAAGATCTCCATCGATGATTTCGGCACCGGATACTCTTCCCTCCGCTATCTTCATACTCTGGAAGTGGACGAGATCAAAATCGACCGGGAGTTCATCTCGGCACTGCCGGAGGATAGCCGGACGCTCGCTTTGGTCAAGGTCATCAAAAAAATCGCCGATATCTACGAGCTCGACTGCATCGCCGAGGGGATCGAAACCCGGGAGCAATCGGAGTTGCTTGATTCCATCGGACTCTCCTGGCAACAGGGATTCTATTTCGCCCGACCGATGCCGCGGGAGGAGTGTACCCGCTTTCTTCGGGAATTCCGCTAACGAAAGGGATCACAGCTCTTCAAAGTCCCGGAGCGGTATCCCTGCATGAACCACGTCATCCGCTGCCGCGAAGTACCATGGGTGAAACTGTCGGGGACTACATAGCCCCGGGCCTGCTTCTGCAGGGTATCATCTCCGATTTGTGACGCGGCGTTCATCGCCTCTTCGATATCGCCCGGCTCCAGATATTTGCGGGCGTGATGGGCCCAGATTCCGGCAAAACAGTCGGCCTGAAGCTCCACAGGAATCTGAAGATGATTGGCCCGGCGCCTGTCTCCCCGACGCAGCGCCTGCGCCTGAAGAGCGTGGACCTTCTTCAGGATGCCCAGCTCATCCTGGACCCGATGTCCCACTTCATGTGCCAGGACGTAGGCCTGGGCGAAATCACCCGGTGCGCCGTGCCGCCGTGCCAGCTCGTCGAAAAAGCCCAGATCGAGATAGATCTTTCCGTCGCTCGGGCAGTAGAAGGGACCTGTCTGGGCACTGGCGTAGCCGCATCCGCTTCGGGTACTTCCGCGAAAGAGTACCAGTGTCGGCGGATGATAGCGCCGGCCGTAACGGGAAAAAACCCCCTCCCAGACATCCTCCGTCGAAGCGAGTACCTTTTTGATGAAAACCGCTTCATGATCCTCCGGTTTCCGATCGACAGGATGCGAAATCTGTGAGCCTCCTCCCGACAAAGAGAGAGGATTGAATCCGCTCACATAGGCCAAAAACCCCACCGCCAGAATCGCCCAGCCGACTTTGGTCCGCAACAACGGGCGGATCAGCGGCCAGAGCATCATCAGCGCTCCGGCGGAGAAGCGTCCTCCGCCGGAAGTGCTGCTTCCACTGTAGCGCCGATCTTCGACATATTGGCTCTCCCGTTCATCATCCAGGCGCATCACTTCCTCCATTGAAAAAGAAAATTATCCGGGAATATAATAACTGATCTATTCTGAGGATTCTGATTGACGGTCAATTTGAAACTTTTATAACCCCAAAAGCAAAGTTCCACTACAATAAAGGCCTCTTTTCTTCCGGAAGTTTTCATAAAGGACGCAGTTTTGGCCCTGGCACTCGCACGCAAATACCGTCCCCGTTCCTTCGCCGACCTGGTAGGCCAGGAGGCGGTCTCACAGACTCTGGTCCAGGCGCTCGACGGCGACCGGCTCTCCCACGCCTATCTCTTCTCGGGACTTCGCGGAAGCGGCAAAACCTCCACCGCCCGGATCTTCGCCAAGGCCCTGCTCTGCGAACAGGGACCGACCTCCCGTCCCTGCGAAGCGTGCCCCCACTGCGTCATGGCCAACGAATACCGTCATATGGACATCATCGAGATGGACGCCGCTTCCAACCGGGGGATCGACGACATCAAGGAGCTGATCGAGCACACCAAGTACAAGCCCGGCAGCGGCCGCTTCAAAATCTTTATCATCGACGAAGTCCATATGCTCACCCCCCAGGCCTTCAACGCTCTGCTCAAGACCCTCGAAGAGCCCCCCGACTTCGTCAAGTTCATCCTGGCCACCACCGATCCCCTCAAACTTCCGGCGACGATCCTCTCCCGGGTGCAGCACTTCCGTTTCAAAAAAATCCCGCCCCGCCTGGTCAAAAGCCATCTGGAGCACATCCTCCACCTGGAGGGGGTCGGGTATGAGCCCGAAGCTCTGGAGATCATCGCCCGCAGCGGCGCGGGGAGCCTGCGGGACTCTCTGACCCTGCTGGACCAGGCGATCGTCTACGCCAAAGGAAGCGTCGACGTCGCCACCGTTACCGGCATGCTCGGCATCATCGAACCGGCCCTCCTGGACGGGCTGCTGGACAATATCCTCCACAAAAACGAGGCGGCGATCCTCGACTTTGTCCGTCAAAGCGCCGAATACGAAACCGAGATGATCGTCGATGAGCTGACTCTGCACCTCAAGGAACTGCTCTTTGCCAAAGATCCCCGCTTCCCTCCCCTGATCCTGGACCGCTTCTTCCGGATTCTGGCCGACGCCAAGGAGCTCCTGGCCCTGGGAAGCGATGGAGAATTTGTCCTCTCTCTGACGCTCTTCAAGATGACCGAGGCGCTGAGTGTCAAAGAGATCGACGAGATGATCCGCACCCTGCAGAAAGAGCTCTCCGGCGTCGTCCCCGCCGCCGCGACACCCGCGGCAGAACCTGCTCCGCTCTCCCGTCCTGCGGTCCCTGCCGGCTTGGAACCGGAGGCTACCACACCGGTGACGGAGACGGGCGCAGCGACGGTGAAGCCCGAAACATCCCCCACTCCGGCAGATCCGTCGTCCGCCTCGGAACCCAAGCCCTCCATCCCTCCGGGGTCAGAGGAAACAGAGAGGACAACCGCCGAAGAAGCTCTTCCCGACAGCGGTGCTTTGCGGTTCAAAGCTCTTCTGGAAAAGCTCTACGACCGGGACTACGATCTGGGCGAAGTTTTCGAGCGCAATATCACCTATCAGAGTTTTCGTGAGGGCAGGCTCACCTGGGAATCCACCGCCGCGGGCGAGGAGAAGAAGCTCCTGGTCAAATACTGGGGCGTGATCCGGATGTTCGTCCAGGAGATCTTCGGTGTCGAGACCAAAATCGTCAACATCGCCAAAGAGGTCCCCGCCGCCCCCGATACGGATAAAAAAAAACTGAACTCAGAGCCTGAACCGACCCCTCAAGCCCTCTCCACGCCTCAGCCGGTACCCCGCGTTGACGAGTGCGACCTCCCCGACAACGCCCATACCGCTAGTACCCTGGAGGCTGTGGAACTTCCCAGCAGCTGCATGGATCCCGATACCGGTACGACGGAAGCGTCCAGAGAGAAAGAGCCATCCACCCTTCTGGAGGAGCCGATGATCAAGGAGGCGATTGCCCTGTTTGATCCCAAAAGGGTACGCATCAGGCGCAAAAGCTGATCACGGTATCGGGCGAGAAATCCGGGCGTCGGAGGTAGCAGAGCTTTTGCCGTGTCATCCACGCATTCTGTGCAGCCTCACGGAGAGGTTGCCGGTGTGGGATCAGCGGGAGTGAATCGAAAGGAGTTTCTTTACTCCGGAGCCGCTTCATCGGTTTCCCAGGGGAAAGCCATGTAGTTGCTTTCGGTGCTCTCATTGGCTTCCAGTTTGATAAAGAAGCCGGTCATGGGAGAGACGTTGTGGTCGAATCCCGGCGTATCAGGTGTCACGGCTTTATAGATCTCATCGCCGCTGTCGGCGCTGATATAGACGGTTCCCGTGATGTAGGGAGCGTTGGGGTTGTTGTCGCTGTCGTCATCAGTGCTCATCGGGTGATATCCGCTATCGGCGTTTCCGTGGGAGAAGTAGAGATCTCCCAGAGGAAAGCTGAGTGGAAAAGGATTGCCGAGAATAATTTTTTTGTCGGCATCGCTGTCGGTATCGGGGAGCTGTTTCCTAAAGACAATACTGAAATTGCCGTCGGAAATGTCGAGGTCCGAGGCGTTGAGTTCCGGAACCTCCTGAAGCCCCGGAAGATCGAGATTGATTTTCAGGGTTCGGTTGGCATCGGTGATAATCCAGTAGCCTTTGCCGGGGGTAAGGGTGTCGTTGGACTCCATCAGCCGTTTCTGGGTGTTGGTGCCGGTATAGTCGTCGGCACCGGTCTGCTCGTACATAACCCAGTCGGCATCATCTCCGTAGGTGCCGAGGGCGGGGGAGAGGAGTTCATCGATCGTATTGTCTCCCGTGTCACAGGGGAAGCTGACGAGACTCCATCGGTAGGCATACAGGGGACGGCTCACCTGTTCGCAGGGCCCCAGGACGATTTTGGCCAGGAACATTCCCCGTCCGTGAGTGACAGCGATCAGCCGGCTTTCGTCGTACCAGAAGAGTTGATCGACGGGAACCGTGGCTGGGCCGTTGTTGGTCGCGAGCCAGCTGCTGCCGCCGTCTTCACTGGTGAAAAGACCCACTTCGGTTCCCACATAGAGATAGTCGGATCGGGTTGGATGACGGACGATGGTCCGGACCGGAGCTTCGGGCAGTTCCTGACTCAGATCCTCCCAGTTACTGCCGCCGTCGGTGGAGCGTTGCAGGTTTCCCGCGGCGAAGCCGCCCCAACCGGCATAAAAGAGATCGTGATTGTCTTGGTCAATCATCAGTGCCAGAACATATTTGCCGTTGGCGTCGTGGATTTTGGTCCAGGTGGGGGATGCGGCGGTGCCGTCGGTACTTTTATAGATGGAGCCGTCGTTGTAGCCGACGAGAATCAGATCGGAATTTCCCGAGGCAATGGCGATCTGACTGATGTTGATGGTGTTGCCGTTGCTGTCATAGACGGGATCTTTGATCTGGCTCCAGTTGATATCGTCCGGATTATCGGTGCTGACGTTGGTACTGCGCCACAGTTTTCCCCCGCCGGCGAGCATGGTATTGTCGTTGTTGGGGTCGAGAACAAACGGAGCGATAAAGTTGGCGTCACCCCCCGCATCGTCCAATCCGTTTTCGTAGATATAGCTGGCGCCGGCTCCGTCGTCGGAGCGATGAATCTGGAGATAGACATACTCACCGAAATAATAGTACTTTCCGGCGCTACTCTCGTGGGAGACGGCGGCAAATCCTCCGTCTCCGCCGAAGGTGCTTCCCCAGGCGGTACCGTTATCATCGGGCTGGATCAGGGAACCGTTGTCCTGGGTTCCGCCGGCGATCCGGGATCCGGGAATTCCGGCTCCGCCATAGAACTGCGTAACGCCCAGATGGTTGTTGAGGTTGGTCCATCCGTTGTTGTCGGCATCGTCATTGGCGACGGTAATGTCATCCGCTTTGTAGACACCGCCGTCGTTGGCGTTGTAGATCCGTTTGTTGTCGCCCCCGTCGTAGTGGGGATCGGCGATGAGGACATGGTGATCGGCGTGGGGAGAATCGGGCGCGTAGTACCAGGTGCTGATTTTGTCCCAGTTTTTGCCGCCGTCGGTACTGCGGTAGATATCCAGCCCGGCAATCAGCAGATGATCGGTATCGGTGGGATCGACCCAGATGGCATTGTCATACCATCCCTGGGAACTGAGATGCTGGGGATTGGAGAGGTAGGTCCAGGTTTGGCCTCCGTCGTCGGAACGGTAGATCTCTCCCGAGTTGTGATCGACTGAGGCGTAGACGACACCCGGGGTCCCGGCGGCGTAGTCGAGTTCGACCCGTCCGGAGATCCAGGAGTCGGAGGCGTCGACGATGGTGACCCGGGTCCAGTTCTGCCCCTCGTCGGTGCTGTAGTAGATATCGCCGTTGATCGATCCGACGATGGTTTTGTTGTCGTCGTTGGGATCGAAGCGGACATCCTCCATCATCGTATAAGAGTGGGGGCCGGGAGCGCTTTTGGACCAGTGGTCGCCTCCGTCGGTCGAAGTGAAGATCGCATTGTCCCGGGCGACGGCGATGAGGGTGCCGTTGCCGTTGATCGCCAGGCGGTTGATGTAGTACCAGTCCGAATCGTCGCCGGGATCGGTCGTATCGATGTGGTTCCAGGTTTTTCCGCTGTCGGTGGATTTGAAAAGTCCGTATCCGCGGATACTGTCACCGTTGTAGAACCCCTCTCCCGTGGAGGCGTAGAGGACGGTGTTGTCGATATCATCGGTAGTACGGGGGTCGGCGACGATTGACGTGATGGCGAGATTGGCCATAAAATCATCGACCGGATTCCAGGAGGCTCCGCCGTCGTCACTGTGCTAGATGCCGCCGCTGACGCTGCCGGCGAAGATCAGGTCGGTATTTTGGGGGTGAATGTAGAGGGTTCGGATACGTCCGCCGATATTGTCCGGACCGAGAAAGGACCAGTCGTTTCGGTCCAGGTGGATGGTTCGGGACATGATGGAGGCGGCGTTGCTTCCCGTGATGACTGAATATTGCGTAGTGTAACGTTTCTGAAGAAGTTTTTCTGTCTTGTCGACAATACGTTTGCGCTGAAGGTCCGCACGGATCAATCCGTCGGGTTTGACGACGCCGTAGACGCTGAGCTGCTGCATTCGGAACTGCATGGCCAGGTCGGGCTTGTCCGGGCGTTCAGGCTTCAGCGCTTTTTCAAAAGCGCGCGCAAGCGTCTTCTCGGGCAGGGTGCAGAGTGCAATATTGTCGAGGGCTCTGAATTTCTTGACGGTACGGATTGCGCTCAATGGGCGTTTCAGCCATCGGGCGATCTTCGCCTCTGTCCAGTTCTGGTCGGCCGGACAGCGCTGAGAGTGACGGAGGACTTTCGGATCGGAAGAGGCGTTGGGGCGGATATCCCGCTTTATGGTTGGTATGCCGGCATTTGAAATACCGGTTACACCCCATAGAAAAATCAACGGGAAAAAGATTTTGCGCAAAATAAGCAAACTCCTGACGGGAAGATGACAAGAAAGACTCTTCCCATATATGATGATGTTTGTCAATGTAACAGAAATCAGATAAAAGAGCGATAATCAATGCTTTTTTCGGCGTTTTTTGGGTCCTGAGCGCACTCTACCGAATTTTTCGACCTTCAGTTTCTGCTCCAAAAGCAGGGTATAGATAGCCCGCCCTCCCAACGCGTTGGCCGTCATGGTGGAGAAGAGGGCCGTCGTGAGCATCGGCAGGATCAGGGAAAAATCCCGGGTCAGCTCCGCGACGAGGATGATGCCGGTCAGCGGCGCGAGGACGGTGGCGGCAAAGAGGGCGCTCATCCCCACCAGGGCGAAGAGCTTGGGATCGAGGGAGAGGGAGGGAAGCAGGCGATCGACCATGAGCCCGAAGGCGATCCCAAACAGTGTCCCCAGCGCCAACATCGGGGCGAAGATGCCTCCGGGAGCCCCGGAACCGTAGGAGAACATCGTCAGGAAAAAGCGCAGCAGGAAGAGCGCCAAAAGGGAGGAGACGGAGAGCGTCTGGGAAAAAGCGAGGTGAATGGCGTTGTACCCTTCGCCGACACTGACCGGATCGAAGCTGTAGAAAAGGCCGATGACAATGCCGATCGGGAGGATGACCAGACAGTAGTGGCATCCCCTCAGGCCGGAGATCGAACGGGTAAAGCGCAGCAGGAAACGGTTGAAAAGATAGCCCAGCAGGCCGAAGAAGAGACCGAAAAGAGCGAAGATCCACATCTCCGAAGCGGCGGGCATCGGAAGCGAACCGACGGGGATGGCTACTTCGTTGCCGAAAAAAACCCGGAGGGTGACGATGCTGGTGATCGTCGCGGTCAGGACGCTCTGGATGGCGGTATAGGTGTAGCGGACCTCTTCACGCATCTCCTCGAAGACAAAAAGGACTCCGGCCAACGGAGCGTTGAAGGTGGTGGCCAGGCCTGCGCCGGCTCCGGCGGCGATCAGCAGATTGATCTCACGGTGGGTCAGAGGAAAGTGTCGGGAGACGATCTGTCCCAGGGCCCCGCCGATCTGGACGGAAGGCCCCTCCCGTCCCATGACCATTCCCGCTCCCAGTGAGAGGATCCCTCCGAAAAACTTCACGACGATCACCTGCAGGGGATGCATCTCCCGTTTGTCCCCCACAACCCCCTCGATCTCCTGGATGCCGCTGCCGCCGGCTTCGGGGGCGTAGTGACGGACGAGATAGACCGCTATGACAATCATCAGGGTGGAAGAGAGAGTATAGGCGATCCAGCTGCGCTCCGGCCAGGGCCAGAGGGAGTTGATGAGGTCGCCCCGGTGGGTTTCGATCCAGTCGACGCTGAAATGGAAAAAGGTGATGAGGAGTCCGACCAGGATGCCGATCACCCCGGCCAGGACGATCATCAGGACAAATCTGCTTCGCCGCTCCATAATCCGATCCTCTTCCCCTTCCCATTCAGCTCATATCTTTATGATACCGATTTTATCGGAGAAATGATCTTCTCCTGATGAAAAAAGGATTTGGGTGACGGCCAGGGGAAGAATAACCAGACGTTCCCGGATTTTTTGGTCCGAGTTTTCCGAAACTATTTGGCGGTTTTGTTGTCGGTTTAAGTGTGGAAGAGCTGTCCCCCTCCCCATCGAATTGCGGGGAGAGCCGCCAAGTTATGTTATGTATGAAACAGAGCGTGAAGGGATCGGATTTTGCGACCGGATAACTACTTTTTCAGCAGCCAGGTCTGAAATGCGTTTTCTCCCAGTTTTTCCGTCCAGACGGGGATACCGTCCTCTTTAAACGTATCGATGAGCGGCGCGGGAAAAAAATCGGTATCCAGACGCAGGGTCTGGCCGGGCTCCAGATCTTTCATGGCGATACGGACCTCGGCGAGGGGATTTTTCTCCGCTTCCAAAAGGGCACCGGCATCGAGGACGGACCGGGCGTCTCCCGTTACCCAGTCGGGGCGGGCCTCTTCCGATTCGCTGTTCTGTTCATCCGAGTCCTTTTCTCCCAGCGGAGGTTGACCGAGTTCTTTGCGGATGAGGTTGGTCAGCTCCATAGGGCCGTATCCACCGATTTTTGCTACCTGGCTCAGGGTGGCGATCCGGGCGACCGTACGGCGCAGGATGGGGTTTTTGAGCTTTTTGTACTTGGGGTTGAGAGCCATCAGGTAGGCTTCCAGCTGCGGAAAAGCCTCCAGCAATGCATTGATATTGGTTTTCGGTGTAATCTCCATCTGCGATCTCCTTTTCACTTTTGAAATTCTCATGGGGCAATAAAATCTGACAAATTCTATCAGCTTTATCCTGTCAAAATATTAATCCTCAGTTAAACTCATTCCCCTATTATCCATAAATCAATAAAGAATCAGGAGTTCTTCGTGGAGACAATTACACGCATCAAGAACGAGATCCGGAAAGTGGTGGTAGGACAGGAAAAGATGGTCGAAGCCCTGCTGACCGGTCTGTTGACCCGCGGGCATATTCTGCTCGAAGGGGTGCCCGGTCTGGCCAAGACAACGACGGTTAACGCGTTGGCCAAGAGCCTGGGGTTGGATTTCAAACGGGTCCAGTTTACCCCCGATCTGCTCCCCAGCGACATTATCGGGACCGAGATCTACGATCCGACCAACAACAGTTTCAAGATCAAAAAAGGACCGGTTTTTACCAACCTTCTGCTGGCGGACGAAATCAACCGGGCGCCCGCCAAAGTTCAGTCGGCTCTGCTGGAGGTGATGCAGGAACGGCAGGTGACCATCGGCGACGAGAGCTTCAAAATCTCTCTGCCTTTCCTGGTCATGGCGACTCAGAACCCCGTTGAGCAGGAGGGAGCCTATGAACTCCCCGAGGCCCAACTCGACCGCTTCATGATGAAGGTGGTGGTCGGCTACAACACCCGGGACGAGGAGCTGGAGATCGCCCGCCGGGTTGCCAACAACGCCTTCGGCGAGATTGAGCAGGTAGCCAGTATCGAGGATCTGGATCGGATCCGCCATGAGGCGATGCAGGTGCATATGGACGAGGAGATCGAACGCTACATCGTCGAGCTGGTCTTCGCCACCCGGGAGCCGGAGAAGTACGGCCTGGAGAAGATCAGGCCCTACATCGAGTTTGGTGCGTCGCCCCGGGCCAGCATCGATATGTACAAGGCCGCCCGGGCCGTCGCCTACCTCAAGGGGCAGGATTTCGTCTCGCCTATCGAGATCGCCTACATCGCAAAAGAAGTGCTCCGCCACCGGATCATTCTCAGCTATGAAGCCCAGGCGGAAGAGGTGAGCCAGGACTTCATCATCGAAGAGGTTCTCAAAGCCGTTCCCATTCCGTGAATGGGAACGGCCTCGAATTGAGAATGGAGAATGGAGAGTTGAGAATGGTGGAAAGCTTTTCTGCGAAAAGCGTTTTGTTAGAGAAATCAAAGGATGGTGACAATGGATAAAAAGAAGTTTTGCGCAGCAAAACATACAATCACTCTTCATTTTTCACTTTTCACTCTTCACTTGATTTCGCAGGAGGCGAAATCATGACCTTCGCCGCCAAGAAGATCGCCCTCAAGACCCGCAAGCAGGTTTTCGGCGAAATGCTGGGTAACAACGCCTCGCTCTTTCAGGGGGAAGGCTTCGAGTTTGCCGAGCTGCGGGAGTATATCTACGGCGACGACGTACGCAAAATCGACTGGAAGACCACGGCGAAGCTCCGCAAACCCTATGTCAAGATCTACCACGAGGAGCGGGAGCTCAACGTCGTGGTCTCTACGCTGATGGGGGGATCGACCTGGTTCGGTACCGCCCGTCCCAAGAGCGAGTACATGGCGGAGCTGGTGGCGATCCTGGGGTTTTCAGCGGTCAAAAACAGCGATCTCTTTACCCATCTGCTCTACGCCGATCGACTGATTCGCAGCAGTAAACCCAGCAAGAAGATCTATGCCGTCCACCGGGAGCTGGAGGAGGCGCTGGCCTTTGATCCCCTGGGAAAGGCTTCCGATTTCGCCGGCTGGACCGATACGCTTTACCGGCGGGTCCGCAAAAAGGCGCTGATGTTTCTCATTTCCGATTTTGTGGGCGAAGTGGATCTGCGGCTTTTGAGCCGGAAACACGATCTCTTCGTCATCATTGTCCGGGACCGTTTCGAGGAGAATCCCTCCTCCCTGGGCTATCTGCGCCTGGTCGATCCCGAGAGCGGCGAGAGTTTTGAAGGCGACATCAACGACGCCGTGATGAAGGAGTACAGGAAGGCCCTGGTGGCCAACGACCGAAGGCTCTACAAACATCTGCGGAAAAACGGTATCCGCTATGCCAAACTCTATACCGACGAAGAGCCCTTTGCCAAACTGATCAAGAGGATGCGATGAGACCCGACAGCAATATGACATTGCCGCCCATCAAGGATATCAAACCGATGGTGGAGATTCCCGATATGAGCCTCTGGCTCTATTGGGGAGTCGTGATCCTCGGTATTGTGATTCTGGGCGCAGCGCTCTTTTTCCTGATCCGCAGGATTCTGAGTCTCCGGGAGGAGAACCGGGCCAGGCGCTATCTGGAGGCGCTGCACCGGGTGGAGTGGAGCGACCCCAAAAAGGCCGCCTATACCATTACCCGCTACGGTCGCCTCCTGGCGACCGACGAGCGGCGCAAAGAGCTCTTCAGCCAGCTGCTGCCGCTGCTGGAGCGGTACAAATACCGCAAAAATGTCGGTCCGGTCGACGAGGAGACCAAGCGACGTTTCGAACTCTACAGGCAGGTGTGCGATGAGTCTGTTTGAGCACTTCAGTTTCCAGTATCCGTGGGTGCTGGCCCTGGCGGTTCTCTTCTGGATCTGCGGCAGGTACTGTCCCGCCCGGACCCAGGCAATCTACTTCCCCCATGTCCGCAGCCTGCTTTCGGTCCACGGGCACAAGAGCCGCTGGCTGGAGATCCTCAAGTGGATCGGGATCCTCGGACTCCTGCTGGCGCTTGCTTCTCCGGTGCTTACCGACGAATACAAAAACGTCAAGAAACCGGGCCGCGATATCATGCTGATTATCGACTCCAGCGGCTCGATGCGTCAGCGGGGCTTCGATCCCAACGATCCGCTCAAAAGCAAGTTTGACGTGGTCAAGGAGGTCGTCGGCGATTTCATCAACCAGCGGAAAAACGACCGTATCGGTCTGATCAACTTTGCCAGTGTCGCCTTCGTCGCCTCGCCGCTGACCTTCGAGAAGGATTTTCTGCGGCAGATCCTCGCAATGCAGGAGCCGGGAATCGCCGGAGAGAAGACCGCCATCAACGACGCCCTGCTGCAGACCTACAATATCCTCTCCAAGAGCCACGCCAAGTCGAAGGTGGCGATCCTGCTCACCGACGGGATCGACAACATGAGCCGGATCTCCTTCGACGAGATCCGCAGGCTTGTCAGCGACAGCGATGTGAAGCTCTATACCATCGGGATTGGCAGTTACCGGGATTTTGATGCGCCCTATCTGACGGCACTGGCCGCGGCGGGACACGGCAAATTCTATGCGGCATCCAACAAAGCGATGCTCAAAAAGATCTACAAAGATATCGATCGGCTTGAGACCAGTAAGATCAAGAGCAAAAAGGTGGTCAAGCATGACTATCTCTACATCTATCCGCTCTTCGTCGCGATTCTGGCTCTGCTGCTTTTTATCTACTACCGAACGGCCAAGGGGGTGGAGTGATGGAGTTTGTCCATCCGCAGTTTTTCTGGGTGATGCTGGTGCCCTTTATTATTTTCGTCGTGCTGGTGACCACCAACAAGGACAAGGTCGCCCGGATTTTTGACGAGAGGATTCTGGAACGGTTGAGAGCCGACAGTGAGACGCTGCCCAACTCCCTGCGTAACCTGGTGCTCTTTGCGGCGGTCTTCCTGATGATCGTGGCGCTCTCCCGTCCGGTGATCGACGAAGGGGAGAAGGTGGTCAATCTCAAAGGAATTACGGTGCTGACGGCGTTGGATATCTCCGGCTCGATGCGCAGCCGTGATCGCTACCCCAACCGCCTGGAGTTCGCCAAGAAAAAGCTTAAAGAGTTTTTCGACGCGATGCCCGGTGACGAGATCGGTGTTTTGGCGTTTGCGCACAACGCCTTTGTGCTTTCCCCCTTTACCAGCGATGCCGCGACGCTTAAGCAGATTGTCGACGGGGTGAGCGAGAACTACATCAATATGGCGTCGACCGATCTCCTTTCGCTGGAGGCGGTGGCGGCCAGACTTCTGGCGAAAAAGCAGCAGAAGATCCTTGTGGTCTTTACCGACGGCGGGGATGACGCGGCGCTTCGGGGTCTGAAAGAGCGGCTCAAAGCGGACGGTATCACCCTCTATGCCGTGCTGGTCGGGACGAAAAAAGGGGCGCCGGTCCTGGATGCCAAGGGACATCCCATGCAGAAGAAAGACGGGACCATTGCCATCACCCAGATCAATGAAACACTGGGAAAGATCGCCCGGGCCAGCGGCGGTGACTATGTCATCGCCGGTTACGGAAAAGACGATATCGAAAAGCTGGCCGAAACGATTCATCGCAAGTTCTCCGGACACAACCGGGGAGAGATCCGGATTCATGAACAGGTGGAGCTCTTCGTCTATCCCCTGGCCGGTGCGGTGATTCTGCTGCTCATGGGCTTGAGTTCCATGCCCCGAAGCGGTCAGTCGTTTCGGCGTCCGAAACGGAAACAGAAGGAGGCGCGCACATGAAACGTCTGAGTCTGATCGTCTGGATCCTCTCGGCCGTCGCCTGGGCGGGCCTGCAGGATTTCAAAGTGATCGAAGCAGCCCGCAGGGCCTATGAGGCAAAGCAGTACGAAAAGAGTGCCGCATTGCTGGAGAAGCTCTCCCAGGATGACGCTCCGCTTCATTATGATCTGGGCAACGCCTACTACAAAAAAGGTGACTACGCCAAAGCTCTGCGGCACTATAAACGGGCCAAAGGCCCCGGCGTCGACGAAGAGGCCCGGCTGCACAATATCGGCAACGTCTACTTCAAAAAGAGGGAGTTGAAAAAGGCGATCACCGCCTATGAGGCGGCCCTGAAGATTCGCGATGACGCCGAGACTCGTTACAATCTGGAGCTGGCAAAAAAACTGCTGAAACAGCAGGAGCAAAAGAAGCGTCAGAAGCAAAAAAAGCGGCAACAGCAGAAGAAACAAAAGCAGAACCGGAAGAAGAATCAACAGAAGAAAAACGATCAAAAGAAAAATCAGCAGAAGAAGCAGGAAAATCAAAAGAAGAACCGGCAGCAGAAGTCGGGTCAGAAGAATCAGAATCAGAAAAGCCAGTCCGGAAAAGAGGGCAAAGATCAGAAACAGAACCCATCGGGCAAGCCGGGTGAGAAGAAGCGAAAAGAGAAGCAACAGCAACAGGGACAGAAAGAGCGGAAAAAGCAGCAGAACTCCCAGGGGTCCAAGCCCAAGGAGCAAAAAACCCAACAGAAGGGCAACCCGCCCAAAGAGAACAAGGGACAGCGGCAGGAGAAGAAAAAACAGCTGGCCAAACAGGCCCAGTACAAAGAGCCCAAACCCACCCAAAAAAGCCAGCCCGAAAAACATCAGGCGGCATCGATGAACGGCTCTGATGAGCAGGTGCCCCGCGGAGGTACCGCCAAAGTCGATCGGGTCAAGAGCGCCCAGGCCCGGGAACTGCGGCGCCTGATGAAGCGGATGGGAGACAAAAAGATGCCCACGCTGATGTATCAGACCGGCGGAGCCCGGCGCACGCCGCCCCGAACGGAGGTCAATCCGTGGTGACGGCGCGGAGATCTATTGCAAGAAAGACCAGGAAGGATAAAAAACGATGAGCAAACAACTGAGAAAACTTTTATGGATCGTCTGGCTCTTTGGCGGCCTGCTGACGGCGGCGGGCGTCCAGCTGAAAGTGAGCTCTACCCGGGTGGGAGAGGGACAGAGCGTCCGGGTCAAGATCGAAGCGGAAGGTGACAATGTCCGTTTTCCGGCTCCGAAAAAAATCGGACCGTATCCTGTCGAAAACCTCCAACGGAGCAGCAAACTTGAATACAGCAATATCAACGGACGGGTGACGTCGAGTAACAAAAAGATTCTCTCTTTCGATTTCTATCCCGAGAAAACCGTGACGATTCCCTCCATGAAGGTGGTGATCGACGGTAAACCCTATCAGACCCGGGCTGTCCAAATAGAGGTGGTCAAAGGCGGCGCGGGAGCCGCGACGGGAGGTTTTCGGATCGCCATGCACGCGGACAAAACCTCGGTCTATCTCGGTCAGCCTCTGATCGTGACCGTCGATGCGGCCGAACCCCTCAATGGCGCGATTGTCCAGATGCAGTACAGTCCCCCGGTCTTCAAGGGTTTTGCCGTCAAACCGCTGGGGGGAGAGAAACAGATCCGTCAGGGGAATATGACGATTCACCGCCTTACCTATCTGTTGACGCCCGAAAAGATCGGTCAGCAGCGGATCGCTCCGGCCAAGGTCCGGGTGGGGCTGAGGGATCTCAATGCCCCTGCCGATCCCTTCGGAATGTTTGGTGTTCCGATGAAGTGGGTGGCGCTGCGGTCCAATCCTCTGAAGGTGATTGTCAAGCCGTTGCCGGTACAGGTGGCGCTGATCGGACACTTCAGCCTCAAAGCGAGTGTGGATCATCGAAAGGTCAAGGCCAATCAGCCGGTCAATTACACTCTGGAGATTGTGGGAGAGGGAAGTCTGGAGGATCTGGCCGATCCCCGTTTTGACATTCCGGGGGTTACGGTCTACAGCGATGACGCCCAGGTCAAGACCTCGGTCAGGAACGGCAAACTCTACAGCCGCTATACCAAGAAATATGTTTTCATTTCCGACCGGGATTTCACGATTCCCTCACTGAAGATGACGGAGTTCGACTATGCCACCGGTAAAACCCGGATACTGAAGACGCCCTCCTTCTCCATCACGGTATCGGGAGGTCGCGCCGCTGCCCCCGTTGCTCCGCCGAGCGGCATGAAGGCTCAGTCGGCTACCCCAACTCCGGCGCCGGTCGGCGTGAAAAACCCTGCAGCGTCCCGTTCCGTCAAAAAAGGGGAGAACCTTCTGGAAGATCCCGCCTATTATGCCCGGAAAGCCTACGAGGCGAAGGCGGCGAAACTTCCCTGGTATCTGGCCGGAGCCTTCGTCGCGGGTATGGGGCTGATGTTTGTTCTTCTGCGTCTTTTCCCGAAGAGAAAAAAGGGCCGATCGATTCTGGGAACGAAGAAGGGACGACACTACAGCCTGGAAGAGGCGTTGCGGATCCTCTATCCCCATACCAACGACGATCCGGAAGTGGAGAAGGTGGTCCGCTACCTCTATCGGGTCAAAAACGGCGAGAAAAAGCTGGAGATCGACCGCAACGCCCTGGATCGGCTGACAGCGAGGTATGATCGATAGTCGATAGTCGATAGTCGTTGGCTGTTGGCTGTTGGCTGTTGGCTGTTG